>OBEQ010587852.1_pt1 | contig 10794 bp, 14 predicted proteins | sample 1670901 | NCBI WGS metagenome assembly OBEQ01 (sample SAMEA104232315, study PRJEB22302) | groundwater metagenome | biome: forest; feature: aquifer; material: groundwater | place: USA | collected 2011-08-07 | depth 5.4 m | reverse complement strand
TGCGAAGGTTTTAATTGGGGAGCCAAGAAGGACGAACATCAGCGAAAGCTGGTGTTTTTCCTTTAACGACAACGTTTTGAGAGGTTCGAGCCGCAACTAAATCTTTCTCGGCTTCAACAACATTGTTAAAAATACTTTGGAACATTGGATGCAGTTGAATGTTCAACTTCCCGTCTTTTAGGAGCAGGTTCGAACCAAGACAGGCAACGATGGCACGCTTGGTGTCTAAATCACCATTAGCGAACCATATACGCGCGTAGCGAGCGAAATTAAAGGTTCTCTCGCTCAATTCAAGCCACTCGTCTATTTCTTGCCCTTTTGTCTTCACTGCAACCTCTAGGGACTGTTTTTTCTGTGTTAGTTGGACTTTCATCGCCTGATATTCTTCGTTTGAAATAAACTGTCCTTCTGCATTCTCTGGAGATGTATATTTCAGCATCAAGCTATGGAGCTGGCTAACCGTCTCATCTAACTCTTTCTGCTTGTTTTGGAAGACGATCTCGTGCATACCCGCCTCATTTTTTCTGACTTCGTGTAGATTCTTAATAGCCCAATCCTTGAATCTGTCGGATATAGTAATACCAGCAAGCGTATTATCAATTTGCTTATTTAATTCTTTAAGTTCAATACACTTTTCAAAACAAGGTTCAGTTTTTTTCTTGGTGCAGTGGTAGTAAATGTATTCGTGAACATTTCCATTCTTTTGTCTTTTTGTTTTAGTTTCGGCAGTAATACTGCAACCACAAGAAGCGCACTTCATCAATCCAGTGAACGCGAATAGATGCTGTTTTGGAGCTGGTTTGCCTCTCTTGTGAAGAATGGATTGCACGCGTTGATATTCTTCAACAGTAATCATCTCATCGTGTGAACCTTTGATCCAATTACCACTTTTCTCTGGGAACTCGAAATAACCATAGTAAAAAGGATTCGTCAGTATTTTGTATATAGCACTCCGCGAAAGAGGTTTGCCGCCTTCTTTCCTGCGTCTAACAGTTTTGTAGCCCATTTCTTTATTTGCAATCTTCCAAACCCTCGGAGCGGTATAATTTCCAGTAAGCATTAAGTCCCACATTTTACGAACCAGTGGAAAACGTTCTGGGTCTTTTATCACTATCTTGTATCCCTTCTCTCTATCGGGCGTATTGAGATAGCCAGCTGGAGCAACACCAGGAAGCCATCCTAAACTTGCTTTGTGGCGCAACCCACGCTTAACGTTTGCAGATAAATCTCTTACGAATTGATTTGCCATTCCAAATTCAACCGCCATCATAAGCACATTGTCAGTTGGATAATAACTTCGTCCGTGCGTCTGAATGTGCTTGATGACATTTTCCTGTAACATCCAAGTGATTTGTCCTCCATCTACGGGGTTACGAGCCAAGCGGTCTAACTTCCAACATAAAATACCTTGTGCTTCTCCGTTATGAATTCTACGAATCATTTCAGTAAAAACGGGTCGCCCTGGCTCTTTTGCTGATTGTGATTCGTGAAGCGTGTCAGCAATTTCAAATTTAAACTCCTTCGCAAGAATGTTAAGCTCATCAACCTGCGCATCAATGGAGGCGACTTGTTTATCTTCCGCCTCACTAGATTTGCGAGCGTAGATGAAGTATTTGAGTTTTTGGTTAACGTCTTTCATATATCGTAATTATATCAACTATGACAATCCCTGACAAGGTAACAGTTGTGAATATCGACGCCGAATATATTACCGAAATACCAGAACTGCTAAATAGAGTGGGGGGATTCATAGAGATGGGACGGTATAGATAACTCTTTCACTTAATAGGAAATCTATTAAATAGCTAATAGTTACAGTAGAGTAAGTTATTCTATATTGTTAACTATATTAGTTAATTATATTTATTACTTGAATATCTCATCTGCATCCTCGTCTTTGAGGTCATAAATCTTCTTGTAATGCTCTTTGTTGGCGGTATCGTAGGAATCCCATATTTGGGCTTCCAGCTTCTCCCAGACAGCTTTATCTGGTGCAAAGAATATAGGATGATATCTGCCCCCTCCCAGGTAAGCTGGTGGAGTTAGCCATAACTTTTGCCCGCGAGTGTTCTCATATTGGGATTCCTGAATCCTGAATCCTTTAACAATGAAGTCGCCGAAATCCAAGCTCACAATTGCCTTGATTTTACCTTCTGTGATTTTGACTTTAATCCTTATTTCGTCGAAGTTGATTTTCATAATTAGTATTCCATTCTTTTTTAATTGGTTTGTAGATAGGATCGATCAGTGCCAATAGCTGTATTGCTTTTTCCAACGCAAAATCATCGGAAATATCCTCTCCAATTTCCGCTTTCCAAATTGCCTTAAACTCTTGTAATTGTTGCTTGGTCAACATAAAAGCCCGCTATTGGCTTGGCAGGTTTCCACTTGGAAGTTGGCGACCTGCAAAGCCAGCAGAGGGCTTTACACAATTTTCCAAGTGGAATCCTCGCCACGGGCTAAATAAAAAACTGCCCGTAAAATCGTAAAACGACTCCTGGATAGTTTATTGACCTATCGCAGAAAATCGCGGATACGATTTTATTGGCAGTTACGAGATGTTGTAGTCGCCGTTTTCTCTCGACGCTATGTAACTTAATTTAAGTTTATCGAAATGGTGATGCACGCGTCAATGACAAGAGAGTTATGACGGGTTATGACGCGTTATAAAGAACTGTGGACAACTTTTGTCACCCTGACAAAGATTGACCTCATAGCAAAATTCAGATAAAATTAAATCACTATGAAAATCTACACCATTCAAGAAGTTGCAAAGCTTCTAAAATGTTCAGAGCGCCAAATCTTTAGGTATTTGGCTAGTGGAAAAATTCACGGATCGAAGCAAGGTAAGTGGAGATTTACCGATGACGATGTGAAGGTATTTCTTAATGCTGGTAGGAAAGGATCAAAAACAAAGAAATGAATATGAAAGCAAAATCTTTGAACAAGAATTTACATTCGGCAAGAACTGCCAAAACCGATGAGTTTTATACTCAACTCGTTGATATTGAAAAAGAGCTCAAGCATTACAAAAACCAGTTTCGCGACAAAGTTGTTTATTGTAATTGCGACGATCCTTTTGAGAGCAATTTTTTCAAATACTTTGCCGCCAATTTCAACGCGCTCAAATTGAAAAAGCTCATTACGACGAGTTATGTAAAATCGCCGATTGTCGGCGGACAAATACCATTGTTTGAGGTAGAAGGACTAAAACCATCGGGTAAAGAGCCGTTCAAAATTGAAATCAAAAAAGTGCCTGATACAGACAATGATGGCGCAATAAATCTTGATGATGTGAAGTATTTACTGAAACACGACAAAAACACAGCAACACCACTTAAAGGCAACGGGGATTTTCGTAGTGAAGAATGTATAAAATTACTCAAAGAGGCGGATATTGTCGTAACGAACCCGCCATTTTCTCTCTTTCGTGAATATGTTGCACAGCTAATGGAGAACAAGAAGAAATTTTTAATTCTTGGTGATCAGAACGCCATTACCTACAAAGAAACCTTTGGTTATGTTAAAGATGATAAATTGTGGGTTGGTTACGATAACGGAGGCACAAAATGGTTTCAGGTTCCGAGCGATTATGACATTCCTACGGAATCAAGAAAGAAAATTGTAAACGGTGTGAAATATTTCAGTATGGGAAGAATTTTGTGGTTTACAAATCTTAATACCACTAAACGACACGAGAATATCGTGTTGTATAAAAAATATACACCCAAAGAATTTCCCAAATATGATAATTACGACGTCATTAACGTCGACAAGGTTTCTGATATTCCAATGAATTACAATGGTGTGATGGGCGTTCCAATTACGTTTGTCGATAAATATAACCCAAAACAATTTGAAATACTGGGTGTAGCTAATTCTGCAAGATGGATTGGTTATAAATGCCTTACCATTATTCAAGGCAGGAAAATTTACAACCGTATTTTAATTAAACACAAAAAATAGTATGAAAATCGATCTACATAAAATTAAAATCAGAAAAGTAATTACTGGCTACAAGGACAGTGCCGAAGAAGGTGTAGTTGCTTACGATGGCAAGCTTGATATTCGTCCAAAATATCAGCGTGAATTTGTATATAAAGAAAAGCAACGCGATGCAGTGATCAATACAATCAAAAACAGCTTCCCGTTGAATGTGATGTATTGGATGATTAGAGAAGATGGCGGCTACGAAGTCCTCGACGGTCAACAGCGCACCATTAGTATTGGACAATATGTTAACGGCGATTTTTCACTCAACGATCGTTTTTTCCATAATTTAACGAAAGAAGAACAAGATAAGATCTTGGATTATGAACTGATGATCTATTTCTGTGAAGGAACGGACAGAGAGCGATTGGACTGGTTTAGGATTATTAACATTGCAGGAGAGAAATTAACCGATCAGGAAATTCGTAACGCGGTCTACACGGGGGCGTGGCTGTCTGATGCCAAATTAAAATTTAGTAAATCAAATTGCGCAGCGTATTTGTTGGCAAATGATGGTGGACAACTAGTTAGCGGCTCGCCAATCCGACAGGAGTATCTTGAAACCACGCTTTCGTGGATCAACGACGGTAAGATCGAGGACTATATGGCGAAGCATCAACACGACAGAAACGCTGATAAATTATGGCGATACTTCCAGGATGTAATTGAATGGGTGCGAAAGATATTTCCTGATTACCGCAAAGAAATGGCAAACGTGAACTGGGGCGAGTTATACAACGAGTTCAAGGACAAGAAACTAAACTCTACAAAATTAGAGGCAGAGGTCAAAGCATTAATGCAGGACGAGGATGTTACAAAAAAATCTGGCATCTATCCATATGTTTTGACACAACAAGAAAGACATCTTTCAATCCGCGCTTTTACTGACAGAATGAAGCGTGAAGCATATGAACGCCAGAATGGTATTTGCCGATTCTGTAAGAAAAAATACGACATTTCAGAAATGGAAGCTGATCATATTAAGCCCTGGCACGAGGGCGGCAAGACCACCGCAGAAAATTGCCAGATGCTATGTAAACAAGATAACCGCACCAAGGCAGGAAAATAAAAGCACTGCTGGTGGTTTCCGATCAAGAATTTAAACAATGAAAACCCGAATCCTACTTATTAATTTTACTCAAGCAGAAGCTGAAAAGGTTAAGCTTCCTCCTAACGTTGATTTGCATCGAGGATATTTGACCGATCTTTTGCCATATGAAAAAACCTACGGTGAAGAGGATTTCGGTAAAACTTTAGGGAAAATGTATAAAGCTTATTTTCCTTTAGCAATACACGAATATAAAGTTATCTTTGCAAAACTCCATACGATTCCCGATTTGGAAAAAGAATTTGCTGATAAATTGGAACCGTATCACAAAAAAGTTGTAGACGATCTAATTAGCTACATTCTTGAAGGTAGCGGTTTCTTTGTAGTTATGCTTGGCGACTATAAATCTGCAAAGTTATTCCATCTTGGAGTAAGAGACATTACCCTGCACGAAACTATCGGCAGAGATAGCACTATTAATACCGTTAATACTGAATTTAATAAGGTGTTTGAGAATCTTGAAAGTGAAGTCATTATGCCGACAGAAAGTTATATCACTGTTGATGATAAAGAGGATGATTTTTATAATAAGTTTTCGTCAAGGTTCCTAATTAAAAACATATACAAAAACCAAGCTGGAGACATTCTTGGCTGTTATCACAATAACAGTATGCATCACAGCGTCTGTAGTCCAGCTTTCTTTTTGCTTCCACTTTTTCGCAACAACAGCATTGCAGTAACAGAACTGTTAAAAGAATTCTCTGCCTTCACTCCAAAGTTTTTGCCAGAGTTTTATCAACCTAACTGGCAAAACTCCGACATATATCTTCCAACACAGGTAAAACGCTACGATGAAAAGATCGATAAGATTATCCAAAAAGCTGAAAGTTTAATTCAAGAACAAAAGACGAAAAGGGATAATGCAAGGATAAAATACCATTTCTTAATTGACTTGTTATCTCAAAAACACGATGCTTTGAAAACCGCTGTAATTACTACTCTTCGAGATGTATTCAGGTTGTCTGTAATTGATTCCGATGAAAGCAAAACGACTACCTTGGAGCACGAAGACATTGTGGTCACAGTTGGTAGCGAACAAATCTTGGCGGAAATCAAAGGTGACAACGCCTCTTACCCAGGAACAGGTCACATCGCCCAACTGTGGAAGCATTTGAAGAATAAAAAAGAAATTGAACGAGGCGCGCTTATTCTTAACTATGATACGAATACCCAACCCGAAAAAAGAAAGTTTGCCTATACTGGCGAAGAAGAGCACCAAATAGCAGATATTATTTTTATTGACACGAGGGTTCTACACGATTTAGCAATTGCAGTTATTGATTATGAAATGAAAATTCAGGATGCGACAAAAATCCTTTTTCAGAATGGGAGGGTCACGTTTAACTTGGAAAAACACATCGAGGAGTTTTTAAGTAAAAAAGTTGCGGATCAAAACGGTGTCCCCGCCGCGATTTGAAAAGGTGGTTTGAAAACTACCACCACCCCAAATAAGAAATCGCCCAAGAAGGACGAGAGTATCCACTAGAGTTATAACAAGTCATAATTTTGTTATACTCTGATCAATACAGGTATGACGGGTTATAACGTTTGTAATAGCAGATAGTCGTTTGTAGTCGTATGACAATAAGCCATAACGTATATGACAACAACTGCTATACTGCTATGCCTATGATAGCACTACCGCCTCTTGGGATAGCTTCGGAATAAAGAATCTTACGCTTGAGGTTTGCCAATAGGTTCTAACGTCGTCTACAATGTGGAGCAAAAAATATAAATACTCTATGACATACTATAGAGTATTTATATTTTCCCGAGCCAGGGATCGAACGGGAGGGGCGATGGGGAACGGTAGTTCCCCAAGGCGGAAATATTAAAACCGAAGGGTTTTAAGAAGGAGCGAGGCGACGCGTGAGATAGCGAAGCGCCCTGGCCGGGGAGCACTCAAAAATAACCCGATTTTATGCGGGTTATTTTTATATCCTGTCGTAGAGTTAGAACTTTTTGCAAGAACGAGGTAAAATAAAACTAATGAATCAACCTATTCGACAAGCTCCCGTCGGAGGCGATGCTCGCTATAGGCGGCAGGGCAAGCGAGGATTTTCGCAAATAATTTTGTTGGGCATTGTTGCCGTCCTTGTCCTAACCGGAGTCGGTGGTTTTTTGCTGTTTCCAGAAAAGAGAATACCTCCTTCCGAAAATGAAAAAACGGTACAACAAGAAAGATCTTATAAAGATGTGGCAAGCCCTGTTGAGCCAATTCTACCTCGAGCACAGTCTGTCAAAAACAAAAAAACAGCACAACAGGAAAAATCCTCTAAAGAGGTGACAAGCCCAACCGAGCCAACCTCACCCCCAGTGCGCTCTATAAAGCCACCGTCGAGGGAAGGGGTTAATCGTTATAATTACGGTTATTTTGACGACGCATCACACCTTCCTTCTTGTGGGGATAAAAAAGAATTTTTTACCACGCTACCACTTGCGCTTGATAGTTTTATCGCGATTGATCCATTAGGATTACTGTCTCCGACAGCCCATGTTTTTCCAGCCCCGCATCTTTATTTCAGGATGGATAGAAAAACCCCCCTATACGCACCCTCAAATGCGACCATTATCGGGATAGATCTCATCCAGGCTACCAATCGGCCCGAATTTGCAGATGATGCGGCGATTCTGTTTGGACTTTGTTCAGAATTTAAAGCTTACTTTGATCACGTAGTTGATCTTTCGCCAAAATTGCAAAAGGCGTTTGATGAGGCTACGGCGGATCGTTGCGACGAATACACACTTACCTATAAAAACGGGCCGGTTAATTGGAAAAAGTGTAATAAAAAAGTAAATCTTCAGGTCTCTGAGGGAGAATTGATTGGTTATGCGGGCGGTGGAGGGGCGCAAGTGGCGCTTGACCTTGGCGCATATGACTCACGTATTAAACCCAATAATTATACGAGCCCAAAAAGAAATTTTAGGGCTGAACTTCCCTATAATGTTTGCGCTCTCGATTATTTTTCAGGACAACTTGCTAGACAACTTAAGGACAAGTTAGGAGGTGTTCCTGATACAGGTTCTATAAATGACATAGTGAAATCGCCAACGTGCGGAAAAGTTATCCAAGATATTCCAGGAACCGCAAAAGGTGCTTGGTTTGAGCCCAACATTGATACTTCACGATCAGCTCACGAGCCGCCGCATCTGGCGTTGGTTCAAGGCCATATTGATCAGTCTTTGCAGGCTTTTTCAAACGGAGACTCTACAAAAAAGAGTAATCTTGAAATGGGGCTTTACTATTTCGAACCAAAAAATTCAGGTTCTATTAATCTTGATTTTGCGGAAGTAAAACCAGGAAATATCTATTGTTATAATACAAAAAGCAATTACAAAAACGGCGAGCCGAAAACAATAATCATTCAGCTGACAAATTCAGAAACATTAAAAATTGAGGGGCTAGATTCAAGTAGTTGCGGTTCTGGCCCTTGGCAGATAACAAATTATACAGAATTTAAGAGATAAAATAGAACCAATGAACCAGAGAGGGTTTGCACCGCTTATCATCATTGTTATGAGCAAAGATTTACTGAAACGCGGATTCAAGTTTGTAGGTTCTACTATATGCTGCGCTTTTATGCAGGTGGTCGGAATGGTAAATGATCATGAGATAGAGTGCTTTCGATATAAAAAGGTTTTGGAGTATTTGGAGTAAAAGAATTCGCAGTCAAAAACTATTCCAGTATGTGCTTAATAACAATAATAAAAACAATATGAAACAGGGTTCAACAATATTTCTAAAGGCAGTAATTGTACTTATCGGAATCGTGGTACTTGCGGCCATGATTCGGTTTCCCTTGACCGAGGGAAGAGCCGTAAATTTAGACCTGTTCAGTATTTACGCTGATCCGTTCATTGTGTATGGGTACCTAGCGTCTATCGCATTTTTTATTGCCCTGTATCAGGCGTTTAAATTACTTGGGCTAATCGGACAAAATAAAGTATTCTCACTAAGCTCCGTGAAGGCTTTACGAGCTATAAAATATTGCGCCATCGTACTAAGCATCTTAATTGTGATGGCCGCACTGTACATAAGGATATTTCATGCTAAAGATGACGATCCAGCGGGCTTTATTGCCGTGGCTATTGTGACTACTTTTATTTCTATCGTAATCGCTACTGCCGCGGCTGTGTTTGAAAATATTTTACAAAGTGCCGTGGATATGAAGTCCGAGAACGATTAACGGTATGGTGATGAAAAAAGAGCAAAACGCGGTACACAAGTTACCGGCGGATTTACAAAAGGCAATTGTTTCAACGCCCGCGGCGAGGGCTGTGTGGGAGGACATTACGCCACTCGCGCGGAATGAATGGATTTGCTGGGTTACAAGCGGCAAGAAAGCGAAGACGAGGATTATTCGTATTGAGAAAGCACTCTCAAAATTAAAAGACGGAATGCGCAGGCCTTGTTGTTGGGCCGGCTGCACTCATCGCTCCAAGCGACACCCTTGATGGAGCTTTTGGTATAGTTTTTTGTTCTATTAATATATGCAAAACATTGAGGTGTTTTAATTATTATGCAATGTGATATCATTGTCTTATGGAAACAGTACCCACGGGTTCAACCCCGGAAAATTTGAGAGAGAGCGGACCGGAAATTGCGGAGTTCAAAGGAATGATCGCTACATTTGAAGCGAACTATTCAATCGCAGAATTGCTCCTAATTATTGACCTTACGCCGAAAGAAGCCCCCAATCATCCCGTACGAGAACCGGCGAGAGCCGCACTTATTCCTATTGTTGAAAAGCTCAATGCCATAGAGAAGGAAAGAAACATTACTCCCAAAGAACTCAAAGAATTAAAAGAAGAATACAAGCGCCTCTCAAGAGCCGTGGGAATGATAAATAGCAACAAAGTTGACCACGATAGATAACGAGTTAAATAATAATATACGAAAAAATATGTGGGACGTTGTTGTTATTGGCGGGGGGCCGGCGGGGATGATGGCCATTATGCAGATCGTTTTTCTAATCAATTGTGAAGTTAGAATTAATTATTTGATTTTGCCGATAAACTATAATACACTGTTGGATAGCTACAAACATGGGGGATAATCACAGATGTCGTTTTGCGAACCAAAAGATCTTCTAATCGGCGAACGATATAAGTTAACTGAATTCATTGAAGGTATACAGGTTGGTTCTGATTATTATTTTTTGATTTCGTTGGAAAATAACCAAAAAAATACAAGGTATCCAATCCCCGGCTTCTCAAGAGTTAATGACGCCGTCGAACCAAGTGTTTTCCTAAAAGAAGCCCACGCGCAATTCGGTGATCCAACTTGGCGCCACGCCCATAAATGCATCCGTGGTTGGGATATTTATGATGGCCCAATAGGAAGCCGCACATGGAATCATTCTTTAGTAGAAGTTGAAAAAGCTCCCTGCGATTAGTCCTTACATTTACAAATTAACAACGCCACGTTTTTGGGCCGAGCAACCTCGACTTATTTTTATTTCAAATCCGGTATATAAATACGTTCACTTTGTCTCTCAAAAATGATGCTACCGTCCTCCACGATGTGGAGCATTAACTCGTAGCAAAAAGAACTGTGCATAAGGCCACATACATATTGCACTCTCTAACCAATCCTAGAGATGAGAATATTCAATAGATTTCGAGGTACAAAAGGCTTCATCAAAACATGGCAGGACGTGATACGCTGGCGGGATATGATTACCAAATCAGCCCAG
>OBEQ012252969.1_pt1 | contig 10795 bp, 8 predicted proteins | sample 1670901 | NCBI WGS metagenome assembly OBEQ01 (sample SAMEA104232315, study PRJEB22302) | groundwater metagenome | biome: forest; feature: aquifer; material: groundwater | place: USA | collected 2011-08-07 | depth 5.4 m | reverse complement strand
TTCCTCCAAAACGCGCCGCCTCTTGCGGCGCTGATTGTTTTTCCGGAATACTTCCCCAGCTTCTCATAGTGAGAAAAAATAAATTTTGAATCACAGGCTTTGTGACACCTCACAAGGGAACTGTCGCGCTTTTTGCCTAAAAGTGTTACACATCGTCCCATTTCTGTAACAAAAAATGATGTGTAACTCATTACAAATAAAAGGGTTAGATTTGACATTCCGCGCCTCATCGGGTAAGTTTCATTTAAGCGAATCATGGTTCTTTATCAATCAGGAATTGGTGCAAGCCGGTTTTCGAAAGCCAGCGGTATAAAGTCATCCGCGAGCAGCCCAGAAGAAGGGCGGCGTCTTTCAGCGAGCGGCTTGCGGTAATGGCGTCGACGATTTTTTTGGCGAGTTCCTGCTTTTTGAGTTCACGGGATGCGAGATACATGGGTGCGTGCTCGTGCGGATTTTCAGCCGGCTTCTTTTTAAGCGCGCGCTCGACGGCATCCAGAAGCTGTTCGGCCGTGAAAGGTTTCAAAAGCGTATCAAATGCGCCCAGGCGCATCAGGTATTTGGAGGAAATATGGGTAAAGGCTGTGATAAAAATAACCGGGGTTTGAAAGGCCGGAAAAACATGCTTGACCACCTTGATCACAATATCCCCATCAATGGCGGCGCGCAGTTTCCAATCCATCAAAATCAGATCAAAAGCGTGAGGGTTTTGCTTGAGAAGCCCAATGGCTTCCTCCGGGGAACTTCGCAGGGTCACTCCATACCCCTGGCCTTCGAGAATCTTTCCGGTAATGGCAAGAATCTGAGCATCATCATCGACAATAAGAATCCTGTTCATCCATTCCTCCGCGGGGGAAAACCCTGCTTGTTACGGCTTAGAAGCGGTTTTATAGGGGGTGCTCAAAGTCAAAGAAACGTCAGAGACAAGGATTCCAAGGCGCGCGAAGCAGACGATATCGAAGCATATCGTCGATGGAGCGCAACGCAGGAAACCGAAGTCTATGGCGTTTCGACACTTAGCAACCCCTATGAATCCGCTTCACAAAAGATACCATATGAATGGGTAGTCCGCAAAGCGCATGGCGAAACCAGGGGGACGCCCTAATGCTCGGCCTTCAGCATAACATCATCAGCATTCTTTATGCGCTCCGGGGTACTGCGGAGATTTATCATCACAAAATCGAGGAAAATTCTTTTTCGGGGCTGCGTGAGCGTTTAAAAGCCGCCGACTTGGCCATCCATAAAATGCACCAGCTCACCAGTCATGCACTGGATATCACGAAAAAACTCGGGCAAGTGCTGAAAATATCTGAAAACGCCCCTTCCATCATCGTTCCCATTTCTCTCCAGGAGACCTGGGCGGTGACACGGCGGCTTTTGGCAGCTGAGTTCCGCGCCGGCAAGGTCGATATCATTGAACATATTCCGGAAGATTTTCCCAAGATCAGGTGCTGCCGTAAAGATCTTAAAGAGATTCTTTATTGTTTGGCCAAAAATGCGGCGGAAGCCATGCGGATTGAGGACACCGTAAAAATGTCCATGGCTTTCCGGAATAAATTGATTATTCGCGCAGAACTTGCCCTTCGGGAGGAAACAGCCTGGTCCCTCATTACGATTGCAGACACCGGCCCGGGCATCCCCAATGAAATACTGTCACGGTTGTTTCAACCTTTTTTCAGCACGAAAGAAAATCACGGCGGAAATGGGTTAGGGCTTTATCTCACCCGGCAGCTCATCCTCAAAAATAAAGGACGGATCGGGGTTTCAAGTTTTGCAGGGTGCGGAAGCGCCTTCTCGCTGGAGCTTCCGCTGGCCACGGCAGATTGCACCGCGGCCTCTGTTTATGAAGCGGCGGGCTGATTAATCGATGAAAAACTCAGGATAAATCGTGCGCCGACGCCCCACTCGGATTCAACGCGGACTTTACAGTGATGCTTCTCCAGGATGCTGTGCGTCACCGAAAGCCCCAGTCCGGTGCCGCTGCCAACGTCTTTCGTAGTAAAAAAGGGGTCGAAAATTTTATCCAGGTTCTCCTTTTTGATGCCGGTGCCGTTGTCGATAATCTCGACGACCACCGCTTGTTGTTTGACGGCACCTTGAATGCGGATGATGCCTTGTTCACGGCCCGCGCTTTTGATCGCATCCCGCGCGTTTAAGATGAAATTCGTAAAAACCTGTTCTAATTCTCCGCTGACGCCCTTAATCGAGGGCAAGTCGCTTAAATCCACTTCGATTTCAACATTATCATTCTTGAGCTGGTAACCCAGCATTGCGGTCACGGTCTCCACAACCCTGACCAGCGACACATCATCGTGCGGGTTTTCATCCATCTCTTTGCGCGTGTACTTCATGAGTTTCTTAATGATGATCTGACAGCGCTTGGCGCCTTCTTCAATCATGTCGATCAGTTCGATATCTTCGGGATTGGGTGAGGACATTTTTAAAATCTGCGCGTTGGTTAAAACGGCGGTTAAAGGATTGTTGATTTCGTGCGCGATTCCGCCGGCAAAAATGCCCATCGTGGCCATTTTTTCTGCTCTGACCAATTGTTTCTGGGTGTCTTGCAACTCCCGGGTCCGCTTCTCGACACGCTGTTCCAATTCCGCGTTCCAGCGCAGAAGCTCCGCGTGCAGGCGTCGGATTTTCAGAAAAACACCGACGCGCGCAATCAACTCTTCCTGGTTAAAGGGCTTCGAAATATAATCGTTCGCTCCGATGTTTAAGCCATAAACCTTATCCCCCATGTCTGTTTTGGCCGTCAACATGATGACGGGGACTTCTTCAGAGCCGTATTTTTCGCGAACGTGCCGGCAGAAATCATACCCTGACATACGCGGCATCATGAGATCCAAAATAATCAGGGCCGGTTTGGTTTGATCCATTCTCTCCAGCGCCTGAAGGCCATCCACCGCCTCCACCACGGAAAAATGGTGCATTTCAAGGCGGGTGCGGATCACTTCGCGGTTGACCGCGTTATCATCCACAACCAGAATCGACTCCCCATGACCGTCTATTTCCGCCTCACGGCTTTCTTCCCGGGCTAACGGGTAGTCTTTGTCTGCTGTCTTCTGTTCTTCTCGCAAAGCCTCTCCGGAACTTGAATGAGCAAGGGCGGATTCCGTTTGCGGGCCTGGGGCGTTTTCCGCCGCCGCATGAGCCGCGAGAGGCGTTTTTGAAAGTCTGAAGCTGAAGGTACTCCCCTGCCCGACACCGCTCTGGACTAAAATGTCGCTTCCGTGCAATTTCACAATTTCGCGGGCAATCGACAGCCCCAGGCCGGTGCCCTCATAATTGCGCGTATCACCGCCGTCCGCCTGCCGGAACCGATCAAAAATGACCTGCAAATCTTTTTCAGCAATGCCGATGCCTGAATCAATGACACTTACCCGCACGCCTGCAGGCTCGTCCGCAACCTGCACTTTCACAGCGCCTTTTTCAGTGAATTTCAACGCATTGCCCACCAGGTTGATCAAAACACGCTGAATTTTCTCAGGGTCGCCATACACATCCGGTAGTCCCTCGGGAAACGCCCGGAGAATCTGAAGATTTTTTTTACGCGCGACACCTTCCATGAGGGCCAAAACAGAATCAACGACATTGATGACATTAAAGGGCTTTACATCCAGCCGCGTTTGCCCCGACTCGATCCTTGAGAGTTCCAGCAGGTTATTAATCAGATCTTTCAAATTAGCGCCGCTCTCGATAATCATCCGAAGGTGCCTGGCCTGTGCCGTATTCACATCGCCATCAGCGCCATCCAGCATGGCTTCCACCAACCCGAGAATTCCGTTCAACGGCGTCCGCAATTCATGCGAGGTGTTGGCCAGGAATTGGCTCTTCAAACGGTCGAGTTCTTTTAACCGGCTGTTTTGAAGCTGCACCTGCTCATAGAGTTTTGATACGTTTTCAAACTGAAGGGAGTTGGAGAGCGCGATGGTCATCGGGGATTTCAATTGCGCTAGAAATTGAATTTCCGAAGAACTGATTCGGCGCAGATTTTCTTTTTTCCCCAGATGCAGTACCCCCAGAAGGCTGCCGCCAATCAAAAGCGGGACCGCCACTGCCGCGTTCATCTCGTTAAAATAATCCATCATTTGCGTTTTAATGCCGGCGGCCGACGGGTCTTCCTGCGCAAAATCGAGCAGAATCACCTGATCGTGTTCCGCGATCCACCGGATAAAAGGATGTTCCTTGGAAATGGGCCTGGCGCCGCGCATCCCCTTGGCGATCACGGGCACAAGCTGAGTGCCGCTCTCATCCGTCATGTACAAGGAGACCTGTTTCACATACAGCGTTCTGCGGATTAAACGCACGATCCGCTGTAATAGCGACCTTATATTTTTCAAATGCACCAGGTCGCTTGAAAAACTCTGAAAGGCTGTTTGCAAATCCGCATACCGGCGGCGGAACAACTGGTTTAATAAAGGCTGCAGGCGGCTGAAATAGAAGTAAAATAAAATGGCTTGAACGGTAATCCAAAAACTCCAAACCCACCCTTCCGTGCTTTTAAGCCGCCCCTGCGTGATATGAATCACAAGGCAAAACGGAATGATTGCGACCAGAGTGGTGGCCAGCCACATCAATGTTTTGTGAATGACCGTTTCGATGTCCATCGCTTTGTAGCGCACAATGCAGTATGCTACGAGTAAAATCCAGATCAGGACGGTAATATATCCGATGGGATAAACTGCTAAATCAAAAAGTTTGGGGATATAATCTACAGACCCGATAAAGGAAAAAAGAAACGCAATGGCGATCAAGCGGATTTGTTTCTTTTTTAGCGGATTGGTTTCCCGGCGGTAGCCCACCACATAGTTATAGAAAGCCGCAAAAAAATAACCGAAAAAGAAGCACAGGAAAATACGGCCCGAAGGACCGTAAACAGGATAAAAGCCCCAAAAATATTTTCTGACACCGCTAAACCCGTAGGGGGTGAGAAGGCCGATAAGATAAAAAATGACGCCGGTGAGAAGTCCAAAGACGATCCAAGTTCGTTGTTCGCGGGTGCGTTGAAACCAAATAGCTGAAAACGTATAAACAAGCGGAGCGATAAAAGCAACCCCAAAAAAGGTCACGGTGCGATAAAAATGCAGTGCAAGGTCCGGAGTTTTAAGCCCGTAGAGAATGGCGATCGTATAAAACCAAACGCAGACAGCGAAGCAGATGAGCGAAAAAGAAATATTCACAGGAGAGCGGCCGTTTTGGAGCAAAATAAAAAGGCCGATAGCAAAAATGATCGTACTGACAATCCATACCGGGAGGATGTAGCCTGTCAGGGTGAATTCACGCATCATTTGTGCCAGCATAAAGGCAGCCCTTTTAAACGTTGATCCCGGGGTTATTGGCGGTTTAAAATATTTTTCGCATTTCTTGTGGCCAGCGCCATGATGGTCACCTGCGGATTGACACCCAGCGAGGTCGGGATAATACTCGCATCGGAAATATATAAGTTCCCGATTCCGTGAAATTGGCCGTAAGAATTCGTGACGGAAGTTCCCGATTGAGCGCCCATGCGGCAGGTGGAAAGCTGATGCGCGGAATAAAGCACCATCCGATTGGATTCTATTTTAAGGCCGTCGATTTTTTCAACCTCCCATTCGCCTTCAATCACCGGCAGATCTACATGGTTTAAATAAACTTTTCTTGCGCCGGCCGCAAAATAGATTTTGGCGGACAGCTTCATGCCTTCGCGTAAATTGAAAACATCCTTAGAGTGCAGGGCGTAAGAAATCACCGGATTTCCAAACCGATTGACGGAAATATGGCCCTGCGGCCGGTCTTTCAGCATCACATAATGGATCGAAAAATTTTCATAATCGGCCATCTGCCGAGTGTGTTCCCCGCCAAAACCTTGCAGAATCAAGGAAGTTAGAATGGGATGGGCGCCGATTCCTTCGAGAAGAAATCCGCTGAGATTACGGCGATCCAACCGATCCAGATATTCGCACTGCGGTATCCCTTCATAAAATCGGACGGATTCTTCCATCACACCTACATTCGCATGGATCGGATGCAGCGCAAGGTGCCGGCCGATATTCGGATTTAACTTAAGCAAGCCATTTCTGATCAAAAGGACCGGCGTGCTGATAGACCCTCCGGCCGCCACGAAAATTTTTGCCCGTACGCGGAAAAATTCGTTCTTGCCGGAAGCCGCATCCGTCTTTTTTGCCAGAACCGACTCGACTTGCCGGCTGGAATTAAGTTTGATTTCCTCCACCTCGCAGCCAGGCATGACCAAAGCTCCGGCAGCTTCCGCTTTCGGAAGGTACGTCAACGCCATGTTTTGTTTGCGGTCATAAGAACAGCCGCAATAGCAAAAACCGCAGCCGATACAATCTTTACGATTGTGATAAAACCGGCCCGATTCCAGCCCCAGCCGGGCAACCCCTCTTCGAAACACTTCATCATTTCTGCTGACTTCCGCATCTTCAATCAAGCGGACAGAGATTTCCTTCTCAACTTTTTCAAAGTATGGCACCATGGCATCCGGCGTCATGTGCTCAAGACCGGCCTGGCTCCAGGATTCCAGAACAAACGGGGGTGTTCGGAAACAAATGTTGTCATTGACCAGCGTCGTCCCGCCAACGCCCTTGGCGTGCAGAATGATGACCGATTGGTCCGCAGTGGCCCGCATGCCAGAGTCTTCATAAAGCAGCGGGAACATTTCATCTTCCCTCTGGCTGAAATCATATTTCGAAAATCGCGCGCCCTTTTCAAGAACCAAGACGCGCAAACCGCCTTCCGCCAATTCCTTGGCCATGACCGCACCGCCGGCCCCGGAACCAATAACACATACATCCGTTTCGATTTCAGCGGGGGTGCTGGATGCCTTTGCCTTCATAATCATGCGGATATCCTCTTTCTAACCAGGGTCCCTGATAGCCGACGGAGTCCCCACCCGACTTTGAACCGTAGTAAGCGGCCAGTATAGCGCGTTTCAGCGCTTGAAATCCCATCCTTTTAAAAGCAAGCGGACTGGTTTGCCAGCAGCACAAATACCGGTCCTGCTCAGCGGGACCCATACGCGTAAAAAATTTAAACCCGCCGCCAAGCAGCGGCGCGGCAAATTCGAAAACTTGAAGCAGTAATTTAAACTCGCCGCTCATTTCATGACGGACGCCTGCGAGTGTGCGGTCAATCCGCGCAGCCAAATCCGGACTATTTTCAGCGTGATGAGGGATGATGCGGTCGGCTGCCAGATTCAGAATGCGGTATTCCTTCTGCGAGAGCACCTTCAAAAGAAGCTCATTTTTCGACATAACCATGGTCCCGGTACCATTGCACCGCTTTTTCCAAAGCGGTCTCAATCGGCGAGTTTGCGTAGCCTAATTCGCGGACTGCTTTAGCATTATTGCATTTTAAACGGCTTGAGCAAAATCTGAGTCCTTCCGTGGACAATAAAGGTTGATGTTTGATCCAGCGCGCTGACCCTTCATCTGCATAGGCAAAAGCCCGGATTAAGGGCAGCGGCAGCGAAAACCGGGGGGCGCGTACGCCGGTAATTTTTTCCAGCATCCGAAAGATCTGCGCCATCGAGTAATGTTCCCGATTGCACAAAATATAGCGTTCCCCGATTTTCCCTTTTTCCATGGCGGCAATGTGGCCGTCCGCTACATCGTCCGCGCCCGCCACGCACCAGGTTGTCTCAAACGTGCAGGGATAAACGCGGTTGAGAAATTTAATGATAATTTCCCCGCTGGGCGTGGGCTTATGGTCCCGTTCCCCGAGCGTAATGCCCGGATTAACAACAACTGCCGGCAATCCTCGTTTGGTTTCCTCTAAAACAAACCGTTCCGCTTCAAGTTTCGAGCGGGCATAGTTCGAATTGGACTGGGCCGGATCATAAGACGTATTTTCATTCGAAAAACTGCCGTCTGTTTTTCTGCCAATGGTAATAATCGAACTGGTGTAAACAATTTTCCGGATGTTTTCCCACCGTGCCGCCTCGACTACATTCCGGGTACCCTGAATATTAATTTTATGGATGGCGAGGTTTTTTCTTTTCCACCAGGGATAAAACTGGTAAACAGCCGCCGCGTGATAAACATAGTCCAGCCCTTTCATGGCGCCGCGGAGACTGACTGCGTTTTGAATATCCCCATGATGCACACGGACGGGCAAATCTTCAAGGTTGGTATAAGGAGGGTTTTTCTGCCGGGCCAGAATATGGACTTCATCGCCGCGGTCTAATAATTTTCTCGTCAGAGCCGAACCGATAAAACCCGTGGCGCCCGTTACGAGTACTTTAGCCATAGGATTCCTTCGGACATGCCTGCAGCCCGCGGTTCAAGCTTGCCGGATCTTTGAGAACTTGGCGACATCATCATCCGTGAGCATCCGGTCTCCCCAGAAGAAAGGCGCCACAGTAAATCCGTGTTTTTTCCCGATATCGCGGATGAGCTGCACCCGGTCCGGCGTAATATTGCCTTTCCCCCATGAAAAATTTTCGTAGCGCTCCTCCAGTTCCAGAAGGATGGCTTCCGCGAAACAGCCGTAAAGCACATGTTTGGTCGGTAGTCCGATATCAAAGCCTGTATCAAACTCCGAAGGCAGTATGCATGTTCCGCCCGAGAAAATAAGAATGTCCCGGCGGTTGCAGGCCGTGTAAGAAATATTTTTGGGATAACCTACGTCACAGATAATGGCTCCGGGTTTGAAACAGTTAAAATCCACAATGGTACTGGTACTGCTGGCAGCGGCGATGATAATATCGGCATTTTTGACGGCTTCATTGTTATCACGGCTGGTTCTAATCCGCGCTTTGCCGTAATAGGAAAGAACGCGCTCCGCTTCCGAAAGATTTTTTTCACTCCGGCTCGTGATGGTAATTTCTTCTACTTTTTCCGCGAGAATCCGCGCGCAAGCCCCGCCAATATCACCCGTACCTCCAATCACGGTCACGCTGGCCGTTGATAAATCCACACCCATGAGGCGCACGGCTTTTTCAATCCCGTCAATGACCATCGCCACGGTAAAAGTATTCCCCGTCGTAATCGGCACATGCACCTGGGTCGTCAGCATGCGCCCAAACTGCTCACCGGCAATGGAGGTAAACCCGCCCAAAGTGGCGATCCCCACCCCCAGCTGCTCGGCAACCTTGCACGACTGGACTACCTTTTCAATCACACGGTCGGGGCTGAGAATTAAAGCCACCGGAATAATCGGGCACATAATGAAATACCCGTTTACTACGCGGCCCGCTGGTGATTTAAAGTTTTCGATATTATAGGCCCGGTAGGCCGGCGCCAATTCAAAGACCTTCATTAGAAATTCCTGGGAAGGCAATTCAAAATCAGGTTTAAAATATTTGAAATAGCGGATGAGGTGCTGCAAATTGTAGGGGTGCCCAATGACGGCAAAACCCCGGATTTTGCTTATGGCGCGATTGCGAATATTTTTATAGCGTAAAAGCGTCAGCCGGTCGTCGATGGCCTCAAGCATCAGGTCAAAATTTTTCTTCAGTTTCGAGGCGATGACATTGCCAATGACTTCTTCCAGCATCGGGATACCCATTTGAGCCGACGCCTCCACCGTTACCTCGGTTTCTCCTGAAGGCAATTTTTTCAAAATCCAGGAACCCTGAAATTTTTCAAGGTCGCCGCTCAAAAGCTCAAACCGGATGGAGAAATTGGGAATATCGAAATCATCTTTCTGTTTCCATGAAAAAGTCATCTTGTCAACTTCAACCTGCCAGGAGGTCACGGCTCCGTGTTCTTTTTTTTCAAGCACTTCGCAATGTTTGACGTTGGGCATAAAACGGGGAAAATCGGTGATGGCGGTGATCATGCGCAGGATTTTCCAGCGGGGAGCCTGAATCGTTTTTTGAGTCCGGATTTGGATCAAGTGCTTCACCTTGGTAGGTTGGGCAGACCATCTTTGGACAGACTTTTAGCGTTAGTGAGGATATCGGCTTTTATGAGGGAGTTCTAAAGGGACGGTTCTCCGTTCGAATAGAGAACCGTCCCTGCGTTCTAGACTTGTCGTTCTTTGGCTTTCCGGGCCGCGTTGATCTCCATATAGTGCTTCAGCTGAAGACGAACAATCGGCGATGCGATGATGGCTTTTTGCATCTGATTGATCGCATCATTCATCGCGCCCAGAATGGCGTCGCCAGGACCGGTATGTCCGATATCAAACTGAGGATTGACCATGACATAGCCATTGCCGCCGAAGACATCTTCCCAAAAGATGTCCCCCCGGGGGCTCTTCATCGCCACGGCAAGCTTGACCTTGGCACGGTAGCTTGTGGCTTCATTGTAGATGTCATGCGCAAGATCCAGTAAACGAACTTCAAAGATTGCGGGAACGTCCGGTTCGGACATTTCCACGTGGGGCCCTTTTTTGACAAGCTCAACCTGCCCGAACATGTCCTTAAAGGCGCCTTCAATCACAATAGGCAGGGTATGCTGAGTGTGAAAAGACTGTAAATCACCTGGGTCATAACCGGAACGGGGCGCTTGAAACATCTGGTAGTCATCGGGGACTTGAAGAAGAATTTTTTGATTAAACTCCGGCGGCGTCTCCAGTTTCCCCATGCCCATCGAGGCGCATCCGCCCGCCAGGCCGCAAATTAAAAGGATCTTCGCCAAATTTGATTTCATAATAGCCTCCAAAACTCAAGACAAAAAATAAGCCCGTTTTGCCGGTATTTGGCGGACGGGCTCATTTTTTAAAAGCACTTAGGCTCTGCGAAACAATAAGTGATCCATTTGGAAAATCTCGTTTGTGGTGAGTTCGAGGCGCGAGGACGAAGGCGTGTCGTTGGACACGTCGAGGCCGAGCCCCGAAGAAATCGCCG
>OBEQ012076013.1_pt1 | contig 10795 bp, 16 predicted proteins | sample 1670901 | NCBI WGS metagenome assembly OBEQ01 (sample SAMEA104232315, study PRJEB22302) | groundwater metagenome | biome: forest; feature: aquifer; material: groundwater | place: USA | collected 2011-08-07 | depth 5.4 m | reverse complement strand
TTTTCCTGCGGCGCGGGAAAAAACACCCGCTTGTAATCGCTTTATAAGCGTCAATATTATTAATAAGTAATATGTATAAAATATGGAACAAAACAATCGCAAAAAAATTTTAATCATCGAAGACAACGACAATACGCGGGAAACGCTCAACCGAAGGTTTTCAAACGAAGGGTTGACGACATTCGCCGTCGCCGGCGGCGAAACGGGTCTTATTTCGGCCTTATCCAACCAGCCGGACATAATCCTGCTCGATATCAAAATGCCCGGCCTCGACGGCATGGAGGTTATGAAAAAATTGCGGCAGGCAAACGAGTGGGGCAAGCATGTCCCCATCATTTTACTCACCAGCTTGTCAGCCGACGATAAAATCATGCGAGGCATAACCGAAGACGAACCGGCGTACTACATCGTCAAAGACGACTTTTCCTTGGATGACGTGGTGGAGAAAGTGAAAGAACGATTGGAAAGAAAATAAAATATCGTGGTGGAATATATTTATCCAATTCTCACTTCTTTGTTGTTCATAACCACTTTACTTCTCAAGCACGCCAATAGCTCTCGTTTCTCCAGTATTGTACCTCCTCTCAAAACGTGCTTGGCATAATTTCGTATATCCACATCTGCGACTTTAACAGTTATGTCTTTTAACCCCAGTATTCCAACATTAAATCGCTTATGCCGCTCGATTTCTTCCTTGATCTTTGCCTTCATGCCAATCTCATCCAAGTTGATTTCATCCATTAGTCTGGCAAGCTGCTCAATTAAATTTTCTTCTCGCATGTATCCTGACTTGCAGTTGTTGTCATGGTATCTCGAGCATCCGTAATATACATATCTGTGAACATTTCCATTATTTTGCTTTTTGAATTTCTCGTCAGCCGTTATGCCTGATCCGCAAAGTCCGCAAGTCATTAATTTGGTAAAGGCGAATTCTTTATGCTCACCCTTGAGAGTATACTCCACCATTTACTCTTGGACCTTATCAAATAATTCTTTAGAAATTATCGGAGTGTGTTTGCCAGTATACCATTGTCCTCCACCTTTCGGATATTCAAAGCTACCGTAGTAAAAAGTATTCCTTAGGGTAATGTAAATGTTGCTTATACTAAACATTTTGCCATTTTTTGTCTTGAATTTCATTTCGTCTTTTAACCACGCATGCAGTCTTCGCCCGCTGCATTTTTCATACGCCACTTTTTCAAACATTTTCTTGATGACTGGCGCTCGATGCGGATCAACTTCAACATGACAGCGTTTGTCTGTATTTTTACTATTGAAATAGCCGGTCGGTGCTGTGCACGGCCAGAGCCCCATTTCACATCTTGCTCGCAGTCCTCGTTTTACATTGACCACCTTGTTGTCATTTTCCAATTTTGCCTGACTTCCTAAAATCATTAGTAAGAATTTTTCATTTGGGTTGTTGGTAAATTTCTGCCCATAGGTGCGTATCTCATATAACATTCCTGCGTCCATTAAATCTACGATTCTTCCTAGATCACCGGCGTTGCGAGAAATACGATCTGCATTCCATGTTAAGATGCCATTGAATTTATTTCGCTTAATCTCATCGATAATCTCATTGAAAACTGGTCGTTGCCCAGCCTCCTTAGCAGAGTGCGATTCTTTTTTTATATCTACTATCTCCAAGTGGTCACGCTCCGCCATCTGCAACATCTCCTTGATCTGGCTATCAATAGAGAGAATTTGAGCCTCCTCGCTCTCTGTACTTTTTCTTGCATAAAGACAGTATTTTACCTTTATGGGGGCTTGTGCAATTCTCGCCATAGCCCCAACTGGCATTTGTGTTGTTTCCATATACCTAAGGAATGACGCAACCCCGCCTGAGAGTCTAGGAGGCTAAGTTGGTAAAGTGTTAGTAACCAATTTCATCAAAAACCCTTTATTTTTAAGTCAAAAAATGCTACATTGGAAATAAAATTATGGCAAACAAAAATCTTACAAACGCAAAACGGGCAAAGAACGACGAGTTTTATACTCAGTACAGCGATATTCAAAAAGAGATTGAATTGAGATTGGAACAAAATCACCAAGAAGACCTGTTAAATTAAAATATTTTATGGTAAAATGCAAAAGCTATGGCAAAAAATAACTTATTCAAAGAAATTGAAAAAATCCGCGGATCAAGGGTCATTAGTTATATAACTAGCGATCGCCCCGGTCCTGTTAATGCTCGCGTTGCGCCGGATATTATTCCGATTGTGAGCAAGCAGTTGCGTGATATTGGCAAAGTGTCAAAAATTGACCTTTTCCTCTATACCGCTGGAGGCGATACTATGGTTCCATGGCGTTTGGTTTCTATGATCCGCGAATATTGCGACACTTTTTCCGTGCTTGTGCCATATAAAGCGCACAGTGCCGGCACTATGATTACTCTTGGTGCTGACGAAATCGTTATGACTGATCTTTCGGAGCTTTCGCCGATTGATCCGTCCACGGCAAATATTTTCAATCCAACCGACCCGCAAAACGCGCAGAATAAAATTCCAATTTCGGTTGAGGACGTAATGGCTTACTTTGAACTGGCAAAAAATAAATTCGGTATCAAAAGTGACGAAGATCTGACCAAAATTTTCAACAAATTCGTGGAAGCCAATCCGCCAATTCATCCGCTGGCTCTCGGCAATGTAAATCGGATTCATAACTTAATTCGCCGGCTGGCGCAACGATTACTCAAAAGTCATGCCACACCGATGAAAGAAGATGACATTGCTAAAATCGTTGATTATTTCACCGAAAAGCTCTACTCGCACCAGTATTTTATCGGCCGCAAAGAAGCCAAAGAGGAACTCGGTGTTAAAAACGTGGTTTATGCCGACGTGGCGCTGGCAAAAGCCATGACGGATCTTTATGAAGAATACGCCGGTGAAATGGCTCTCGGCAAAATCTGGAATCCGGAGCTTGAACTCGGCGCCAACGTCAGCCAGACCAAAAAATCCTACAAAATCGCTTTCGTGGAAACAGCCGACAAATCAAATTATTTTGAGACGGCATTTGAATTCAAACGCCAGCAAGTAATGGTTGCCCAACAAACTCCCCAAGGTCCAATCCAAATCCCACAAGAACAGGTCGCGATGCGAGTGGTGGAGCAAGGGTGGAAATAATTTATTGTGTTATAATATTCCCATGCAGGATAAAGATCGTTTTCTAAAAGTATATGCGAATTTGCCGCTTAATCTTAGGAATGAGGTTGTTTTGGTTGTTTCAGAAACAGGACCAGTGACATGGAACGTGGCTTTTTTGGAAATAAATAATGAGACGAAACTTGGCAAGTTGATTATAGGGAAACTTATTGAATTAAAAATAATTTAATAAAAAATATATGAGCGAAAACAACAATACTGAAATAAAAAATCTTGTTATAACGCGTCTTGAAACACTGCCATCTGACGCGGTTGTTTCGCTTGGTTCTAGCGGTGAATTTACAAAAGATCAGATTATTGAATCAGTTCGTCGTGGAGATGAAAATGGTCAAAAAATGATTGAAATAGAAATGTCCTTTTTGCAAGGACTTAAAGATGGTATTTTATATGGGACAACACCTTCTAGTAACTAGACCGGAGTATGATTATACCACTCGATACATTTCGGCGTGGGCAGAAAATTATTTACAATTAGCCAAACAAAAAGGGTATGCGATTGTTGATCTTAGACGAAAGCGAGCAAACCGCAAAGAATTTGAAAGTGTCGTTAAAAAGACAAAACCGGCATTTGTTATTTTAAACGGACATGGCAATAGTGATGAAGTCGCAGGAAATGACAATGAAACACTCGTGGATGCAAATACAAATGCGGAAATATTGGCAGACAAAATCACCTATGCGCTTTCTTGCCAATCTGCAAAAAATTTAGGGACTAAAGTTGGCTCGTATCCAAACACTACTTATATCGGCTACAAGGAAGATTTCGCTTTCGTGCGACTAGAAAAATACGGCAGAAAACCAGTCGAAGATGCGCTTACCGGACTTTTTCTTGAACCGTCCAACGCTATTGTCGTCTCTTTGCTCAAAGGGCATAGCGCAGGAGATTCTTTTTCTCGCGGTCAATATGAATTTACCAAAAACATCCAAGGGCTTCTTACCAGTAAAATAAAATCTGCCGATTCTTCGGTTTTGCGTTTTCTGGTTTGGGATTTAAAACATCTGACTTTGCGAGGGGATAAAAATAAGGTGGCGGCTTAAAAATGGCTAAAAACACTTATTTTACTTGGGTATTTTTGTTGATTTTTTTATTCTTTTGTGATAACATGAAAACATGGAAAGAATTTTTTATCAAAACCAAAATAATGGCTCAACTGGATCAGTAAATTCTGGTGTTCTTGTGTTGTCATATCAAAGCATAACTTCAGGACCTGAAACTGCAGTGGTTGTTGTAGCTTCAGCAAGTTACGATTATCGTTCGTGTGGCGAATATGCAGAGAGCACAGGCGCTCCTTTACTGGAAGATTTAGCAAAAACGGGCTCATTAACTTGGGTTTCTCCTCTTTCGTCTCATGTGGTTGTAAGTGCCACATCAGATACATTATCTGTAACTGCCTCGAATCTTGTTTTAGAAATTAATCGGTATGAAAATTGGTTTGCAACTCTTGTAACTCCACAAAATGAGCAAGCTATAACCGATTTAATTTCATCCCAAACTTCTCGAGAAAATACCAAAATAATTTAATCAAGCTTTTGCAAAACGAAAAGGAAATCCCGGCGAAGTGTTTTAAATAAAAATATGGGAACAAAAAAGTCATTATATAAAGCACATAAGATTAAGGACGACGAATTCTTCACTATTTATGAAGATGTTGCTAATGAAGTTTCGCTTTATAAGAAACAACTGAAAGGAAAGAGAATTATTTGTCCCTGCGATTGGGATGAAAGTTATAATGAAGAAATAGTTTTCAAGGAAGAAGGGTTTATTGGTCCATCTAATTTATTAGACAAAGGTGGAACAGTTAAAAAAATAGATATCAAAGCTTCCAAGAAAAAAATTGAAAAAGATTTGTCTTTGATTAAGTGTAGCTTTATAAAATTTCTCGTAGCTCACGCGGACGCTTACGGGATAAAATCAATTTCAGCGAGCGGGTATAATCCTTCGACTGGTAAGGGTGTAAAATTCCAAAATATTGATTATTCAAAATATGATATGGTAATAACAAACCCTCCATTTAGTCAGTTTAGAGAATTTATTGATACGATGTTTAAAAATAAAATGGAGTTTTTGGTCGTTGGACCAATTACTGCTATAACATATAAAGAAGTTTTTAATCATATAAAAGACAATGAAATGTGGCTTGGTTATGCAAAGCAATTATCCGGATTTCGGTTAGCTGATGGCACCCTTGTTCTTTCAAAAAATCCCGAAGGATCAGTGCCTCGTGCTTGTAAATGGTACACGAATTTGGACGTTGCTTATAGGCACGACAAGATGATTTTGACGGAGAACTATAGCCCAGAAAAATATCCAAAATATCACAACTATGACGGCGTGGATGTAGAAAAGACAAAGAAAATACCTTTTGATTTCAGTGGTGTTATGGGTGTACCAGTTACTTTTTTGACAAAGTATAATCCTCGCCAATTTGAGATTATAGGTAAAGGCGTTCAAGTCGAAAAAACGGTAAGATTCAAAGGTGATAAGGCGACTCTCTGGATTGAAAAGGACGGGAAGCCGTTCAGAGCGCCTTTTGAAAGAATTTTAATAAAAAACAGAGAGTTAGCCAAAAATAAAAAATGATATGAATATCAAAACTTTATACGAACAACTTAGGGACGGAAAGATTATCAGCGATATAGAACTTCAACGAGAGATTGTTTATGATACCGAAAAGCAAATGTTGGTCATAGATAGTATTGTTAATGGGATTCCTTTGCCAGCTTTTTATTTTTGGAAAAACGAAGACGGAATTTTGGAAGTATTGGATGGCAAACAAAGAATAGAAGCCATAAAAAAATTTATTGAAAATGACATCCAATATCAAGACAAATTATGGAAACAAACGGACAAGAAAATCCAAGACAAAATCAATAACGCCGAGCTTTCTATCATTGTTTGCGAGGGCAAAGAACAATTAAAGAGAGAAATATTTAGAAGAATCAACACTTTAGGCGTGCCACTTTCTCCGTATGAAGTTTTAAACGGCCTTTTTCATGGCGAGTATTTGAGAGGTTTGACTATTTATGTCGGACAAGACAGAGACGCGCTCAAAGTTCTAAACGCCAACAGCCGAGGCAAAAATCAATACCGAATTTTGCAATTATTGATGGAATTGAAGAACCTGCAAAAAGACGGACAGAGCATAAATGATTATGTGAATGCAAGTCAGAAAAAATCCTTTACCGACGACCAAAGAGAAATCGGCAAGTATGTTAAATTCGTTCGGGAAATTTTTGATGATTATGGTCAGTTAGATATTTATTTTAATTTAGCAAGGAAATATTTTAAGGATTCAGTTATATGGAAACAAAACAAGGATGAGATAAATTCTCGTGTCAAAAGATATTTAAAGAGCGACGATGCAAAATTGACTGACAAGGCTAAAGAAATAGAAGACATTATTCAAGCCGTTGTTAATAATATCAGTGTTGACGATAAGAGATTATTTTCGAGCGATGACAAAAAAGAATTTTTAAGGAAAAAGAAGGCGAATAAAGAAAATAAATATCAATGCGCGGACTGCAAAAAGTATTTTTATGCCGAGGAATTATCAATGGATCATGTAGACCCGTGGAGCAAGGGCGGCAGAACTGAACTCTCAAACGCAGAATTACGATGCCGTCCTTGCAATATTAAAAAGGGAAACAGGAGTTAGAATTTGACACCAGAAATTGAGCCATTATGAAAATCAGCAACACATTTAAACTCATAATCGCTATAGTAGTATCGGAATCCGCGGGGATTATCGGTGCTCTATTCACAACTCCGGCGGTGCAGTCGGATTGGTACGCTGGGATCGTCAAGCCGGCTCTTAACCCTCCGGCTTGGGTTTTTGGTCCGGTTTGGACGACATTGTTCGCGCTTATGGGTATTGCCGCATTCCTGGTTTGGTCCTCCTACGCCAAAGCTTCGGAGGATAAAAAGAGAGGGGTAAAAGTTGCTCTAATTCTGTTTGGTAGTCAGCTGGTCTTGAACACGCTCTGGTCAATTATTTTTTTCGGTTTGCATAATCCCGGTGGTGCATTAATTGAAATCATTTTCCTTTGGCTTGCTATTATTGCCACAATTGTCATGTTTTATAGAATTTCAAAACCTGCCGCCTGGCTTTTGGTACCCTATATTCTCTGGGTTAGCTTCGCGGTGTACTTGAATTTTGCAATTTGGACATTAAATTGAAATATGGGTACCAATGATTCAATTGAAAACGAACCAGTCGAAGAAACTCCGGACGAGGAAGTCCTGGCTTATGGAAAATCACGATCTTGATCAGAAAGAAGCAGAGCATGTTCAGGAAATAATGGAAGAATATGATTTAGATGAGGATGAAGCCATCGAATTAACGCAGGGTTTATAACCATCAAGTGTTGATAACTCAACTACACAAATTATCCCATCTAAGCTAGGAAGGCACGACCTCGTAAAAAGAGGTATAATTCTTCTACAAATTAATAGTTTAAAAGTAGCCTAAACCTTTGGAAACAAAGGCATGGTGAAAGAAAACTGCAACAGTAATAAAGAACCCATCATATGGGGCACTGTTGCAGTCATATCGGGAAACCGATATGGGGAGCGAAAGCTCTCGCCATGTGGTGGGCTCTTTGCGTCTCACCTAAGGTTTTCAAAACGCAAAGGGTAATATGTATAAAAGAATTCCGGTTGTAAAACTTATAGGAGATGAAATATTTAAAAACACAGAAAACAAAAAATTCTCTGTCCTCGAGTTCTGGCGCTATGGATTTTCTAATCTGAATTCGAATGTTCTGCGCGGAGCCTTGGCGGAATTTATCGTGGAAAATGCCTTAAGAAAAAACGAAGAAATTAATGTTCGAAATCCGTGGGGTGATTCGGGTGTAATTGATCCCAACGGAAAAAAGATTGAAGTTAAATGTTGCTCATATATCCAAGACTGGGATCAAAATAATTTATCAAAAATTTTATGGAACGGACTCAAGGCTAAGAGTCTGTATTGGTCCTCGGCAGTCAGCACTTTTCCAAGAAGTCCGGCGGATTATAAATCAGATATTTACGTGCTGGCACTTTTCAAACACCAAAATCCAGCGACGCTTGATATTTTAGACATGAATCAGTGGTGTTTTTGGGTACTGCCCAAAGAAAAAATTAAAGAAATTACTAAAAATGGGAATAGTGTGTCGCTTATTAAACTTCAGAAATTTGGGATTGAGCCTATAATTTTCAGTGAATTAAATAAAACAATTTTAAGTTTATAGTATTATTTGCGTAAGTTTCCTAACATAACCCTAAATCCCCCTACTCCAAGATTGTTTTCGCTTATTGATACATTTTGCGGATTGTGTAATGTATAGCAGTTTGAGTATTCTTTTAAAATTGGCAATGCATCAAACCATAATCTTTCACTTCTCATAATTATAATTATTGCCTTACGAGCAATTGCTTTTTCAATCAAGGAAATAGCGTATTTTTGTGATGGCAGGATACCCTGTTTCCATTTTGGTGAACATCGCAAAGATTTATATGGAAAATATTCAACTAAAAATAATTTCTTGGATATTTCTTGATAACTCATTCCGGTCGCACATACTAAGGGGCCAAACTTTTGACAAAACCATTTATAACCAGACGGCGTTCCTTTAAGTTTGGGGTCAAAAACATAAAATGGATATTCATAAAATTTATGAAGTAAATTTGCTCTGGCGATTTCACGAAAACGAGCAATTTCCGGATGGTTTGATTCGTCCGATGAATAACAAGGGTTAAGATTAAGTAAAACTATTGGAGCTTCTGGGGACCCTATATAGGGAGACGGAATTTCGTTGAGAATTATTTCAAACGGAGTATTGTGCTGACGGCCGTTAAATACATCAATTAATTTCTTATCGCAAGGGAGAATAAATGGTGGTCCTTTTGGTAGCTGTATCCATGGATTTTCCATTTTTACATTATATCAAAAGTCCCATTTTTATAGAAAAATGATAAAATGATTACGTATGAAAACATTTCGTGAACTTTTTAATAATATTTTAACCGGAGACAAAGAGGTAAGCCGTACGGCGGCTAGACAAGTTAGAAAACTTTTGTATAGTTCTGAAAGTGGCGACAAATACAAGGTTATCGCTTCCATTATTGAAAACGCTCCCGAGGAATATGGAAAAATTTCAGAAGATTGGCGTCGGGAAAATTTCGTAGTGGCTGTGTCCGTTCTGTATTTTTTGCATGATAAGGAAAACCAGCCGGATTTTTTATTTCCCTGGCTGTTCCAACTGCTTCAACACGAAAATGGCAATATCCGCCAAGCGGCAGTACGCGTGATCGGACACGAGCTTGGACCGTTGACCTACCCCATACGCTTTCCTGGAGAAAAGTCTGATTTTCATCAATTCTCTCCAGAAAAGGCTGATCAAATTCTTTTTGGATTGTTCACGAACCTGAATAATCTAGCGGCAAATTTATGGAAACCCGAATATAGAAAATGCAAATACATTGATTCTTTGCCAACTGAGCCCTACAAATCAGTTCAGCTAATCTTGAGCCATATGGAAGATGATTGCGGTACCGGAAAGTTTTTAGAGTATCAAGGCAGGCAAAATAAAAGATAATTTTGTAAATGAGACAATGCTGAAAACGCCCTTTTCGTGTCTCATCTGTAGCATTTACAAAACATGGACATGGTTGAGAAATTCATTTGCAGGTTTTTTTAATAAGATTATATGTGTTAAATATAATAGCGGAGTACTGGTAAAAGATTTATAATAATTAAATGAAAACATTTATAAACAAAATTAAGTCATATTTTTTAGCGCATAAATTTTTGGTTATAAGCCTGCTCATTATACTAATCATAGTTCTAATTTTTCAACCAAGGTTATTTTTTGCAATACCACTTCTACTTGTTTTTTCTTTTAAGAGTGCGTTTACTAGTTTAAACAACTTCATTTACTGTGTCGGCCAACTTGTATATCTCGTTTTGGTTATTTGGGCCATAGTTTACATTCACAAAATAAATTCAAGGCCGAAAATAGAATCTGTCAATAAATATCCAGCTACACAAACAATCTGGTTTTGGTGGATTGTCATTACTTTTTTGTACATATCGTGTATATTCAGCTATGATCCGCAAAGCAATTTTAATGTTATGAGTCGCCTAGGTGGGATTTTTGGTTTACTTACTCCGATTGGTCCGGAAAATTTTGTATTATTTTCCGTTCTTCTTTTAATAGTTGTCTTGGTTGTTATTTCCAAGATGGAAAAAAAGACGAGGCAAATCGAGAAGATATCCGCAAGAAAAAAAATTCTGTACTCACTTTGCGTACTTTTTATTCTCACTTTCTTTGTTGATCTTTTTGGATTTTTTACTTCTTTCGGAAGTTACAACTACTTTGTTCAATATACAATACTTAATCATAGTGCTTACATGGATTTAAGAAATATACAGTAAATTTTTGACTCAAAATTATTTATGTATCCCGCCTTAGAAATTTGGCAGGAATTATAAATGCCCCCTGTTGATAACTCGACTACACAAATCCCATGATCTAAGCTAGGATGGCACGACCTCTTTAAAAGAGGTATAATTCTTTGACAAGTTAATAAGAAAAGTAGCCTAAACCTTTAGAAATAAAGGCACGGCGAAGAAAGTCAGAACATGCATAAAGAA
>OBEQ011466502.1_pt1 | contig 10796 bp, 7 predicted proteins | sample 1670901 | NCBI WGS metagenome assembly OBEQ01 (sample SAMEA104232315, study PRJEB22302) | groundwater metagenome | biome: forest; feature: aquifer; material: groundwater | place: USA | collected 2011-08-07 | depth 5.4 m | reverse complement strand
GGGTAGGTCGCCACTACACGCCCCTTTCGCCAGAGCGACTGCGTCACCCCAATCAGTTGCGCGCGCTAATCCCGGGATTTTTACCAGCCAGAGGTCCAGTTGTCGAAGTCGGGCTACGATCAGCTGAGCAAAGTATTCGCTCGTCCGACTCCCAGGGACCCGCCGCTCCCGCGGCGGGCCACCAGGAACGAAAGCCTGGCTTGGTGCCGCTTGGCCGGTTTTTTTCGGCCGATGCTGTTTTTCACTGGAAACATGCCGGTTACCCCCTGTCTTAGACATATGAAGAATGCCGCACTGCTTCTGCTCCTGTTGATCGGCGGAGGTTTGGCCGCGCTGCGGGCCGAAACACCCGCGGCCCTGGCTCCGGCCGCGCCGGCGGAGCCCAAGTCCAAACTGTCCCCGGAACTGTCGCAGCAATTGTCCGCGGTTCTGCCCAAATATGCGCCGCCCGCGCCGGCCGTGGTCAAACCCGCGGCCCCCGACCCCGACGTGCTCGAGCTGCCCAAGATCACCGTCAGGCCGAAGGCCCGGCCCCGCCTCAACCTCACCGAGGAAGCCGTCATGACCGGCAAGGGCTTCAACGAGCAACTGGCCATGAAAAACACCAGTGCCCTCGATCGCAGCGTGCTGAACCGGTTCACCCTGCCCTCGTGGACCGGCGCCAAGTCGGCGGCCGAGCGGGCCCGGGAGGAATACGAGCGCAACGAGCGCGAAAAGCTGACCAAGGATGTCCTCGACCTTGCCCGCGTGACCGAGGTGGTCGACCCGGCCCAGGCCAAGGCGATGCGCGACGCCATCAGCAAGCCCTGAGCCGGAAAGTAGCGCGGCAGCCGTGGAGGGGCGCAGTCTTGCTGCGCCTCGACGATCATCGAGGCCGGGCGGGCGCAGCAAGACTGCGCCCCTACGACTTGGATTTCTGAACGCGGGCTTATCCCCGGTTTCCGCCGACTTCATAAAGTCCTCAAATGACATTTGCGCAGGCATCGTTCTCCGCTTTTGCTGACGGTTCGCCCCGTCGCGGCGACAAATATTTTCCATGCCCCAAACCGAAATCACCATCCTGCGCGAGTTCCTGGCCGCCGACACCCACCCGGTTTCGGGCGCACGGCTGGCGCGGCTGCTCGGCATGTCGCGGGTGGCCGTTTGGATGCAACTGCAAAAACTCAAGCGGCAGGGCTTCGCCTTCGAGGGACTCCGCAGCCGCGGCTACCGGTTGCGGAAAACACCCGCGGAACTCCATCCCGCGCTGGTGCAGGCCTATCTCGGCGGACGGCCGCGATCACCGCACCTCGTCTGCCTCGACCGGGTGGACAGCACCAACAGCGAGGCGGAACGCCAGCTCGCGGCCGGCTGCGCCGTGCCGCTGGTCATTCTCGCGCGCGAGCAAACCGCCGGCCGGGGCCGGCGCGGCCGCCCCTGGCACAGCCCCGCCGCCGGCAATCTCTATTGCACCTTCATCCTCCGGCCGAAACTCGAGCCGGAGCATATGCAGGATTTCACCCTGTGGATGGGTCTCAACATCTGCGAACTCATCGCCAACTTCTGCAAGATCCAGCCGGGCCTCAAGTGGCCGAATGACCTGCTGGTGAATGAACGCAAAGCCGGCGGAATGCTGACCGAGGCCCGCATCGACGCCGACCAGATCCGCGACCTCGTCTTCGGCCTCGGCCTGAATCTCAACGGCCGGAGCGACGAACTGCCCCGCGAGGTGCAACGCACCGCCATCTCCCTGGCCGAGGCCACCGGGGCGCCGGTGGACCTCAACCGGTTTGCCGCCGCGCTCATCGGCCGCGTGCTGGCCGCCAACACGCAGTTTGTCGAGGGCGACTACCGCGACAAATTCGCCGACTTGTGGAAGTGCTACGATGTGCTCCGCGGCCGCCCCATCACGGTCGTGCAGGGTGTCCGCACCATCACCGGCACCGCCACCGGCATCGACGACGAGGGATCGCTGATCGTGCGGCTCACTTCCGGCCGGACGGAACGCTTCCGCGCCGGTGAGGTCACCTTGGGCAAGCCCGCCGCGCCCGCCGCCTGATACGCAAGCTTGCTCGCGGGAGCAATTCCGCGTGTAAATGCCACCGCCTGCATGGCCGAAATCCCCGACATCACCATAGAGGTCGCCCATCTCACCAAGACCTACGGCTCGCTCACCGCCGTCCACGACCTCAGCTTCACCGTGAAACGCGGCGAAATTGTCGGCCTCCTCGGGCCGAATGGCGCGGGCAAGAGCACGACGATGCGGATCCTCACGGGCTATCTGCCCGCCAACGCCGGCTCGGTGCGCATTTGCGGCATCCCCGTCGCCAGCCATCCCGAGGCCACCAAGCGCCACGTGGGTTACATGCCCGAAAACAATCCCCTGCCCGAGGAGATGCGGGTCTCCGAATACCTCTGGTTCCGGGGCCGCCTGAAGGAGATGCCGCGGGCAAAACTCCGGGTGCGCATCGACGAAGTGCTCGAGCTCTGCGACCTCAAGCGCAACCGCCACCGCATCCTCGGACGCCTTTCCAAGGGCAACCGGCAGCGCGTCGGCATCGCCGAGGCCATCCTGGCGGAGCCCGCGGTGATCATCATGGACGAGCCCACCATCGGCCTCGACCCTCACCAGATCATCATCGTCCGCGATCTCATCGCCAGCCTGCGCGGCCGCATGAGCGTCATCATCTCCAGCCACATCCTGCCCGAAATCGAGGCGACCTGTGACCGCGTGCTCATCATCAACAGCGGCCGCATTGTCGCCCAGGGCTCGCCCGCCGAGCTGCGCCACGAAATCTTCGGGCACACCAGTTACCGGCTCGAGTTCGCCGGGGACCCCGCCGCCCTCGCCGCGCACCTGCCCGCCATCGAGCCGACGCTCAAGGTCGCCACGGCGGGCGACTGCGACTGCGGCGGCGACGGCTTCTGCGTCGTCACGCTCATGACCGAGTCCTCCGCGGACCTCGGCGAGTCGCTCCTGCAGGCCCTCCCCGCCCGCGGCTACCGCGTGCGCTCCCTGAGCCGCGTGCAACCGTCGCTGGAGGATGTCTTCCTCGCCGCCACCCGCCGCAGCTGGGACGCGCGGGCGCCGGACAAGCAAAGCCTCAAGGGCGACAGCCGGGCGCCGCTGCCCAAAATCTAAAGGCTGAACCTCCCTTCTGCGCCAATATCCGAACTGCTGCTCTCCCTCAGTCCTTCCGCCTTTCAGTCCTTCAGTCCTTTCCTCGATGCGCCACTACTTCACCATTCTTTCGCAGGAAATCCGGTCGCTGCTTTACAGCGCGAGCACCTACATCGCCGCCGTGCTGTTCCTGCTCGTGATGGGCTTCATCTTCACCGCCCTCCTCGACGTCTACAGCCGGGAGCCGCAGGAGTCGCCGCCGGCCGCCCTGTTTTTCAAGCTCTACTGGTTTCCCATCCTGTTCATGGTGCCGCTGCTCACCATGAAGTCGTTTGCGGCCGAGCGCCGCCAAGGCACGCTGGAGACGCTGCTCACCTCGCCCGTCAGCACTTCCGAGGTCGTGCTGGGCAAGTTCACGGCCGCCTATCTCTTCTACCTGCTGCTGTGGGGCTCGACGCTTGGCTTCCATTATATCCTGCAAATCTATGCCCGCGACGTGCGCTACCTCGATGCCGGCCCGCTGATCGGCGGCTACCTGTTCATCGCCGTCAGCGGACTGCTCTTCGTCGCCGTCGGCATCTTCGCCAGCTCGATGACCCGCAGCCACGAGGTCGCCGGCATTTTCTGCTGCACCATGCTGATCGGGCTCATCCTCGGCCTGAGCTACCTCGGCGACCTTTCGCTGCTCAACCAGGAGGCATTGCAACCCGCCAAGCTCGCCGTCGACTCGCTCCAGATCGCGCAGCACCTCGACGACTTCACCAACGGGATCATCGATACGCGGCAGATCATTTTCTACGTCAGCGGCGCCACCCTCGCCCTGATTTTCAGCATCCTCGGCGTCGAGGCGAAGATCCTGAACAGCTGAATTCCAACTGCGCATGAGTTTCACCGACAGTTTTCGCGCCGCCCGCTGGATCCGGTTCATCAACCTCCTCCTGCAGGCCGTGCTGTTTCTCGGCCTGTTCGGCGGCCTCAATTACCTCGCTCTGAGCCACAACTGGCGCTTCGACCTGACGCAGAGCCGGCGCCATTCCCTCTCCGCCGAAACCAAATCCTACCTCGAGCGGCTGGAACGCGACGTCAAAATCCACGTCACCCTGACCGAGGATGACGATAATCCGTTTTTCGCCCAGTCCTTCCGCGACATCAGCCGGCTGCTCCGCGAATACGCCTATGTCACCCGTGCCAGCGGCAAGGGCAGGATCGAGGTCCGATACGTCAACATCTACCAGAACCGGCGCGAGGCCGAGGAACTCGGGCTCGAACTCCCCAACGTCGTCGTGCTCACCTGCGGCGACCACCGCCGCAACATGCCCGTCACGGATTTCTACCGGGTCAACGTCAAGGAGAACCGCCGCGAGGACTTCCTGGGAGAGGCCGTGCTGACCGCCGGCATTCTCGACGTTTCGAACCCCGACAAGAAAAAGATCTACTTCCTGACCGGCCATGCCGAGATGCGCCCCGACAGCGTGGACGGCGCCGGCGGCCTCTCTTATCTCCGGGATGAACTCCGGGGGCGCAACTTCGACCTCGAAGGGCTCGATCTCAGCCTCACCCGCAAGATTCCCGAGGACGCGGCGCTGATCATCATCGCCGGCCAGCAGGTCGCCCTGCAGCGCTTCGAGGAGGAGTTGTTGCGCAACTACCTCCAGACCCGCGCCGGCCGCCTCATCCTCCTGCTCGACCCCCGGCGGCAGCATGGCCTGGGCAACCTGTTCTTCGACTGGGGGGTCATGGTCTATGACGACGAAATCCACGAAACCAGCAGCAGCTACCTGTCCGACACGGGCGATGTCTACCTCAAGCACTACCTGCCCCACCCGATCACGCAGAACCTCATCAGCAGTGACCTGAAGGTCCTCATCGGTCCCGCGCGCACCGTCACCGAGGACACCGGCCGCTCCCCCGACGACGGCCTGAGCGTGAAAAAACTCATCGCCACCAGCGAGACCGCGTGGGGCGAGCGCAGTTACGCCCAGCGCATTCCGCCGGCCTACACGCCCGGCCTCGATCTCCGGGGGCAGCTCGGCGTCATGGTCATCTCCGAACGCCTGAAGCCCGTCGACAACCTCCCGCTCAGCGTGCGCGGCGGCCGGCTGGCGGTCATCGGCACCGCCGATCTCGTGACGAACAACCGCATCATCGGCGAGGGCAACCTGAATCTCTTCCTTGCCACCGTCGACTGGGCCGTCGAGCGCGACACCCAGCTCAATATCCCCCCGCGCCCCATCCAGCGATTCCAGCTGGCCCTGACCCGCGAGGAGATGGGACGGCTTCGCCTCGGGCTCTTCCTCGTCGTGCCAGGCGCCGTTGCCCTGCTCGGATTCTTCGTCTACTGGACCCGCCGGAACTAAGGACTGAAAAACTGAAGGGCTGAAAGCCTGAACCACTGCCATACCCACGCGACCATCTGCTCCCGTCTTTCGATTTTTATCCTTCAGTTCTTCAGCCTTTCCGCAGCCCTTTCCCCTTCATGCGCTCCAAAGTCACCGTCGTTCTCCTTTTCCTCAACGTCGTCCTGTTTTTCTACATCTTCCAATACGAGGAGAAGTGGCGCGCCGAACAGAAAACCCAGGAAGCCCGCCGGCGCGTGCTCGGCCCCGAAGCCGCCTCCATCGACTCGCTGACCCGCACCAGCCGGACGGGCGCACCGGTCCGGCTCGAACGCCGCGGCGAGTCCTGGTGGATCACCCAGCCCTACGAATGGCCGGCCAATCCCAACGCCGTCGCCCGCATCCTCAAGGAACTCCAGTTCCTCGAACATGTGACCAGCTTTGCGGTCGCCGACCTGCCCAAGAGCGACCAGACGCTCGCAAATTTCGGCCTGGAGGAGCCGGCCATCTCCCTCGGCTTCACCGCCGCCGGCGTGACCCACACCCTGCAGATCGGCGACGACACGAAAACCAGCAATCGCCTCTACATCCTCTCCCCCAACCGCGCGCGCATCCATGTGGTCGGCCGCAGCCTCGCCGACAGCGTCGGCCTGCCGCTGAGCGATCTCCGCTCGGAATCGATTTTCACCGTCCCGGTGTTCGAGGTCCGCTGGCTCAATGTCCAGACCGGCGCGCCAGCCAATCTCAAAGTCCGCCTGCGCCGGGATTCCACCGCACGCTGGTCGTTCGAGGCGCCCATCCTCGCCCGCGCCGCCAAGGCCCGCGTCGAGACCGTCATCAATACCCTGAACGCCCTGACGGCCAAAAATTTCCCGGAGATCCGCGAAACCGAGATCGAGCAGACCGGGCTCACCGCGCCGCTCCTGCGCATCACCCTCGAGGGCAACGCGCGCCGCGAAACCCTGCTGCTCGGCCGCGCGATCAGCGCCACGCCCACCGTCCCGCCCCGCAACGGCGCCGTGCCGGAGATGGAATTTTTCGCCCAGATCGAGGACAAGCCGGTGATCTTCACCGTCGCGATCCCGGTGCAGCTCCTCGACGACCTGCGGGCGGCCCAGGAAACCCTGCGTGATCCCCGCGTGCTGGACTTCGACGCGGCCACCGTCACCGCCCTGTCCATTGCCGCGCCGGGCCAGACCGAGTTGACGCTTCAGCGCTTCGAGACCGGCACGGGCACCGCCGGACCCGCCTGGCAGGTCGTCACCCGCATCGACGGCCAGGCGCCGGTCACGGCCGCGGCCGACACCGCCCTGGTCAATGATCTGCTGGAAAAGCTGCAGCTGCTTGCCGCCCATGAAGTCCGCCCGGGTCTGCCAAAATTCGTCAGCGACGCGCCCTCGGAAGCCGACAAAGAAAACTGGGGATTCACCCGCCCCGAACGCGAACTCACGCTCGCCCTCAACACCGGCGGCGGTCCCCGGGGGACCGAGCCTTCCACGCAAAAATTGGAGATCGGCGTCTCCTCCGGCCAGGCGGGCATGGCCTTCGCCCGCGCGACCAATGCGCCCTATATTTACCGGATCCTGCCCGATATCCTCGATGATACCCCGGCCACGGCCCGCCATTACCGCCAGCGTCTGCTGCGTGAATTGCCGGAGGGTGCCCTCATCACCGGCCTGACCGTCACGGACCTTCCGGCCAATGCGCCCATTTTCAGCCGGCAGATCCCGGCGACGGAAAAGAACTGGGATGCCGCCGTCGCGGCCGAACCTGAACTCAGGCGCAAGGCCTTGGGCGTCCTGCTGCCCCAACTGCACGTGCTCCGGGCCCGGCGGTTCACCGCCGACGCCTTCACCCCCGATCACGCCGAAACCGCCCGGGGCCCCCGGCCGTGGCGCTACCGCATCGATCTCACGGTGCACTTCCCCGGCGGGAACGGCTCGACCCCCGCGTCCACCTCCGTGCTTTATCTCACCGAGCGCATCGGCGGCTCCGGCATGGTCGCCGGCACACCTGAGTTTGGCAGCGTGGTGTTCGAGGTTTCCCAGGAATTGCTCGACGCGGTTTTCACCCTCACCTACGCCGAGAAAAACGATCCGGGCCTTCCCCCCGCAACGCCTCCGGCTGAAGCTGCCTCCCCGTCCCCCGCCGAGCCGGCGACGCCGGCAGTTCCCGAGCCCTAGCAGCCTGTCGAACTTGCCATGAATATCTTACTTTCGAGCGGAATTCTGAGGGCGGTCGCGACTGCCTCCTCTGACAGGCTGCTAAAGCAGAGCTGTGCGCTGCAAAAAACCGGCCGATTCCTCGTTTTTTCTCCGCAGCGCGGCGAACTAAGGAGTTTGTCGGAGAGGCCTGCGCGCTTGGCGGAACGATTCTCAGGTTTCTCTCCAGCTTTCGGTCCAAGTCCGACAAACTCCTAGCCCGCTCTTCGGTCCGCATGCCTCACCACTCACGGTTGCTTCCCACCACGCTGCGCTTCTGCGGCTCCTGCTCGGTCACGCTGGTCTGCTGGGCGGTATGGCTGGTGCTGAGCGTCACCCTCTGCTGCCTGATCTATGTCGCGCTGGCGAAGGAACTGCCCGTGCCGGGCTTTGTGCTGCGCCGCGTCGAGGCCGAGCTGGCCCGGGCGAACCTCGCCATCACCTTCGGCCGCGCCCACCTCGATCCCACCGGCCGGATCCTTCTCGAAGATGTCCGCCTGCGCGTGCGCCAGTTTGAGGAACCGCTGGTCACCAGCCGGCTGGTCTATCTGCGCCGCAATTTCTGGTCGGTGTTGAGCGGCCGCCCGATGCCGGATGAAATCCGCCTGGAAGGAGCGACGGTGCAGCTGCCGGCCATGCTTTCCCCCTCCGGCACCGTCGAGCCCCTCATGCGCGACCTCGCCCTGGTGGTGCGGCACGACGGAAACCGCTGGCGCGTGGACCAGTTCGCCGGCCGCATCGGCCCGGTCACGGTTACGGCGCAGGGCGAACTGACGGTGCCGGCCCGCCCGGCCGGGATGGTCCCGCTGTCGCCCGATGAAATCGCCGCGCGCTTTCTGCAGGGCAGCCGCCACGTGGCCCTCGAGCTGCACCGCTTCGACGCCTTCGATCAGCCCGTCCTGGCCCTGCAATTCGGCAGCCCGCCGGGAATCGGCAACACCGCCAGCGTGTTGTTCACCGCCGAGGCCGCCAACCAGCCATGGGGACAGCCGGTCACCATCGGCCCGTTCGCCGTCACCACGACCGTGCGGCTCGAGGGCGAGGGCCCGCGGCAGGTGCGGCTGCACGCCGCCGTCCGCCGCGCCAGCTACCGGGGCGAGGTCGCCGTCGAAAACGCCCGGTCCATCCTCACCGCCCAGTTCGTCCCGGGAAATTTCTCGGTTCGCCCGCTGGAGGCCCTCATCGCCGCCGGGATGGTGACAGCAGAAGGCGAAGCGGCGCTCGGGCCGGTGGTCCGGGCCGACTTCGCGCGCTGGCCGGAGGTGCACGCGGCGGCGACCGCGCAAATCCGCGGGGAATTCCTGGCGGCCGAGGTCGAGGCGCAGCTGCAGCAGAAAAGCGCCCTGATCCACGGCGAGGGACGCGTGTCGGCCGCGTTGATTGGCAGCATCCTCGCGCAGCATACGCCCCGCGCCGCGCCCTATTTCGCCTTCGGCGATCCTGTTTCATTCCACGCCGGCGCCGTGCTCGGGCCCGGCTGGCGCTTCGTCAGCGCCGCCGGCCGGGTGGACGCCGGGCGGCTGGACTCGCACGGGGTCCCCATCACCGCCGCCCGCGGCCGGATTGACATCCGGGGGGAAAGCTTTCTTGCCGACGACGCCCGGGTCGAACTCGGGGAGAATTTCGCCCGCGGCTCCTATTGGATGGATTTCGCGACAACGGACTACCGGATGCTGCTGCAGGGGCGGCTGACCCCCCCGGCCATCAACGGCTGGTTCAATGGCGACTGGTGGCTGAAATTCTGGCAGGAGCGGTTCGCGTTCCCCGCCGCCCCGCCAAACGGCGACGTCGAAGTGTCGGGCTGCTGGAAGGAGCCGACGCGCACGGTCTTTTTCGGTCAGGCGACAGCGGAGGCCGCCACCGTGTGGGGCGGCGACTTCGAACGCGTGGAGGCCGATGTTTTCCTGCGACCCCATTTCACCCACGTGATCGGCTTCAACGGCATCCGCGCCGGCGGCGAACAACGGCTCGACGGCTGGATCAAGCGCTTCGGCGAACCGGGCACGCACGAGACGCGCCGGCTCGAGTTCAAGGCGGACGGAAACCTCGCCCCCGAAATCTACGGCCGCATGCTCGACGGCAAGACGGACGAATTGCTGGCCTCGCTGAAATTCACCCGCGCCCCGCACGTGCGGGCCGAAGGCGCGATCGACGGCCGGGCGCCGCACGCGGTGCCGGATTACACCTTCACCGGTGCGGCGTCGGACCGCCTGCACTACTACGGCTTCCCCCTCGAATCGGTCCGCGTTGCCGGCAAGGTGCAGGGCGAGGAAATCCGGCTGAATGAGATCGAATTCGCCGCCGCGGGCGGCCGGGGCGCCGGCGCGGCCACGCTCAGCGGAGCGGCCGAGGCCCGGCGCCTAGGCTTCGACGTCTACCTGAAAGGCGCCGACCTCGCACGCACCATTCGCGCCGTGGAGGAATACCAGGTCAATCGCACGGGCCAGAAGTCCGAGTCGATGGCCGAGAGCAGATTCATCAAGCGCGCCTCGGGCGGCCGGCTCGACGTGGCGCTGTCCGCCGAGGGCGTGCCGGGCGACCTGCCGAGCTTCAAGGGCAACGGCAATGCCGCGCTGACCGGCACCGAACTCGCCGAGGTTCACCTCTTCGGCCTGCTGTCCCAGTTACTGAGCGGATTTTCGATGAATTTTTCCTCGCTGAAACTGGACGCCGCCCGGAGCAGCTTCCAGTTGCAGGCAGGCCGCCTGCATTTCCCGGACCTGAAGATCACCGGTTCGAGCGCGGTCATCGACGCCCATGGCGACTATGTCTTCGCGACCAGCGCGCTCGACTTCACCGCCAGATTCAAACCCTTCGAGGAAAACCTCAACCCCCTCACCTTCGCCATCGGCATCGTGATCAATCCCATTACGAGCATCCTGGAACTGAAATTGAGCGGCCCCCTGGCCAACCCCGACTGGTCAATTGTGGTCGGCCCGTCGGCTTCACCGCCCGGCCCGAAGGCCCCGGGCGCGGCCACGCCGCCGGCGAAGGCACTCCCGCCCGAAAAATAGGCGGGCGGGGGATGCCGGTTCCCGGGCCTGCCTGGCCGGGAAAGGGGTGTGGGACAAATTTCAGGCGAGGGTATAATTTCAGGCGAGGGTATAAAAGTGGTGGGGGCATCCTGCTCCCGGGTTCGGACGTGAGCTGGAGGCTCCC
>OBEQ010480074.1_pt1 | contig 10796 bp, 10 predicted proteins | sample 1670901 | NCBI WGS metagenome assembly OBEQ01 (sample SAMEA104232315, study PRJEB22302) | groundwater metagenome | biome: forest; feature: aquifer; material: groundwater | place: USA | collected 2011-08-07 | depth 5.4 m | reverse complement strand
CCTTTCTTCACCACCAAGGAAAAGGGGAGAGGCCCCGGCCTGGGTTTGGCTACCGTCTACGGTGTCGTCAAACAGACCGGTGGGTACATCTGGGTGTATAGCGAGCCGGGGCGAGGCAGCACGTTCAAGATTTACCTGCCGCGCGTCGAGGAGCTGCTTGAAGCGCAACGCCCCGCGAAAGCTCCCGGCGATGCGCCCCAGGGCTCCGAGACCATCCTGCTTGCCGAAGACGAGCGGGACGTGCGCGAGGTCGCGCGGGAATTCCTGACCCTCAGCGGGTACACGGTGCTCGAGGCCAAAGATGGCGCCGAAGCCATCGAGGTTGCCCAAAGGCATCCCGGACCGATCCATCTCTTGGTCACCGATATGGTGATGCCGGGAATGGGGGGCCGCGAGCTGGCCCTGCGCTTGGCGCCCGTGCGGCCGGACATGAGAGTCATCTACATGTCAGGTTACACCGAGTATGCCACCGTGCGGCAGGGCGAGCTGCAGAACGACGAAGTCCTGCTCACCAAACCCTTCACGCGGAGTATTCTGGCGCGCACCGTGCGCGAAGTGCTCCACGGAGGACCAGTCCAGTAGATTCTCCCTCTTTCGTCCGCCCCAAAGCCTCGCCGATTCCGATTCGCAGTGAGCGACCTGATCCGACAACAGCTTGCGATGTCGGAGAGCAAACCTGTCCCCTCGTCAACGTCCATGATGATGCCCTGAGCGGACAATGAGAATCATTCTAGGGCGCGCCCGAGGCGTGTTCGCGCACCGTAGACGCACTGGATCCCGGCGCAGCTCTTTTTCGATGCTGTTGACTTCGGCGCGCCCCTGCTATAGCCTTCGGCAATCTTTTGGGTCATCGCCCTGCTCCTTGGGATCGTCCCCCCTTAGGTAAGCGCACCGAGCCGCGGCCTGACGCGAGAGAAAACCTGAATTTCATCTGCTTCAGAGGAGAAGAGTGACGCCATGAACCAGACGGTGAGATGGATCGGAGTGGGTGTGGTATTCGTTTTGTGTTGGGGTGTGGCAGGAGCGCAGGCGCAGCAGCGGCCCGTGGCCGCAGAGCCGCAAACTCCGGGCCGGACGGTGCAGGCGCCCTCTGAGCTGGTGCCGGCGTTGCCCGTTCCTCGGTTAGTCAAGTTCGCTGGCACTTTTAAGGATGAGCAGGGCCGACCACGGACGGGGGTGGTGGGAGTGACGTTTGCTCTGTACAAGGAGCAGGAAGGGGGTGCGGCGCTGTGGCTGGAGACGCAGAACGTTGAGTTGGACGAGCAAGGGCATTACACGGCGCTGCTGGGGGCGACCAGGAACGAAGGGCTGCCGCTGGAGCTGTTTAGTTCGGGGGAGCCGCGCTGGCTGGGCGTGCAAGTCAATCTCCCCAAAGAATTGGAGCAGCAGCGCGTGCTGCTGGTGAGCGTGCCCTATGCGCTGAAGGCGGCGGATGCGGAGACCTTAGGGGGCAAGCCGCTTTCCTCCTTCGTGCTGGTCCAGGAGGCCGGGGAGCCGAGCGCCTCGGGGACGGCTGCGTCCGGGAGAGGGAAGGTGCAGGCGAGCACGGCTCCGGGGATTGATGCCGTGGGGCCGATCGTAGGTCTGGGAACGGTGAACCAGGTGGCGAAGTTCACCCCCGATGGGCTGACCATCGGGGATGCCGCGATTACGGAGGTGGGAGGCAAGGTAGGGATCGGGACGGGGAGCCCGCAGGCGGCGCTGGATGTGCAGTTGACCACGGGCTCGCCGACCAACGCGGTCAATTCCACGATCACCTTGAACAACAGCGCGCCGATCACGGGGAGCGTGCTGTCGGCCTTCAACATGACGCTGGTCGACAAGAGCACGGCGGCGAACCTGTCCAAGCAGCCGGCGCGGTTTATCTATCTGAGGGACGCTGCGGCGACGGGAGGGGTGCTGGCGTTCGATGCGGTGATGACGGCCACTGCGTTTCTGAGCGCGGATGCTCCCTATCAACTGAGAGGGATGAACATCGAAGGGCCGACGATCATCGCGGGGAAGACGCTGGGGAATTTCACGGGTCTGTACATAGGTTCTCCGGGTGGCGGAGGGACGGTAACGACGGCGAATGCCTTGGTGACGGAGCCGAACGCGGGGAATGTGGGCATAGGCACGACCGCGCCGGGGCAGAAGCTGGAAGTGGCGGGCAACGTGAAGGTGAGCGGGCTCGGCAACGCCATCATCTTCCCGGACAACACGGTGATGTCCACGGCGACCCTGGGTGTAGGAGGAGGCACCATCACCGGGGTCACTGCGGGGGCGGGGCTCACCGGTGGCGGCACCGTGGGGGGCGTGACGCTGAATGTAAACGCCACGCCAGTCAATACGGGGGGCACGATCGTGTCGCGGGATGTCGCGGGGGGCTTCGCGGCGGGAACGATCACCGGCAACCTCAGCGGCAACGCCACGACGGCGACGAGCTTCACCGGCAGCCTGGCGGGGGAGGTCACGGGGACACAGGGCGCCACGGTGGTCTCCAATGCGGTCTCGGCCAGCACTGCCAACGCCATCGTGCGGAGGGACGGCGCAGGGGGCTTCGCGGCCGGCAACCTCACCCTGTCGGGCAACCTGGCTCTGCCGCATACGACGAGCGCGACAGCAGGAGTGATCACCCTGGGCGGCGTTCCATTTGCCCATGATTTCGGCGCCAATAACACCTTCGTGGGGGCATTGGCCGGGAACACGAGCCTGACGGGCGGCGACAACGCCGCCTTCGGTCGCCGCGCGCTCCGCTTCAACACGACGGGCACCTTCAACACCGCCGTAGGAGTGAACGCGCTCGTCTTCAACACGACAGGCCGGTTCAACACCGCCGTAGGAGTGGACGCCGATGTTTCCTTTGGGAATTTGACCAACGCTACAGCCATCGGCGCCGGGGCCCTCGCCGACGACAGCAATCAGATCCGCTTGGGCAATGACTTAGTGACCCTTGTGAAAATAAGCGGAGACGTACGCGTAGGAGTCCCGACGATGTTTGGGTGTATAACAAATGGGATTGGCAGCTTAGTGATCGCTGGCACGTGCGTGTCAGACGCAAGGTTAAAGAAGGATATCAGGCCCTTCGATCCCATCCTGGAAAAGCTCGCGCAGCTTCAGCCTGTGCACTTCCGTTGGAAGGCTAAAGAATATCCCGACCTTCATCTCGGTTCGGGAGAGAGCTTTGGTCTCATAGCGCAGGAAGTGGAGAAGAGCATGCCGGAGATGGTCACGGAAGATTCCAAAGGGTACAAGAGGATTCACTACAGCATGCTACCTCTGCTGCTGCTTCAAGCGTTCAAAGAGCAGCAGAGCATCATCCAGTCGCAGCAAGAGGAGATTGAAGCGCTAAAAGCCGCGCTGAAGTCGTTGGCAGCGCTGGACGTGGCGCAGGCGCTAGAAAAGCGCACGGCTGAAAATGCCGACTTCAAGGCTCGGCTTGAGGAGCTGGAGCGCAGAATGGGCTCCTACTTGCTTGCGACGCATGCTAAATAGACGAATGCTAGATATTGGAAAGACGCACAGTGGACCTGGCGCAGGAGAAAGAGAGGCTGAAGGCCGAGCTGCAGGCGCAGAGACAGCATCGGGAGATCGAGCAGCGGGGTTATTACCTGCACCCGGAGCTTTTCGGCGCGCCCAAAGAAAAGAGTATTGCCTCCGCGCCGCATGCTGCCGCTCCTGCGCAGGAGTTGAAAGGAGAGAAGGGCAGGCGCTGAAATCCTGAGCGAAAGATGTAGTCCAGGCGCAGCTCCGGGGCAGGTGCGCGACCTCACCCGCCAGCTCCATGAGTTGCGCGCCCAGGCCGCTCGGCTCGCCCCGCGATCAGCCGCGGCGGCGCTGATTTGCTTTCGTCCAACCGAGGGGCGCAAACTCTCTAGCTCCCAGCCGCCGTAAGAGGGCCGCAAAAGCGTTGCGTGCGTGAAACCGCGGGCAGGTGGATGCGCCGTGAGCCGTCCTTCGAGGGACGGCTCCCATTCTGGAGGCTGCGCTTGACGTAGTGAGTGAATTTCGGTACACTCTTGGTTTCATGGCTGCCCGGACACATCATCGCCACCACCATCATGGTGCCGAGCCGTGTCCGCGGACGCCTGAGTAACGCAACTGGATTCGCACTCATCGGCCCGCTGGCGCGGCAAGCGTCAGCGGGTTTTTTGTTTTCGGGAGCAACCGTTCTTCGCGTTTCGAGCGCCGTGAGGAGACTCGCAGAGGGGTCGCCCGCTTCGCTCGGAATGGCGCAGCGGCCCTGGGCCTGAACCGGAAAGAGAGGATAGCGACGCACATGGAACTCGATTTTAACAAGGAAGGCGGACTGGTGCCGGCCGTGGTCCAAGAAGCTGCCTCGGGTGAAGTCCTGATGCTGGGGTTCATGAACGCTGAGGCATTCGAGGAGACGCTGAAGACCGGCCAGGTCACGTTTTACAGCCGTTCGCGCAAGAAGCTCTGGCGCAAGGGCGAGCAGAGCGGGCATCGGCTGCACGTGCGTGAGCTGCGCGTGGACTGCGACGCCGATACGTTGTTGGTTCGCGTGGATGCAGCCGGCCCCGGGGTATGTCACGAAGGCTACCGCTCCTGCTTTTTCCGCCGGTTGAATGCCGACGGCAGCGCCGCGGTGGTTGACCAGAAGACGTTTGATCCCGCGGCCGTGTACGGAGGTGGGAAAAAGTCATGAGGCAGCTTCGTTTGGGCATCCCCAAAGGCAGCTTGCAAGAGGCCACCCTGCAGCTTTTTGCTCGCGCCGGCTGGCGCATCACCGCCAGCGCGCGCAGCTATTTCCCCGCCATTGACGATCCCGAAATCAACTGCATGATGGTCCGCGCGCAAGAAATGGCGCGATACGTCGAGTCCGGCGGGCTCGATGCCGGCATCACCGGAAAAGACTGGATCCTGGAAACCGGCGCGAACGTCGCCGAGCTGGCCGAGTTGGTGTACGCGAAGCAGCGGCTGGCGCGCGTGCGCTGGGTGCTGGCCGTGCCGGAGGATGCGCCCGTTCAGTCGGTCCGGGACCTCGAGGGCAAGGTCATCGCCACGGAAGTAGTGAATCTCACGCGGCAGTACTTGAAACGGAACGGCGTCAGCGCGCGCGTCGAATTCTCCTGGGGGGCGACCGAAGTGAAGGTCCCCCAGCTCGCCGACGCGATTGTCGAGGTGACCGAAACAGGCTCGTCGCTGCGCGCGAACCGCTTGCGCATCGTGGATACCGTGCTCGAGTCGGCCACGACGTTCATCGCCAATCGCACCGCCGCGGCGGACCCTTGGGCGCGCGAGAAGATGGCCAACCTCGTCCTGCTCCTGCAAGGCGCGATTTCCGCGTACAACAAAGTCGGATTGATGCTCAACGTGCGCAAGGAGAATCTCCCCGGCGTGCTCGGCGTGCTCCCCGCGCTGAAAAATCCCACGATTTCAGCGCTGAGCGACCCCGACTGGGTGGCCGTCAACACGATTGTGGATGAGGAAATCGTGCGGCAGATCATCCCGCGGCTGAAAGCGGCGCAGGCCCAGGGGATCGTGGAATATCCGCTGAACAAGATCGTGCCGTGAGCCGGCCCATGATGAAGCTGCTGCCCTTGACCAAAGCCACCACCGAGAAGCTGCTGGCCAGACACCGCCGCCAGGACGTTGCCGCCGAGCACGTCGCCGCGCGCATCCTTGCGGATGTTCGCCGGCGCGGCGATGCTGCCCTTTTCCGCTGGGCGCAGAAGCTCGACGGCGCGCGCCTCGTGCCCGCCACGCTCTGGGTATCGCCGCGCGAGTTCAGGCGCGCCCGCCGCCAGGTCACCAGCGGCTTTCTCCGCGCGGTCGAGCACGCCGCGCGCAACGTCCGCCGCGTGGCCGAGCGCCAGTTGCCGCGCCCCTGGAGCTTCGAAGTGGAGCCTGGGGTGCGTGTCTCCAGCCGCGTGGAACCGCTGGAGACGATCGGCTGTTACATTCCCGGCGGGCGCTTCTCGCTGGTCTCCACTCTGGTGATGACGGCGGTGCCCGCGCGAGTGGCGGGCGTCGGACGGATTGTCGTCGCGTGCCCTCGGCCCAGTGCGGCGCTGCTCGCCGCAGCCGACCTCCTCGGGATTGAGGAAATAGCCCTCGTGGGCGGCGCGCAGGCCATCGGCGCGATGGCCTTTGGAACGCGCTCGTTCCCCCGCGTGGATAAAATTTTTGGTCCGGGGAATCGCTACGTCACCGCGGCGAAGCAACTGGTCAGCTCCGAGTGCGCGATCGATCTGCCTGCCGGGCCGACGGAAGTGCTCATTGTGGCCACGCGCGGCGATGCGCGCTACATGGCCGCCGACTTGCTCGCCCAGGCCGAGCACGACGCCGACGCCGTCGCCCTTTGCGTCACTCCCTCGCGAAAACTCGCCCGCGCTGTGCGCGACGAAATCGCGCGCCAGCTTGACGCTTTGCCGAAGACGAATCCCGCGTGGCGCTCTCTCGCCACCAACGGCGCGATTCTTCTGGCGCCGAGCCTCGCGGCCGCCGTGCGCTTTGCGAATCAGTTTGCCCCGGAGCATCTCAGCCTGCCTGGAGGCGAGCCGTCGCTGTGCAAAGAAATTCGCGCGGCGGGAAGCATCTTTCTGGGCCCCTGGAGCGCGCAGCCCGCGGGCGACTACGCCAGCGGCACGAATCACGTTTTGCCCACGGCGGGATGGAGCCGCGCCCGCGGCGGTCTTTCGACGGCCGATTTTGTCAAGTGTGCGACCATCCAGCGCATCTCCCGCGCGGGGCTGCGCAGGCTTGCTCCGCGGATTGCGGCGCTGGCCGATGCCGAAAACCTGACCGCCCATGCGCGCGCCGTGGAGGTGCGGCTGTGAAGCGTGCCGAGCGCTTACCCGTGCCTGTGCGGAGCACCGTCGCGCGGCTTGCTCCTTATCTGCCGCCGGTTGAGGGCCGCGCGGGTAAGCTTCGGCTCGACTTCAACGAAAACACGGTCGGATGCTCGCCCGCGGTGCGCCGGGCGCTGGCCCGGCTGAGCAGAGAAGAAATCGCCATTTATCCGGAGTACCAGGCGGTCACGCGGCGGCTGGCGCGGTTTTTCCGCGTTCGTCCGGAAGAGATGCTCCTCTCCAACGGCGTGGACGATGCCCTGCGGCTCCTGTTCGATACGTTTGTGGACCCGGGCACGGCCGTCGCTTGGGCCGAGCCCACGTTCGTGATGTACCGGTTTTACGCGGCGCTGGCCGGCGCGCGAGTCGTCGCGCTGCGCTATGACCGGGCCATGCGCTTTCCGCTTGAAGACGTCCTGCGCGCCCTGCGCAAGAAGCCCAGACTCCTCTTCATCGCCAACCCGAATAATCCCACCGGCACGCTGGTCGCCAAGCCCATTCTTCAGCGCGTTCTGCGCGCCGCGGCGCGTACCCTGGTTATCGTTGACGAGGCATACTTCGAGTTTTCAGGACTGACGGTGTTGCCGTGGCTCCGGCGCTACGCCAATCTCGTCGTGATGCGCACTTTTTCCAAGGCTGCCGGTCTGGCTGGGCTGCGGCTGGGCTGCGTGTTTGCGAATCGCGCCGTTACGGACGCCCTTCGCAAAACGATGTCGCCCTTTGCCGTGAACACTGCGGCGCTGGCGGCGGCCGAGGCCGTGACGCGTGACCTGCGCTCCGTGCGCAAGTATGTGCGCGAGGTGAACCGCGCAAAGCAACAAGTCGCTGCCGCGTTTGCCCGCATGGACATCCCGACATTCCCAAGTGCGTCGAACTTTGTTCTTGCTGATTTCGGCTCGCGCGCGCCCGAGATCGTGCGAAGACTCGAGCGCCGCGGGATTCTGCTGCGCGACCGTCAGAGCGAGTTCGGCCGGCCCGGCTATGTGCGCGTCACCATCGGCACGCGCGCTCAGATGCGCCGCCTGGTCGCTGCGCTGGAAAAAGTATGTTGAAGATTCGCCCTGAAATCGTCATTTTCGATGTGGACGGCGTTCTGGTGGACGTGCGCGGGTCGTTCCACCGCACCATCCTGCAAACCGTGCGCCTCTTCACCGGCCGGCGCGCGGCCTACGCCGAGATCCATCGCTGGAAGAATCGTCCCGGCTATAACGACGACTGGAAGCTGACCACCGACTGGATCGCGGCGCTCGGCGGTACGGTGAGCTACGCGGAAGTGAAAAAGCAGTTTGAGAAGTTCTATTGGGGCCGGAACGGCAGCGGCAACGTCAAGCTGGAGCGTTGGTTGGTCCCGCGCACGCGTCTCAGACGTTGGGGCGGGCGCGCGGAACTCGCGCTGTTCACCGGCCGCACGCGGCTTGAATTGGACCACACGCTGCGGAATTTTCAGGTCGCCTCTTATTTCCAGCGGATTGTCACGACGAGCGATGTGGCCCGCCCCAAGCCCGACCCGGAAGGGCTGCTCCGCGTTCTCGACGGCCGCGATCCGGCGCGGGCGCTGTATCTGGGCGATAACATTGACGACGCGACGTCCGCCCAGCGTGCCGGCGTGCCGTTCATCGGCGTGCTGCCGCGCGGGAGTCTCGCTCGGCGCTATCGCGTCGCCGCCCTCCGCGAACTCGGGGCCGCGACGATCCTGGGCAGCGCGAGCGAGCTGGAGAAATTGTGGGAGCAAGATCCATCGCCAGCGAGGCGGCGGACATGAAAATGCGCAAAGCCCAAGTCCGGCGCACGACCGCCGAAACCGACATTCGCGTGCGGCTGAATCTCGATGGCCGGGGCCGCGCGCGCGTGCGCACGGGCATCCGCTTTTTTGATCACATGCTCGAGCTCTTGGCGCGGCACGGCGCCATGGACCTTGAAGTGACCGCTCGCGGCGACCTCGACGTGGACCAGCACCACACCGTGGAAGACGTAGGCATCGCGCTGGGCCAGGCCGTGCGCGGCGCCCTCGGTTCGAAGCGCGGCATCCTGCGCGCCGGCTACTTTCTGATGCCCATGGACGAAACCCTGGCCGCCGCGGCGATTGACCTCAGCGGCCGCGCGCACTGCGTCTGTAAATGGAAGCTCGCCTCGCGCCGTGTCGGCGACTTCTACACCGAGCTTCTCGAAGACTTTTTTTGCGCTTTCGCGCAGGCTGCCGCGGCCAATGTGCATTTGCGGCTGCTCTACGGGCGCTCGTCCCACCACCAAGTCGAGGCGCTGTTCAAGGCGTTTGCGCGGGCGCTGCGCTTTGCGGCGACGCGCGACCCGCAGATGAAGCGCATCCTGCCGAGCACGAAAGGGCTGCTGTGACGCCATGCAAGTCGCGCTGATTGATTACGGCGCCGGGAATCTGCCCTCCGTGGAGCGCGCCCTGCGCAATCTCGGCGCGGAGACGCGCCGCGCGGCGGATGCCGCGGGGCTGGCTGGCGGCGAAGCCATCGTTCTGCCCGGCGTCGGCCACTTTGGCGCGATGATGCGCACACTCGGCGAGCGCGGATTGGTCCAGCCGGTGCGCGCCGCGATCGCGCGCGGCACGCCGTTTCTCGGCATCTGCCTGGGCTTGCAGGGACTTTACGCGGCGAGCGACGAAGACGCCGGCCAATCAGGCTTCGGCGTTTTCCCGGGGCGCGTGCAGTCTCTGCCCGCCACCGCCAAGCTGCCCCATATGGGTTGGAACCAGTTGCGGCGTCTGCGCCCGAGTGCGCTCCTGCGCAACGTGCCCGACGCCGCCTACTTCTATTTCGCGCACTCCTTTGCCGCGCTCGACCCTGGCCAGGAAGCTGTGGCCATGTGCGACCACGGTGTGCCGTTCGTCGCCGTACTCGAGCGGGGCCAAACGCTGGCCGTGCAGTTCCATCCCGAGAAATCCGGGCCCGCCGGCGCGCAGGTCCTGGCCAATTTTCTGGCCTTCGCCGCGCGCCCTGCCCCGATTGCGTCGGGGCCGGCCGAAGCGCGAGAGTCGCCGAGATGACCTGCCTTCGCCAAGGGCTTCGGCAGGCTGCGTCCGCCGTAGCGCGGAGCGCGGAGGCGGAATGACTCTGGCGCGGCGCATCATTCCGTGCTTGGACACCGACGGCGCGCGTGTCGTCAAGGGCGTGCAGTTTCTGAGCCTCCGCGACGCGGGCGACCCGGCCGACCTGGCCCTGCGTTACAACATTGAGGGCGCCGACGAGCTGGTCGTGCTCGATATCGCCGCGTCGCGCGATCGCCGGCCCACCTTCCTCGAAACCATTCGGCGCGTAGCCGAGCGCCTTGCAATTCCGCTCACCGCGGGCGGTGGCGTGCGTTCCGTCGAAGACGGCCGGGCCATTTTGCGCGCGGGCGCCGATAAATTGACCATCAATACGGCCGCCGTGCGCCAGCCGGAGCTCCTTACCGAACTTTCGCGCGAATTCGGTGCGCAAGCGGTTGTCCTTGCGATTGACGCCAAGTGTGTGCCGGGTGCCGCTACGGAGCGCTGGGAGGTCTATGTCCGCGGCGGCCACGAGGGCACCGGGAAAGACGCGATTACATGGGCTCGGGAAGGAGCCGCGCGCGGGGCGGGTGAGATCTTGCTGACTTCGATGGACCGCGACGGCACGCGCAGCGGCTTCGATTGCGTTCTGACCGCCGCAGTTTCGCATGCTGTGAATGTTCCTGTGATCGCTTCGGGCGGGGCAGACAAACCCGAGGACTTTCTTGCCGTTTTCAACGAAGGACGGGCCGACGCGGCGCTAGCCGCCTCGATCTTTCATGACGCGGTGCAAGGCCTCCGCGAATTGAAGCAATTTCTGGCTGCGCGCGACGTGCCAGTGCGGCTCGTGGTCTGACGCCAACTCCACGATGATCATCGCTTGTATTGACCTGCAAGGCGGCAAGGCTGTGCAACTCGTGCGCGGGCGCAGGCAGCGCCTCGCTGTCGAAGATGTGCTCGGCCTCCTCGAGCGCTTCCGCCGCTATCCCGTGTTGCACCTCATTGAT
>OBEQ011630328.1_pt1 | contig 10798 bp, 7 predicted proteins | sample 1670901 | NCBI WGS metagenome assembly OBEQ01 (sample SAMEA104232315, study PRJEB22302) | groundwater metagenome | biome: forest; feature: aquifer; material: groundwater | place: USA | collected 2011-08-07 | depth 5.4 m | reverse complement strand
TTGGTGTTCATGCGGCTGGATAACACCCGTTCCCATTCCGAACACGATGGTAAAGACGGCTAGCAGTGACAATATTTAAACGGAAACGTCTAGAGAAGATAACCATATGCCAAGGACTTTTAAACCTCCGAGAAATCGGAGGTTTTTCTTTTTATAAGACAATAAAGCGAAGACTTTCTAGAAACGAAAGTCTGAGCGTCGTTATGTAAGGCAGTTCAGAAATCAATGCAAAGACGGTTTTGGGAGCGAAGCGAAAAAACCGGCGGTGAATAAAACCCATATGCCAAGGACTTATAAAAAACCCTCCAATCTCTGGAGGGTTTTTTTGTTTTATGACTTTTTAGAGAACAACCTATTTAAGAAACTAAGCTGCATGCTTTTTCCCACCTAAAAGTTCAGCAGGATATTTGTCTGCAAGTCCTTTTGCTGCTTTACCACCACCAGCGGCTGCGCTTAAAAATGGAAGTAGTGCAGGGTTTTGTGATTCTGTTTCAAGCTTTGCTACTTTAGCTGCATTTTTTGCAAGTGCAAGTGCAACGGTAGGTACGTTTTGGAATTCTTTAAGTGTTTGAATAAATTCAAGTGCGGTTGCTTTATCATCTAGTCCGCCACTCTCTGCAATCTTTAAAGCTTGTTGAATTATTACATCGGCCCTTTTACCTTTTTTGAATGCATCTTCTATAGAGTAACTTCCACTTGCTATAGCTAGTTCAACTTCTCCAATTCTTCTTAGTATTTCTGCTTTAGCAGTGAAAACTGCCTTTGTGTTTTTTGCTAAGTCTTTTCCTGCTGCTTTTACTGCTGCTGTTAATTGTTTTGCAATCTCAATTAACTCAGACTGTTTTCCTGCAATATTAAAGTTAGATCCTGCAGAAACTTCTAGTTGTTTCCTCTGAGCCTTATCTGGCAATTTTTTTATAGATAAAGATGGATTACCAATTTGCCCTTCAAATTGTTTTACTTTTTGTAACTCTTCTAAAACTTTTTTCTGAAGTACTTCTGCTTTTAGTGAGCCTGGCTGTATACCTTGTACTGGTGCTGTTGCCATTTATTTTCTCCTTAGTGAAATCAGTCTTGAATACTTATTGATTAAATAAAAAATAAACCAAAAGGTTTAAATCTGTTTTGATTATGACATAGTGATTATTTAAAATGCAATACTAAATCTTAAAAGATAATGAATTTGTATTTTAATCTTTGTAGGAAATTTGTAGGGGTTTAAAGTCCTTTTTATAGAATTAAATTGATAAAATAAAGTCTGATTTTCTTAACCTTGCTAGATTAAGGAAAAAGGTTAAGAGTTTAAGAAGTTAAATCTTATGCCAATAACAAAATCAAATAATTTTTTGCTTGAGCATTGGTTAAATATTGCTAGAGATAAAAATACACAGTCAGAGCAGTTTAGGTCAGCACTTGAAAATATTGCTTCGGTTTTATTCACCGAGTCCATTAATTCTGTAACTGGACTAAGTTTAAAAAGAGATATTAAAACACCTCTTAAAAGAATGCAAGGAAGATTCATTGAGCAAAAAAGAATTTATGTGGTTCCTATACTTAGAGCGGGCTTAGGGATGTTGCCAGGGATAAAAAAACTTGCGCCTGAAGCAAGGGTTGCACATGTGGGGTTATACAGAAATGAAAAAACACTTCAACCTCACTGGTATCTTGATAAGCTTCCAAAAAAATTAGCAAACATTCTACCTTTTTTATACTTGAGCCAATGCTTGCTACTTCAGGGACTATAACTACTGTTTTGCAAAGAGTAAAAAGCTTGGGAGCAAGTAATATTTTTGTGCTTAGTATATTAATGTCTGAATATGCTAGAGAAAAACTAGATAAAAAATTTCCAAATGTTCATTTCTATGTTTCCGGAATAGATCCTGAGTTAAATCAGAAAGGTTATATAGTGCCAGGTCTTGGTGATGCAGGTGACAGAGCCTTTAATATGTAATTAAAAGAATGTAATTTAAAAACATGTAATGTAGGGGCGTATTGTGGTACGCACAAAAAATAAAAAACAGAGACCCGAGGTAAGAAAGTAAGAGTATGAAAATTACTAAAATAGAAAAAATACATGCACGAGAAATATTAGATTCAAGAGGAACACCAACTGTTGAGGTTGAAGTTGAGCTTTCAAATTGTAATATTGGACGTGCTGCTGTTCCTTCTGGTGCAAGTACTGGTGCTTTTGAAGCGATAGAACTCAGAGATGGTGATAAAAAAAGATTTTTAGGTAAAGGGGTTTTAAAAGCAGTTCAAAATGTCAATGAAGTTATTGCAAAAAAATTGGTGTTAAGAGAAGTTGTGCTGAATCTTGATGGACAGAAAGAAATTGATAATTTATTAATTGAGCTTGATGGTACAGAAAATAAAAGTAAACTTGGAGCCAATGCAATTTTAGGAGTAAGTTTGGCAATGGCAAGAGCTATATCAAATTCGTCACATATTCCATTGTATGAATTTATTGCTGAGGGTTTGCGGCCGCAAACTACTACTCCATATGTACTTCCTGTTCCTATGATGAATATTTTAAATGGTGGAAAGCATGCATTGGACTCAGTAGATCTTCAAGAATTTATGATTATGCCAATTGGTGCAAAATCTTTTTCTGAGGGTCTTAGATGGTGTTGTGAGGTTTACCACAATTTGAAAAATCTTTTGCATACGAAGGGGTTGAGTACATCGGTTGGTGATGAGGGTGGATTTGCCCCTTCGCTTAGAGCAAATAAAGAAGCTATAGAAATCATTCTTCAAGCAATTGAAAAAACAGGATATAAAGCAGGTTCTGATTTTTATATAACAATTGATGCAGCTTCAACTGAGTTATATAAGGAAGGGAAATATGTTCTTTCAAAAGAAGGAAAAATATTAACTTCTGATCAAATGATAGATTTTTACTCTGATTGGATTAAAAACTATCCAATATTTTCTATAGAGGATCCCTTAAGTGAAGAAGATTGGCAAGGATGGGCAAGCCTAACCAAAGCAATAGGCTCCAAAGTTCAGATAGTTGGAGATGATCTTTTTGTAACCAATGTTAAAAGACTGCAAAGAGGTGTAAAAGAAAACTGTGCAAATTCAATTTTAATTAAACTAAATCAAATTGGTACGTTAACTGAAACTCTTGAAACTATGAATTATGCAAAGTCAAAAAACTATAAATGTATAGTAAGTCACAGAAGTGGAGAAACAGAAGATACTTTTATAAGTGATTTGTCTGTTGCTACTTTGTGTGGTCAAATAAAAACAGGTGCTCCTGCTAGAACTGATCGTGTAGCTAAGTACAATCAATTATTGCGGATTGAGGAAGCAGTAGGAAAAGATTCAAAATATGCTGGGTTAGATTTATTAGGTGTATGCGGCAAAAAATCTGCTTAATTCTATTGCTTTTGATTTTTGTAGGGGCACTCCATTTGCATGCCTCTACCTATGCGCAAATAAATGATTTTCTTGAAGATGAAAAAAACAATATTTCTATCTATGAAAAGGTTAATAAATCTGTGGTTAACATTACTACTAGACGGGTCCAGGTAGATGATTTTTTCTTGCTTGCTATTCCTTCTGAAGGAAGTGGATCGGGATTTGTTTTAGATAAGGAAGGACGCATACTGACAAACTATCATGTAATTGAAAGTTCAAAAGCATTTACTGTAACTCTTTATAATGGTCAGCAGTATAGTGCTGACCTGGTGGGAATAGATCCTAACAATGACCTTGCAGTTTTAAGAATTAAAATTCCTTCTGAAAAACTATATCCTGTTGAATTAGGCTCAAGTCAGGGACTTAGAGTTGGGCAAAAAGTTTTAGCTATTGGAAATCCATTTGGACTTGAACGGACTTTAACTACTGGAGTAATAAGTAGTATTGGAAGATCGCTTAGGACAGAAAGTGGCAGACTTATAAAAGGAATCATTCAAACAGATGCAGCAATTAATCCAGGCAATTCAGGTGGACCACTTTTAAGTAGCCAAGGAAAAATTATTGGTATAAACACTGCAATAGTAAGCAAGGTTGGACAGAGCTCAGGAATTGGTTTTGCAATTCCTATAAATACTGTAAAAAGAATAATAAATGAATTAATTACTTATGGATATGTTGTAAGGCCAAATATTGGGATCTTGCAAGTCTATGAAACTGGTAATGGACTTTTAGTTGCTCAGCTGGAAATGAATGGACCTGCAGAAAAATCTGGTATTAGAGGACCAAAACTTATAATCAAAAGATCTGGCCCTGTTGAATATAGGTCAATTGATCGTTCACAGGCGGATTTGATTATTGCTGTGGATGAAAGAACAGTAAAAACTTTAGACGAATTATTAGAATATATAGAATCAAAAAAACCAGGCAGTATCGTAAATATTAAAGTTGTTAGGGCAGGCAATAAAGTTTTTAACATTCCAGTTACATTGGGAAAAACACAACCTGGTTAGAGAAAGGGATTACCCTTACCCGTTTAATGAATATTAATATTCTGTTGAGGAATGTTAATAGGTGGTTCAAGGAATCTTCAGTTTCTAATAGAGCTTAGGGATTACTCTGAATGTTATCTGGTTATACTTATGGTAAGAAGAATACAATAAAGAACACAAATGCATGATTATAAAATAGTTAAAAAAAGTTTATTGAGCAATCAGATCTTAGCTGCATTTTTGGTTGTTTCATATTGTATTGTTTATGGAATATCAGCACAATATGTTCTTTCTGGTTTGAAATTGTTCTTTTTTCTTTGTTCCTTATTATTTGCTTTATCTGTTTATTATGTAAGGGATCCTGCTGTAAGAAAAGAAAAAGCTCATAAAGGAATTTTATATAACCAAACTGTTGGAACTGTTTTAGTCTTTGCTTATGTAGTTTTGTTTGGGGTGTCTAGCATTACTTTGCTTGAAGGATTTCAACTCATATTTTTTATGAGTTCTTATGCATTTGCAATGTCATTGTTTTACATTCGAGATCCTGAAAGAATTGAAAAAGAAGAAACCGTTTCAAGTTCAATTACAAGCAACTTCATAGAAAAATATCCATGCTTTATAAATAGCCATGATCTTAGTTGGTTAGTAAGAGAATTAAATGGTGCATTAGCAACAGTGATTGGGTTTACTGAACTTATGCTGAGAAGACAATATAGTGAAAATGAAAAAGAATATATGCTTAGAAATATTTATGAACAGTCACTAAATATGTCTTGTAGTATAAGCAAGGTTTCATCCATGATTGGTGATTCACCGACAAAACCAAAAGAGATACATGAAGTTGTAGATTTATTGAATGATAAAAATTTTAAATAACAGAATCAATTCTGTATAATAGTTATCGATTAGATTAAGTCAAATGCCGAAGTGGCGAAATGGCAAACGCAGTTGACTCAAAATCAACCGAGAGCAATCTCTTGGGGGTTCAAGTCCCTTCTTCGGCAAATTTTTAAATGATATTAATAAATCAAGCTGTCTTGAATAAAAATGATTCATCCGCAGTTGACTCAAAATCAACCGAGAACAATCTCTTGGGGGTTCAAGTCCCTTCACCGGCATATCAGTAGTCAAAGATTAGAAATTAGTAATTCTTGAATCATAAAATTATTATTTAGATTTTTCTTGAGAGCTAAAAGATAATATTTTCTACTTGATATATAAATCTAAATCTTGCTTATTTAAGGTTTTTCTAGGCTGCTAGAGAACTTTACATATTCATATACTTATTGACTTAGATATCTAAGGACTCTATAATTTAACCCTTGCCTGCAGTAATTTACAAAAAAATAAGCTTAGTAAATTGAATTTTAAAAAAGGATATTGAGGTAATTAATGACAGTTAAAACGCCTGAGCGTTTCCAACCATACGCAAAGGCTGGCCAGAGAACTGCTGTTCTTCCTGATCTAGCTGAGATTCAGAAAGCCTCTTTCGAATGGTTTTTAAGAGAAGGTCTTTCGGAAGAATTAAAATCATTCTCACCTATAAGAGATTATACCGGCCGTCTCGAACTTTATTTTTTACACGATAATTATTCTTTCGAAGATCATACAGAGCCTAAAAAAGCAAAAACCCCACAAGAAGCCAGAGATAACGACCAAAGCTATACAAAAAAACTTTATATCCAAATGCGTCTTGTAAACAGAGACACTGGTGAAATAAAAGAAAATAAAATGTTTGTCGGTGAAATTCCTATGATGACTGACAGAGGAACATTCATCATAAATGGTGCTGAGAGAGTAGTTGTTTCACAGATAGTAAGATCTCCTGGAATTTACTATAAAAGAGATGTTGATCCGAATGGAAAAAGAACTTTTAATGCAACACTTATACCGAATAGAGGTGCGTGGTTAAAACTAGAATCGGATAACAATGACATAATTCATGTCAAAATAGACAAAAACCGAAAACTGTATGCAACTACACTGTTAAAAGCTATTGGTTACTCAACAAATGAAATGGAAACATTATTCCATCACTTTGACTTTTTGCAAAAAACATTAGAAAAAGATCCTGCAGAAAACCGTGAACAAGCACTCATTGAAGTTTATAAAAAACTAAGACCTGGTGATCCTTCCAGCGTAGAAGGTGGAAGGCAAATATTGGAATCAAGATTTTTTGATGATAAAAGATATAATCTTGGCAAAGTTGGTAGATATAAGATAAACAAAAAACTTGGGCTTTCAGTCCCTGAAGAAGTAAGAGTTTTAACAAGAGATGACATTGTTGCTTCGATAGACTATCTCATTAATCTTAACTATGATGAAGGACAAGTAGATGATATTGATCATCTTGGAAACAGAAGAATTAGATCGGTTGGCGAACTTCTTCAAAATCAATTTAGAGTTGGACTTTCAAGATTAGAAAGAATTATAAAAGAAAGAATGACCTTGCAGGATGCTGATACTCTTACACCTGCAAACCTTTTAAATCCAAAACCATTAATTGCTGCAATTAGAGAATTCTTTGGTTCATCCCAGTTAAGTCAGTTTATGGATCAAACAAATGCACTTGCTGAACTAACCCATAAAAGAAGACTTTCAGCATTAGGTCCTGGTGGACTCTCAAGAGAAAGAGCAGGTTTTGCAGTTAGAGATATTCACCCAAGCCACTATGGAAGAATTTGTCCTGTTGAAACACCAGAAGGTCCAAATGCTGGATTGATAGGTTCTTTGGCAACACATGCAAGGGTCAATCAATATGGGTTTATTGAAACACCTTATAGAAAAGTTATTAATGGTACTGTTCAAAATGAAGTTCAGTATTTATCTGCTGATGAAGAAGATAATTTCCGTGTAGCTCCTGGTGATGTTCCTCTTGATGAAAATGGTAATTTTAAAACTGAGTTAGTTCCTGTCAGATATAAAAGTGAGTTTGTTGTAGTTCCACCCCAAGAAGTTGATTTTGTAGGAGTAAGTCCTATTCAAATCATTTCTGTTGGAACAGCACTTATCCCTTTTCTTGAGCATGATGATGCAAATAGAGCACTTATGGGATCAAACATGCAAAGACAGTCAGTTCCACTAATTAAAACTGAAAGACCTTATGTTGGTACTGGCATTGAAAAACAAACTGCACGTGACTCTGGCATGGTAATAGTTGCAGCTGATTTTGGTGAAGTTACTTATGTTAGTGCACAAAAAATTAGAATCAAATATCAATCAATGAACCATGAAGCTGAATATACACTTACTAAGTTCAATAGAAGTAACCAAGACACATGTTTAAACCAAAAACCAATAGTTAATGTTGGAGATAAAATTGTACCGGGTCAAGTGCTTGCTGATGGACCAGCAACTGATAAAGGAGAATTAGCCCTTGGTAAAAATATTCTTGTCGCATTTATGCCATGGGAAGGCTACAACTTTGAGGATGCTATTTGTATAAGTGAGAGACTAGTTATTGATGATATTTTTACCTCAATTCATATTGAAAAACTTGAAATTGATGCAAGATCTACAAAGTTAGGTCCTGAAGAAATTACAAGAGAAGTTCCAAACGTTTCTGAAGAATCACTCAGACATTTGGATGAAAGTGGGATAGTAAGAGTTGGAGCAAGGGTTTATCCTGACGATATTTTAGTAGGAAAAATTACTCCCAAAGGTGAATCAGATCATCCCCCTGAAGAAAGACTTTTAAGAGCAATCTTTGGTGAAAAAGCAAGAGATGTTAGAGACAATTCCCTTCGTGTTCCACATGGAGAAGGCGGTAGAGTAGTAGATGTAAAAGTGTTTGACAGAGAAAAGGGTGATGAGCTTCCTCCTGTTGCAAATAAAGTTGTTCGTGTTTTTATAGCCCAAAAAAGAAAAGTTTCAGTTGGTGATAAGGTTGCAGGTAGACATGGTAATAAAGGAATTATTGCAAAGATATTACCTGTGGAAGATATGCCATTTTTACCAGACGGTACGCCTGTAGATATATTGTTAAACCCTCTTGGAGTGCCAAGCCGTATGAATGTTGGTCAAACATATGAAACAATGCTTGGCTTAGCTTCCATGTTTAACGGAAAGCATTATGAAGTTCCACCTTTTGATGAAATGTATTCTCCTGAATCAAGTCGCGATCTAGTGATGGGTGAAATTGAAATTGCTAAGAAAGAAAAAAGTGCTGATTGGATAAACAGTAATGGAAAAGTAATTTTAATTGATGGAAGAACTGGTGAACAATTTGATAACCCAGCTTCAGTTGGAAAAATTTACATGATGAAACTTGTTCATCTTGTCGATGATAAAATTCATGCAAGAAGTACAGGTCCATATAGCTTAGTTACTCAACAACCTCTTGGAGGAAAAGCTCAGTTTGGTGGTCAAAGACTTGGAGAAATGGAATGTTGGGCTCTTGAAGCATATGGAGCTGCATATACTTTACAAGAAATGCTTACAGTGAAATCTGATGATGTTACTGGTAGAAGCAGAGCTTATGAAGCAATTGTTAAAGGTGAAAACATTCCAAGACCAGGAGTTCCTGAGTCATTTAAGGTTCTTGTTCGTGAACTACAGTCAATTGGTTTGGATGTAACAATTTTAAGAAGATGGCATGATGGAAGAGATGAAGAAGTTGATTTAACCAGTGATGAAAATGAATCTAGAAAACATCAGCCAAATATTTCCCTCTCTAGCCGTGATATAGGCTTGGAAGAAGAACTTCAAGGATTAAAATCAAAAAGTACAATCACTGTTTTAGATGAGCTTGCTCCTGTTGGTGTTGAAATAAAAACTTTAGATTCTGAAAAAGATGCTTCTGGTGTTGGTGAGCAAAATAAAGTTGGTAGTGAACCAGTCGAAAAAGAAGAAGATGTTTTTGCAGATGAAGAAATGGTAGATGATTCGGTTTCGGAAGAAAAGTAAAGGTTTTATAGAGGTAAAAAGTGGCAATTCAAGAAACAACAAGAACAAACGGAAATTTAACCCCATCAATATTTGACAGGTTTAATCATATCCAGATTAAAATTGCTTCTCCAAGCAGAGTAATGGGATGGTCATTTGGTGAGGTTACAAAACCCGAAACAATTAATTACAGAACCTTAAAACCAGAAAAGGATGGATTGTTTTGTGAAAGAATATTTGGACCAACAAAAGACTGGGAATGTTATTGTGGAAAGTATAAAAGAGTTAGACATAAAGGAATTGTCTGTGAAAGATGTGGGGTAGAAGTTACTGAATCAAAGGTCAGAAGACATAGAATGGGTCACATTAAGCTAGCTGCACCTGTTTGTCATATATGGTTTTTAAAGGGAATACCTAGTTATTTAAGTCTATTAACAGACATCCCTTTAAGAGATCTTGAACAAGTAATTTATTTTAATCAGTACATAGTATTAAATCCAGGAAATGTTGAAACAATAGTTAAACACCAACTATTGTCTGAAGAAGAATATGATCTTTTGGTTACTGATGAAAATGCTCAGTTTGAAGTAGCAATTGGTGCTGAGGCTTTAAAACTTATTCTTGAAGAGATTGCAAAACCTGTATATGAATTTCCAGATGCAAAAACAAGAGAAGAAAAGGGCACACTTAAAGCTTTGCCAGGACTTGAAGAATTAGCACAGAAGCTTCGTGAAGAATTAGGAACTGCAGCAGGAAGTCAGCAAAGAAGAGCAAAAATAATTAAAAGACTAAGATTGCTAGAAAGTCTTATATCTTCAGTTACTGATCCAACTTCAATGATATTAGATGTACTTCCAATTACACCGCCTGACTTGCGTCCAATGGTTCAGCTCGATGGTGGAAGATTTGCAACCAGTGATTTAAATGATTTATACAGAAGAGTAATTAACCGTAATAATCGTCTAGCAAGATTGTTGGATATGGGAGCTCCTGAAATTATTGTTAGAAATGAAAAGAGAATGCTTCAAGAAGCAGTTGATGCTTTAATTGACAATGGCAGGAGAGGCAGAGTAGTTACAGGATCAAATGGACGACCACTAAAATCTCTCTCAAACATTATTGAAGGTAAGCAAGGAAGATTTAGACAAAATTTACTAGGTAAAAGAGTTGATTATTCGGGAAGATCGGTAATTGTTGTTGGTCCGCAGCTTCGCATAAATCAATGTGGTTTGCCAAGAGAAATGGCAATTGAACTTTTTAAGCCATTTGTAATTAATAAATTGATTGAGCGACAAATTTGTCAAAATATAAAATCAGCAAAAAAACAAATTGAAAAAGGAACTTCAATAGTATGGGAAATATTAGAAGAAGTTATTCAAGGGCATCCTGTTCTTTTAAACCGTGCTCCTACATTGCACAGGCTTGGTATTCAGGCATTTGAACCAGCGCTTGTTGAAGGTAGAGCTATTCAGTTACATCCACTTGTTTGTGCAGCGTTTAATGCA
>OBEQ010509770.1_pt1 | contig 10798 bp, 10 predicted proteins | sample 1670901 | NCBI WGS metagenome assembly OBEQ01 (sample SAMEA104232315, study PRJEB22302) | groundwater metagenome | biome: forest; feature: aquifer; material: groundwater | place: USA | collected 2011-08-07 | depth 5.4 m | reverse complement strand
TGTTAGCGCCGGTCCAAATCCGCAGATATTTGCCGCAGAATGAAGACAGATTAAATTTCATCCCACCACAATAACGCCATAGACGACAGGTTCCAGCTCACACTAACCTTCGCCCAATAATCCTATCAGGTGACATTTAAACAAGAAAAAGGTAAGAAGGGTCGCCGTTGAGAGAGGCATAGCGTCAGTTGAGATTTCGCCGTCACCACTGACGCTATGCCTAAAAGCGCGTGCATGTGCACGGCCCCGTAATTTTCTCATTTAGGATTAGGTAAATCCAGTACTCATCGGCTTTTTTTGCCGATGAAGAAAAGTGCTCGTCTCTACAACTGTGCCCGCTGTTATTGCCAAGTGGTGATCTGTCGCCACTGTGATCGCGGCCATCTCTATTGTGCTGATTGTTCTCAGCCAGCACGAACAGAATCCTTAGACCGAGCGAAGGCAAAATACCAATCCAGCCACCAATCTCGCGTGAAGAATGCTGACCGACAGCGACGCTGTCGTGAACGGCAACGAAAAAAAGTAACGGATCAGGGTTCTTTGCCCGTTGACGCAAGTGATTTACTGCGCGACGAACCGATTGCAACGGAAAACGCCGAACAGCAAGATCTCTTTACCCCAAAACGCGTCATTCATTGCCATTTTTGTCACGGTGAATGCGATCCTTTTCTGCGGCGCAGCTTTCTTCGTCTTCCTTCGCGTTATCGGCGAGATACTTATTCATAACCACAGCACTCGGCCCTGATGGATTGCCTTTGTTGGCAGAATCGGTCGTGGCTGTTTAACCAGAAGGAGTTTACGGTTGGCCATTAATAAAGAATTAGAAACAAAGATTCTCCGCTATCACTTTGTCGAACACTGGCGCGTGGGCACCATTGCGACTCAGCTGGGCATTCATCATTCCGTGGTGGACCGCGTGTTATCACAGGCGGGATTACCGAAACCTGAACGCACCACCCGGACATCGATTATTGATCCCTATCTGCCCTTTATTGTTGAGACGCTCAAGCAGTACCCCAAACTGACTGCAAGCCGCTTGCATGGGATGGTACGTGCGCGTGGCTATCCGGGTGGTGACTCGCTCTTTCGCCAACGGATTGCCGAGCTGCGTCCACGCCCACAACCCGAAGCCTATTTGCGTTTAAAAACCTTGCGCGGTGAACAGGCCCAAGTGGATTGGGGGCACTTTGGTTATCTGGACATAGGCAAAGCCAAGCGCCCGTTGATGGCTTTTGTGATGGTGCTGAGCTGGAGTAGGCAGATCTTTTTACGGTTTTACCTGAATCAACAAATGTCGAATTTTTTACGCGGACATGTGGCGGCATTCGATGCATTTCACGGTATACCGAAAGTTCTTTTGTATGACAACCTGCGCAGTGCTGTGCTCGAACGCCGTGGTGAAGCAATTCGATTTCACCCGACGTTGTTGGAGTTGGCCGCGCACTACCGTTTTGAACCACGTCCCGTGGCGGTGGCACGGGGCAATGAAAAGGATCATACTTCATATTGCACCTCATCCAATATATGCGTTAATGTTTCTAAATAAGTATTTTTACGGTCGGCCTTTAAGCGCTCCTGCAGCTTGGCAATTAAGCTCTTGTCAGGCATTTTATAAAATCGGTTTTTGCCGTCCGTATTGGATGCCATTGCACCCAGCTGCGCCCATCGCTTAACTGCCGAAGCGGCAATCCCGAGTTTTTGTGCCAGTTCGGCTGACGTCATATAGCCCTGTTCTTTCATTCGCGCCGCTCTTGATTTCAAGCGATACGTCATTCTGATGTGATGCACGATAGCTCGATTAAAAGCGACACCCGTTCCGGTGACAAGCCCTTCTTTATTGAGAATTTCCGCTACTTCATCCGGTGCGTAAGCCTCCAGCAATTCATCAATGCGTTTAACAATAGCCTTGTCGGTTTTGCGAATTGCCCAGGAAGGCAGAGGTGGCGGCAGTCTCAACGTCTCCGTTGCACCACCTTTAAATCTAACCGCTACCGTGATGTCATCTCCTCTCGTAATCGTTACATCGTCGATAATCAGTCTCGCGATACGTTTTTTCTCTCTGTTGGGTGTCTGTGGGTTGTTCCAGAGTGCAGGAAAGTTATCCGCCAATCGTACCAAAGCTTCTCGTTTCCCTTTGCTTAGGCGAAGGTGTTCTTGTTGTGTGACTTGCTCATATTCCTCCTGCATCGCCTCTAGCGATTTGAGTTTGTCGTTCCACTCTGCCTCCAGTGTGTCGGCAACCAATCGGTTCGATGGATCAACTTTCATGAACCGCATGCGTGCCATATCGGCATTGTAGCGGGCTCGCTCCACCTGTTTTTGGTGCAATAGAATCACTTCACTTGAGCGCGACTCTAATTCCCGCTGGATCTCCAGTGCGACATCAATGGTCAGTGGCGTCACCGAATCTAGAATCAGTTGATTAACAGCTTTGTCAATTTCGCCACCGGGCACGCATTGGCAGGCATCTCTAGCATGGTCTATACCCTCGCGTTGACACATGTAATCGGGCACTTGCCGGCCGTCTCTTTTGTTGGAATAACGCAGAGTCATTCGTTCGCCACATCGACCACAAACTATGAGTCCTTGCAATAATGCAGGTCCTTCTCGCGGCGGACTTCGTCGGCGATCATGACCATAGGTCTGAGAATTTTGCTTGAGCTGTTCAATATTGCGTTCATACTGCTGCCAGGTGATGTAACCGGGATGCATGTCTTTGTGCAACACTGTCCACTCATCTATAGGTCTGATCTTGTATTTCTTTGACCCACCGGGGAGTATTTGTTCGTCGCGTCGACCATAACAAAACGCACCCGCATAGCGCGGATTATGGAGGACTTGCAGGGCTTTCCAATGGGTCAGCTCCCGCCAAGCCAGCTCACCTTTGTAAACACCACTGCGAATTTGTCGCGGAAATTTAAGGTTGTTTTGCTGAAAATAGCGCACCGTCGTCATCGCCGATCCCTCGCGCTCAAAGGTGTTAAAAAAGGTTTTTAACGTTTCCTGCACCTGCCTATCGGGATCAAGAATTACCTCGTCTTTGGTATTGTAAGCAAGACCTGCAGGTAATGCTTGTTTCAGCTCTCCACGTCGAGCCTTGGATAGGATGCCGCCTTGGAGGCGGGATTTAATCATATGAAGCTCTGCTTCAGACATGGTTCCTTTCAATCCGAGAATGAGCCTGTCATTAAACTCCGATGGATTGTAAATACCGTCTTCATCAAGAATCAATGTATTCGTTAAAGCACAGATTTCTAAGAGGCGATGCCAATCGGCCGAGTTGCGTGCCAAGCGAGATACTTCAAGCCCCATCACCATGCCTGCATGATCCAAACTGACTTCGCTTACCAATCGCTGGAATCCGCAACGCTGCGTAGATTCAGCCCCCGAGCGCCCCAAGTCATCATCGATGGTGATGATATTTTCCAGGGGCCAGCCCAGTGCTATGGCTCTTTCTTTTAGCGCATATTGCCGTTTTGTGCTTTCGGTATTTTCGAAGACTTGCCGTATCGTAGATTGTCTGACATAGAGATATGCCTGCTTTTTTAAGTGGTTTGGCGTTACTTTATCGTGCTGTAATCGTGTCATGCATAGGTCTCCTTTTGGGTGTGTAGTGCCATCGTCGTGATTATGGAGATGATCTGAGCCGTCACGCTGTCATCCTTTGTCCTGCGCGCTGCGGGTGCTGGTTTTGCCTCTGATTCCCTTGCGGTGGAATAACTCATACAGCTCCACGCCCTGATCCATGCAGTTAACCCTTTATGGAGAATCAGTGATAATCCCTGGCATTCGCCAGCGCCAATACCATCGGCGCACACAATGTTGAGCCTGATCTCCTCATATCGAGAGACCAACGCAGCCTGCGGTAAAGCAAGGCGTTGCGGGATGACGTTTTTCTCAGAGTTTTTTTTTCCATCGTGCTATGGCCCTGCCGATACTTCTCGGATGCACCGCGATGGCAAAGTGGTGTTCAACAATCTCTGCAAGCTCCTCAGGACGAACATCTGCCTCGGCAAGACGTTCATCGATAAAAACCAGAATCTCTTCAGTGAGTTTGTGTGATCGCTTGGGGCCTTTTTTCTTAGGCAGCAGACCTGATAGGCCTTGCGCCTTGAAATTCATCTCTGTCTGGTAATAGGCGAACCGTGAAACGCCGTAGCTTTCAGATGCCTTTGTTACGGACCATTTATCTTTCTCGACGCGCCGAAGCATTTCGTACTTAACCTGTACCAAGTCTTGCGGATCAAAGAACTCACTATCTTGAAAGAGTTCGTCGCGCACACGCTGGTGATTTTTATTGAGCGCCCCTGTCATGTCGAGTTCAATTGTTTTATCTCGCGTTTTCTTTTGCTTTGCCATATGAATCTCTATGGGATAATTAATATGTAATATCTATTATGTGTTATAAATAACGTTTATTTAAGATTCTGTCAACCATATTATTGATATTAAAGCGATATAAACGCTTTTAAATTTGTATAAATGTGAACTATCCTTAAATGAATTCTAGATAAATCACATAATATGTCTAACACATTGAACATAATAGACCTACCAAATTAAAACAGTTCGCAGCACCGCTTAAGTATCCTTGGCGTCGACGATTACCAGCAAATCAAGCAATTCCTGAATCCTTAATCGAGACCTGCCTGCTGAGATAAAAACGAAGGGATCAAGAGGGAGGGCATCAGTAAATCCTATGGGTACAGACTTTTGATCGCCATGATCATCTTCGTAATAAACTCTGGTCTGCCCCCAGGTATAACGCTTATCAATATACTTGTACGTCTTGCCTGCGTGGGGATGAAACGGGTGGGTAATCTGAATATGTGTTAACTGACGTGTCGAATGCGCTGTAGTTGACAGTATCTGCCAAAGGTAGGGTAGAAAGGGCTATTCGCTATATTCGCGATAATTTCTTTGCCGGTCGGCAATGGCAAGGTATTGATGATTTAAATGCACAAGCGGCGGCCTGGTGTTGGGGGCAAAGCGCTGATCGACGCTGCCCTGAAGACACCGCGATGACAGTACGCGAGGCATTTACGCAAGAACGACCGCACCTCCTGCCGTTACCAGACAACGCCTATCCTACGGACGAACAAGTTGTCGTTTCTGCCGGTAAAACTCCCTACCTGCGGTTTGATCTCAATGACTATTCGATCCCGCACACGCATGTGCGCCGCGCGTTAACCGTGGTGGCTTCGTTAACCGAAGTACGCGTATTAGCGGGTGCTGAGGTGATTGCACAACACGCCAGAAGTTTTTACAGGGGCGAACAAATCGAAGACCCTGCGCATATTGATGGGTTGTTACAAGTTAAACGCAATGCGCGTTATAACTCTGGTCAAGATCGCTTAGCACAAGCTGCACCGTCAAGTTCGCTATTACTTCAACAGGCCGCGTCACGCGGCAATCGGCTTTCAAGTATCGTTTCAACGCTGTTGCAGTTACTGGATGAGTACGGTGCCAGAGAAGTGGAGATCGCCGTGAAGGAGGCAGTGCAGCAGGGTGTTCCTCATCCCAATGCAGTGCGTCTATCCCTGGAACGCCGCCGTGAACAACGCAACCTGCCGCCACCGATGGTGGTCGCATTACCGGATAATCCGCTGGCTAAAAATCTGGTGGTTCGTCCGGTATCGCTGGCGCTTTACGATCAGCTCAACGACACAGACACAGAAAATACTGATCTCATTAATGATTATCCTGGAGAGAAATGATATGACCAATCCCACTGAATTCATTCTGACAGATACCTTAAAACAACGGGCCATCGCCTTAAAATTGTTTGGCCTACTCGCCCATTGGGATGAGTTAATCGCACAGACCGCGCCTTGGGTGGCCGCCTTGATTGAATGGGAAGAAGTGGAACGCAACCGGCGAGGGTTAGAGCGGCGTTTGAGTAACGCCCACATCGGTCGTTTTAAATCGCTCGCTGATTTTGATTGGCATTGGCCAACGCAGGTAGACCGCGCGACTATCTCGGAACTCATGACGTTGTCTTTTCTGAAAGAAGCCGCCAACGTGATCTTGGTCGGACCTAACGGCATTGGCAAATCGACCGTGGCACAAAATATTGCGCATCATGCCGTGCTGCAAGGTCACTCCGTTCTTTTCACCAGTGCCGCGCAGATGCTCAATGAATTGGCGGCGCAAGATGGTAACAATGCGTTGCGACGGCGCATTAAATATTATTCTCAACCCACGTTACTGGTTGTTGATGAAGTCGGCTATCTTTCCTACGGCAATCGTCACGCGGATTTGCTATTTGAAATTATCAATCGGCGCTACGAACAGAAGTCCACAATCGTCACGACAAATCGACCGTTCGCTGAGTGGGGCGAGGTCTTTCCCAATGCCTCTTGTGTTGTTTCGCTCATTGATCGCCTGGTTCATCATGCCGAAATTCTTTCCTTTGAAGGTGCATCGTATCGAGCTAAAGAAGCCAAAGAGCGATCGACCAACAAAAAAAGGAGAAAGACAGCAGGTAATGCCAGTAAATCGAAAGCATCCGCGAAGGTGAATGTGGGAGCAGAAACCGCATGATGAAAACCAGTCGACTCACGACCTATTGGACTGTCGAACAAGCCAGTCAGGTGATCGAATTTCTGGATGAACTCAGAGAGGTGCTGTGGTCTGTATATGGCGCTGAGATTATCGAGATGTACCGATCAATCGCCGAAGAAAATGCAACAGAAGAAGGCAGGTTGACCGCAGAATTTGATGACAGCATTGAGTTCTGATGTTAATTGGATTGGGTGAAAGATGAATAAGGGGCAGTCAGCCCCTTTTTAAACAAATAATTCTGCGGCAAATATCTGCGGGTTTTGAGTGGCGCTAACACTCCATAAGAGCCGTTAGGTCTTGCCCCGTATTTCCTGTGCTAACAGCAATAAGGCGAGGATTCTGATTCTCCCCCAAATAATCAACGGCTAGACCATCTACCATACTTGACCAAGCAGAAGGTCTGCCCCGATCTCTACCGTCTGTGGAAGCCAAAGCCATCGCAAAAACACGAGTGCGGGCGTGATTATCAATTTCGGGCAAGGAAATAGCATCGGCAGTAATAATGCCATGGTGCTTACCTTCATTGTCTCCAGAGTGTCGAAGAAGTTTGACTGATTCTATCCGGTGGTTAACGTATACCTGTTCAGTAGATGAAAGAGGCTCGGTTAAATCACCCCATAAAGCAAGGCCAGTCATTCCTGTACCATGCCCATCATCATCTGTAGGGCTCCAGTCAGGGTTTACACTAAATTGATCGGCTTCAGTTATGAAGGGAGTAAGAAGCGGGTGGCCTATATTGGTTCCGGTATCGAGGATACATATATAAGGCGGGTTTTGGTTGCTGACTTGCATGCGAGAAAGTAAGTCGTCGGTCCAGTCAGGTTGATCCGCTGGGGGAAGCTCGTCAAAGAAAGCAGCGGTTTCTTTGGCTCTTCTTAATTCAGAGATTTTAGTTAGCAATAACGAGCTACTTGAAAATTGCGATCTCGTTCCTTTTGCAAGTAATACTGAGCGCTCGGGAAACTCCAGTATGTGATCAGATACCTGAATGTTTGCTGCTTCTGCTAGTAACTTAAAGTCGTGAATAACAGCCTGGCGGTCATCTAGAACTGGCATCCATACCTCCCACCAAAATGCTTCACTGAGATCTGCAGGAAGCTGGTTGTCATCATCTGTCCATAACGATTCCAAAACGGCAGTTCTGAACGACTGAATTGCGTCGATTAACTTTCGATTATCTATCGCTTTGCCTTTCTTGGTTGTCTTGAATTTGAGATAGGCCTGTAGTTTTTTCTCTATTACCGTCAGTTTTCCTTGCGGCACAAAAATAGTTGCGTGTATCTGATCTTTAATTTTGCGAACATTAAGCAGCTCAATACCTTGTGAGGCATCAGCTAGGCTTTCCACTGCCATTTCAACATCAGGAAAACTCTGAAAGGCCACCTGAATACCCAAGCTTGATTCAAGCTCATAGTTCTGAGCTTCATTGCTAATTTTGAGTTGTGATTGATTAACTTGAGCAAGCTGAGCTTTTAGTTGTGCACCGTGTTGTTTTCGATTTTGCTCAGGGATTTGTCTGTTGATTATCACTTCATGAGGGTAGGTGTATTTCGAAGGCTTACCATTTGATCCGAGAAAAATGTGAGGTTTAAACTCCTTGTTTTGTGCCATCGATTATCCTTCATGGGTTGTTCAGGCTGTGGCTTATGTTTCTGCGATCTGAAATTGCTTTATCTAAAATTGGCATAGTTATCTTGTCATACTCATGTATGAGTAAGTCTTTAATAGCCTCTTCCGCAGCCATGGTAATTTCGGCGCTACTTAGCCCTTGAGCTTTTTCGGGAAGTTTTTTCCAAAGGAAGTTTTTTGCTACATATGATTTGAGTCTATTACGAAATAGAGTAATGATTTCAGTCTCAGTCGGTAGCTCATAACGAATTACGTCATCGAACCTGCGAAAAAGAGCATGGTCTAGAATTTCAATATGATTTGTGGCGCAAATGATTACGCTGTTTGAATCATCTTGCTCAATCATAAGCAGAAAACTATTTAATATTCGCCGAGCTTCACCAACGTCATTGGTTGAAGATCTTTGCGAGCCCAATGCATCAAACTCGTCAAAGAAATAAACACCTCTGACATTACTTATTGCATCGAAAACTTGTCTTAGCTTGGCTGAGGACTCACCCATAAACTTGGTAATTACGGCATCAAGCCTGACTTGAAAAAGAGGGTAATCTAGTTCACCGGCTAGTATTGATGCTGTAAAAGTTTTACCTGTACCTGGCGGTCCAACAAGCAGAATACGGCGACGGGGAGACAACCCATGGTTTTTGAGCTTGGTCATTTGTCGTTGTTCGTGAATCAATCGCTCTAATTTTTGCTTTAGTTCATTTGGAGCAATTAAGTCATTTAGTCTGAGCTTAGGATGGGTAGTTGCTAAAAGACCACTGCTATCTTTTAGGCTTTTGGCTATCGAAATTGGAAGATTTTTGTTGTAGGACTTTTTAGCTTGCTCAACAATATCACGCAATTCTTGAGCAAAGCGGCCGTGGCCGTTCCGAGCTTCATGCGCGGCGACCTGTAAGGCTATCGACAGAAACCGGTCGTCGTCCTTTTCTACATATGATTGTAATAATGCTTTTATCTGTTCTGAGCTGGCCATGTGTAATGATCTCAGTATGCTTTGAGCTGCCCGTGTATAACCGCGCTAGAGTACTATTTTTAGTATAGCTTGTCAGTAAGTAACAAGTAGCTGATTTGACAATCGAGTTCATAGTGCAAAACCGTTGAGGTTTTTTAATGAAGGTGTCTTGGATTATAGGAATTGCTGACACATGGAGCATTTGAAGGTGAAAACGTATCGCGTCAAATGGATTGCTAAACAATTTGATTAGCGCCCAGTTTATTCTTAACTGTTAAGTTTCATTTACTAACTCTGGACAGCCAAAACCTAGACCTATTCAGGTTGCTCTGTAGAATGAAAAGGTGATTGGCAAACTCATAGAGTTCTGCTGATGTAATCTCCTGCTCAGGTCGATTTGGCCTTCCGGGCTTCATGAGTATTTTTCCGTTTTGTATGGCAATATATCTGTTATGCAAATATTCACCTCTCTCATCCATCGATGCTTTAGCCGCATCCATTAATATGGCAAATTCATTCCCTTCATTATTCGGCCATTCGAGTGAAGAGCCAAATTTTTTAAGATACTTTATCTTCTCCGTGGCCTGAGAGTTAATAAGCTTCGGCGGCTGACCGGAATCAATTTTAGAAAAATATTCTATCAATTCATCTATTTTCTGCTCAGCATACGCTGAATAAACAGCGATAAATCCGAGCGCTCTTACGGGGTCACCATCATCCACCAATTCCATCTTTGCTCCTCGAAACTGAATGTCGGCAAAAGGTTCGCTAGCGGAATTTGGGTCCGGCTTGATTTGCCTTGCAATGTTTAATTTGCAACGTGCTCAATATAGGTTCTACCACCTGAATTCCTGGTAATCGTTTCAAAAACCTCTATACCTGCAACTTCGAGTAATTCTTCCCAAACTGCATTAACATCTATGTATATTTCTTCAAGATTTTCTAGCGTGCATAATTCTTCATGATCGGATTTAAGTCCCAAATCAAATTCATCATCTTGATCAACAATCTTCTCAACCTCAATATCTTTTTCGACAGGTTTTCCATGGGCGATAAAATCTCTAAACTGTTTCAGCTTTTGTATTGAAGAATATGGTCTTTCATTGTGATTTGGAGTGAGGTTCAACTCTTGAAATATTTTACTCGACTTTTTCTTAAATGATTCCCGTTCTTTCCATATCTTTACTTTCTTATGGCCTATGAAATTTATTTGAGCCTCATAAGTAAAAGCAAGCATAGTTAACGCTGAGATAATATGGAGAGTAATGCCATGCTCACCATTTGCATTTATCTTTTGTACATGTTCTTTTAAGTGAAATGAAACATTCATTAAATCATTATGAATGTATAGGCGATGGTGCCTCACTTCCTTGACTTTAATCTTTGCCATATGATCACGCCCTTCGCTAATCGCCCCAAAGCCAACACTAAATTTAGGTAAAAGGCATTGTGCTAAATGGATTCACTTGAATATTTTTTATGTGTTCAATTTCTACGAGGAAAAATGCTATTTATGTGTTGCAGAGAATCACTAAATTTTGGTGACCTTTCGGCAAGCCTCTATGACTTAAAATAATTTCCCCTCTATTATCGCGCCTGTTAAATCCACCAACAGGAAATCACCGATGACATTTGAAGCTCAAACCGCCA
>OBEQ011732840.1_pt1 | contig 10800 bp, 13 predicted proteins | sample 1670901 | NCBI WGS metagenome assembly OBEQ01 (sample SAMEA104232315, study PRJEB22302) | groundwater metagenome | biome: forest; feature: aquifer; material: groundwater | place: USA | collected 2011-08-07 | depth 5.4 m | reverse complement strand
TATTATTAAAAATAAAATGGTAAGTGATGTATCCAGATTGGGCTTTTTGGGAGTTTTATCCAGCGGAAATTGTAGAAAAGGTTTTGCGGGAAAATCCGGATGCTACGGTGAAACAATTGAATTGTTTAATGCGGGCGGAATGGGACGCTGTTAATTCCAAGCGAATATCAATGGCAGAATTGGCGGACGAATTAGGATTGTAAAAATATCTGAATAAATTGAATTAATATAATTTTAGCGGAAATAAATTTCCGCTTTTTTATTTGCGCAATTCAAGGAGTATAATAAAGACATGCGGTATTCAAATATTTCACTGGTATATATAATGAATCATTTTATCCGTAGGATCGGGGATTTTTTCCGGCATTGGTATATAGACGGTTTTTTAAAAGCTACTGATTTAATTTTAAACGGTTTAGAGCGCCTAGATCGGAGATTCGCGCTCCGGATTACCGCTAAAAATTGGTTTCAGCCGCTCTATCAGGATTACAGCGCAATCGGATATCTTTGGGGATTTATTTTTAGGACAATCAGAATAGCAGTTAGCCTTTTTGTTTACGGAGTTTTCCTTTCTATTGCCGCCATATTATTTTTGATTTGGCTTTTAATTCCGTTTTTTGTCATCTATGAAATATTTAAAAACGTATGACTAAAGATCCTTTGAATTTTTATTTTTTTGACTCCCGCCTGCAAATGACCCAGCTGGGAAGGCTTTTTGTCAGGGTGGTATTTTATTCAACTTATGCGTTTTTAATTGCCGCTTGCGCCACTTTTTTGCTGTCGGATATAAAATGGATTTTTTGGCTTGGCGTATTATTATTTTTGATTTTGCTTGACCGTTTAAAGCATTTTGGCCAAGCAGACCGGGTTTTGCGGAAAAATTTACGAGGCGATGTTAATTTGGCAGAATATTTATCGCCTGCAAGCTTTATTATGCTGGAATACGCTTTTGAGCGCTCGCTTTTGATGGGAGGAAATTTTTACCTTTTTATTTTGCGGCGGCTTTTGGAGCGGAAAGATATTAAGGAGGGATTAGTCAGGATGGATCTTGATGCCGAAGAAATTTATAAAAAAACTGATGAATTGCTCAAAGAAAGCTTGGAAGAAAATAAATATAAAGAAGGAAATGGAGAAGAAAGGAAAAAAAGGCTGATTGCGGAGATTGAAAAGATTGCGAAGCTCTCAATGGAGCAGGCGATTTTGGCTGATAACCAATTTATCCAGCCGAAGGATTTATTTGCCGCTTTAAGCCATTGCGAAAGCACGGCTGTGCAAAGGATCCTTCAGATTTTTGACATTGATCCGGGAGATTTGCAAAATGCGCTTATTTTCAGCCGTTACCAAGAGATATTTGGCTGGCTGAAGCGTTTGCCGTCAACAATCGGGGGATTTGTTTACCGGCCCTATAAAGTCCGCCATCGCATTATGAATCGGGCTTGGAGCGCCAGGCCGACGCCAATGCTTGACCAATACAGTGAAGACATTACGGATTACGCGAGGCTGGAAAAAATCGGGCTTTTAATCGGGCATGAGCAGGAATATGACCGTATGACTGACATTTTATCCAGGCCGACTAAGCCGAATGTTCTTTTAATTGGGGATCCGGGATCCGGCAAAGAAACCTTAGCTAACCACTTAGCCTATAAAATTACTAAAGATGAAATTCCGCCGGAATTATTTGATAAAAGATTGGTAATGCTTCGGGTTGGGAGTTTGATGGCAGGCGCTTCTGAATCTGGGGAAATTCAAGCGAGAGTGACAAAAATTATTGAAGAAATAGTGCAAGCCGGAAACATAATTTTGTATATTCCGGACATCCATAATTTAGTTAAAACTTCCGGCAGGACCGGAGTTAATGCGGCGGATGTATTTTTACCAGCATTTTCTTCCAGCGCTTTTTCAGTAATTGGAGCGACCTATCCAAAGGAGTATAAGCAGTCAATTGAACCTCAGATTGATTTTGCAAAAGTTTTTGAAAATATTCCGGTGCAAGAAATTTCTGTTGACGAAGCGACTAGATTGTTAGTTTATGAAAGCATTATTTTAGAAAGGCAATTTAAAATTAAAATAACTTTTACTTCTATCAAGCAATCAGTTTTGCTTGCCTCAAAGTATTTTCGGGAGAAATTATTGCCGTCCAGCGCCGAGGAATTGCTGAAAGAAGCGTTATCAGACGCAAAAGAAAAAGGCGACAAAGTTCTTAATGCGGACGACGTGATTGATATTGCCCAGCGGAGAGTAAATATACCGCTTCGCCATGCAAAAGAGGAAGAGGCAGAAAAGCTTTTAAATTTAGAATCTTTAATCCATCAAAGATTAGTTGATCAGGAAGAGGCGGTTAAGGCCGTATCCCGGTCGCTTCGCGAGTATCGGAGCGGACTATCAAGGAAGGGCGGGCCAATCGCCACTTTTTTATTTGTTGGCCCGACTGGTGTAGGAAAAACCGAACTGTCCAAAATTCTTGCCAGCATTCAGTTTGGTTCAAAAGAAGCGATGATCCGGTTTGATATGTCGGAATATCAGGATAAGCAAAGCATTTTCCGTTTTCTGGGCGCGCCGGACGGCAATACCAGCGGAACTTTAACTGAAGCGGTTTTGCAGAAGCCGTATAGTTTGGTGCTGCTGGACGAATTTGAAAAAGCGCATCCGGATATTTTAAATCTTTTTTTGCAGGTATTTGACGATGGCCGGCTGACGGATAGCGCCGGCAGGATAGTGGATTTTCAAAATACAATTATCATTGCAACCAGCAATGCCCACTCCAATTTTATAAAGAACGAACTGGAATCCGGAAAATCCATGCCGGATGTAAGCGATAATTTAAAGAAAAAATTGACTGAATATTTCAAGCCGGAACTTTTAAACCGCTTTTCCGGCATTATTGTTTTTAAAAGCTTGTCCAAAGAAGATATTATTTCCGTGGCTAAAATTTTATTGAAAGATTTAGGTGACGATTTAAGCAATAGCCAGGGGATTGCGATTTCTTTTACCGAAGAAGCGATTAATAAAATAGCAGAGTGGGGTTTTGACCCAGTTTTCGGCGCTAGGCCGCTTCGCGGAGTGATTTCCGATAAGCTTCGGAGCGTGCTTGCGGAAAGGATATTAAAAAATGAGATTTTAAGAGGCAGTAATGTATTGGTTGGAATAAAAGACGGCGAATTATTAATAAATGAAAATTAATTTTATGCCTACAATAAATAGGATTGTTAAATATTTTATTATCGGGGATTTAATTATGTGGACCGGCTGGGGCTTTATTGATCCGCTTTTTTCCATTTTTGTTATTAAGAATGTAGCCGGAGCGACTTTAATTTCAATCGGGCTTTTGGCCACCATTTACTGGATAACCAAAGGAATTTTGCAGATTCCAATTTCTTTATTTTTAGACAGGACTGACGGAGAGCGGGACGATTTTTACGCATTGATTTTCGGCTTGATGGTTACTGCGGTTTCCGCTTTTGGATTTATTTTAGTTAAAGAAATGTGGCAGGTTTATCTTCTTCAATTTGTAAAGGCGGTTGGTTTTGCCCTTTATATACCGGCATGGTCTGCAATTTTTTCCAGGCATTTGGACAAAGAGCACACTGCTTTTGATTGGGCGGTAAGCAGCAGTTCGGTAAGCTTGGGAATCGGGATGGCGGGGTTTATCGGCGGATCCATTGCCAGCTTGGCGGGATTTAATTTTGTTTTTTTAATGGTGGGCATGATGGGGCTTTTAAGCGCAGGGCTGCTTTTATTTGTTCCGGATTTGATTTTGCCTAAGAAAACTGTTGCTAAACCGAAATTACAAGACCATATTCAGATGGGTATTAAATAAATTATTCAGCGATTAAAAAATGGATAATCAGAGCATCGCTAAAATTTTGCAGGACATAGGAATTTATTTGGAAATGGATAATGTCCCTTTTAAGCCGCGGGCTTATGAAAAAGTTGCCGAAGCAGTTGAAGGTTTGGGCGAGAGCGTTGAGGGAATTTATAAATCTGGCGGGCTAAAAGCAATGGAAAAAATTCCTGGAGTTGGGATTTCCATTGCGGAAAAAATTGAAGAATTGATTAAAACTGGAAGAATTGAATATTATGATCAGCTGCAAAAAAAAGTCCCGGTTAATTTGGATGAGCTTCGGACAGTTCAGGGATTGGGGCCGAAGACCATTAAAATTTTATATCAAAAGTTAAAGGTTAAGAATCTTCAAGATTTAGAAAAAGCCGCAAAGCAGGGGAAAATCAGGAATTTAGAAGGATTTGGCGGAAAAAGAGAAGAAAATATTTTAAAAGGAATTGAATTTTTAAAAAAATCCGGCAAACGGTTTGTTTTAAGTTTTATTATGCCGCAAGTCCGGGAAATTGAATCCCGGTTTAAGAAATTAAAAGGCGTTGAACGGGCAGTGGTGGCGGGATCGGTAAGGCGGCGGAAGGAAACTATCGGTGATTTGGATATTTTGGTAATTTCTAAAAATCCTAAGCCGGTTATGGATTATTTTGTTTCTATGCCGGAAGTGGCGAGAGTTTTTGCAAAAGGCGGAACTAAATCTGCCATTAAATTAAAAAACGGGCTGGATGCGGATTTGCGGGTAGTTACTAAGGAATCTTACGGAGCGGCCTTGAATTATTTTACCGGTTCTAAAGACCATAATGTTGAACTTCGGCGCATAGCTATATCTAAAGGATATAAATTAAATGAATATGGCGTTTTCAATGGCAAGAAGCAGATTGCCGGGAAAGATGAGGAAGAAGTTTATAAAGTTTTAGGTTTAAGATACATAGAGCCGGAATTGCGGGAAATGACCGGTGAAATTGAATCTGCCCGGCTGAATAAACTTCCGAAATTAATTGGCTATCAGGACTTAAAAGGCGATTTGCAGATTCAAACAAATTGGACAGATGGGGCAAATTCCATAGAAGAAATGGCAGAAACGGCGATAGAAGCAGGATTGGAATATATTGCGATTACTGACCATACCAAGCGCTTGGCAATGACTCATGGCTTGGATGAAAAGCGGATTCAAAAACAGTGGGCTGAAATTGACCGCTTAAACAGGAAATTCAACGGTAAAATAAAAATTTTAAAAAGCACGGAATGCGATATTTTAAAAGACGGTTCAATGGATTTGCCAGATAATATTTTAGAGAAATGCGATATTGTTGGCGCTTCAGTGCATTCGCTTTTTAATCTTCCTAAAAAAGAACAGACCGATCGGATTAAGCGGGCAATGTCTAATCCGAATGTGGATATTATTTTCCATCCTACCGGCAGGATTTTAAATAAGCGGGCGCCTTATGAGGTGGATATGGAAGAATTAATCCGCCACGCTAAAAAAACCAGAACGATTTTAGAAATTAATGCTTCGGATCGCGCTGATTTAAAAGATGAATATATCAGGAAATGCGTGGAAGCTGGAGTAAAAATGGCGATTAATTCTGATTCCCATCACGCTTCACATTTTGAATGGCTGGAATATGGCATTGCGCAAGCCCGCCGCGGCTGGGCAGAAAAGAAAGACATCATAAATGCCTGGCCATTGGAAAAAATGTTGACAATGCTGAAGTAGGTTTTTATACTACTAAATAGTTAATTCAAATTAGTATATTTAAAATGACCAGAGCAGTTAGGCGGGTCGGGGATATGCATCCGAATCGTTCTCTTAAAATTGTTGTTCAACCCGATGGAGACGTTATTGTTTTTATCACTCAAGATAATATGCCAATTTATGGTAATGAAGGACTGGGAGAGAAAAAGGCTTGTGTAGAATTTTGTCATCTTGGCGGTGGCGGGCGTAGTATGCATACAAGAAAGGCGCTTCTTACTTTATCAGAAGCAATGGAGAAAGATAACAAAGAGAACCCCATTGATCTTCAAGAAAGACAGTAAAGAAAATTTTATAGAGCCCGCAAAATAGCGGGTTCTTTCTTTTGAAAAAATTCGGAATAAGAGATATATTATATATGTAATGCCACGAGAAATTTCAGCTGGAATAATCATATATAAGCGGGAAAAAGACCGGGACGGGAAAATTGATACCAAATACCTTTTGCTTTACCATGGCAGGGGCTATTGGAATTTTGCCAAAGGAAAATTGGAAAAAGGGGAATTAAGCTACCAGGCGGCTTTTCGGGAAGTCGTTGAGGAAACTGGAATTCCATCCAAGTCTTTGCGGTTAGAAAAGAATTTTAAAGTCACTGACAAATATATTTACCAGTGGGAAGGCCAGAAGATTTTTAAAATCGTTATTTTCTTTTTAGCGCAGGCGGAAAAGCCGGAAGTAAAATTATCTTATGAGCATGAAGGATATGGCTGGTTTTTGCATAATGACGCCCAAAAACTTCTTAAACATAGGAATAGCAAAGAAATTTTACGCAAAGCAAATGAATACATTCGCAGAAAAAGTTTGCCAAGCCGTCCGCAAAATCCCCCGCGGCCAAACCAGAACGTATAAAGAGATTGCCAGACTGGCTGGTTCGCCCCGCGCCTATCGCGCCGTGGGTAATATTTTGAATAAGAACCGTGACTTTAAAAATATCCCTTGCCATCGGGTAATTAGAAGTGATGGAAAGATGGGTGGTTACGTTTTTGGCGCAAAGAAAAAATTAGAATTATTAGAAAAAGAAAAAGTCCGATAATTATCGGACTTTTTCTAATACTTTTTCAAAAACCTTCGGTTCGTTCAGTGCGAGATTCGCAAGTATTTTCCTGTCTAATTTAATATTAGCTTTTTTAAGCTTACTTATAAGTTCGCTGTATTTTACGCCATTAGCGCGGGCGGCAGCGTTAATTTTCACATTCCAGAGAGCGCGGTAATCGCGCTTTTTTTGCTTGCGCCCTTGGAAGGCGTGGGACCAAGCATGAAGAAGCGCTTCTTTTGCGGCGCGTTCTTTTGATTTCCTCCCCCATTTGAATCCTTTAGTATATTTAAGGATTTTTTTCCGTTTTTTTGTTGCAATTTTTCCTCTTTTTACTCGGCTCATAGTTAATTTATATAATTTATATTAGTTAAATTGTTTTCGGAATACTGTAACATCACCTAAAGTTAAAGGCAATCCTTTTCGCTTGTTTCGGGTTTGTTTGCCGGTTCTTTTTGCCCGAAAATGGTCTTGCGCCATTCTTCGGCGCATAACTTTTCCGGTTTTTGTAACCCTTAATCTTTTTGTAACGCTTTTTCTCATAATTATTAGTTTATTTTTATTTTTTCACTACTTGGGCATTGAATCCTCTTCCGCTGTATTTCGGTTCAAGAAGGACTTTATGCTCCGGATTTATCATTTTCAGGAATTCAAATAATTTTTGCTTTGCCCAATCTTTATTGGCTTTTTCCCGCCCCCTTAGCATTAATTGGATTTCTACGATATGCCCTTCCGATAAAAACTTATTCAATAGATCTGCTTTTATTTGAAGATCGTGTTCAGCAGCTCTTGCGCTGATGCGAACCATTTTTAATTCTTGGATTTTCTGGCCGGCTCTCTGTTTTTTAATTTTTTTTGCTTCTTGGTATCGGTATTTGTCATAGCTCATTATTTTTGCGACTGGCGGTTTTGCCGTTGCCGCAATTTCAATGAGATCCAACCCTTTTTCTTTGGCTAATTTAAGCGCCTCTGCCAATGGCAATACGCCTATATTCTCGCCAGCTTCGCCTATGACCCGCAATTCCAGAGCGGTTATTTTTTCATTAATCCTAATCAAGATTCTAATATAGTAGCAAAATTAGTTTTATTTGTATAGTGGCGGAGCCATCAGAAGATTGACTGCAGATTCTTCTTAATTTATACTCTAAAGAGTTTTAATTGAGAAATAAAAATGAAATGAAGGGAAAACTTTCAATGGACGATAAGATGGAATTTAGAATTTCCGGAGTAGAGCTTGAAAGGGTGAGAAATTTTAAGAAAAATCATGAATGCTTCTTGCCTAATGCTTCTAAAAAAGAACAAAGATTATTGGGACAGAAAAAGAAACAAGGCGCTATTGGCGGGCAATATACTTATAGTTTTACGCCGACTTCTTTGGGAACAGCTGTTTCAGTGAGATGCGCTTGCGGCAAAGAAGAGAACGTTACAGAGTATGATTCTTGGTAAATATAGGTAGTGGCGGCATATTTAGTGCCGCCTTTTTATTTTTAAAAGGTGGAGCAGATCGGGGCAGGTGGAAAACTTTTGTGATGGAGATTTATTAATATTATCTTGGGATACACAGGATCAGATTTGGTTTAGGATTCCTGTTTTGAGAGTGGGGAGAGGGTTGTTATACAAAATTTGATTTAAAAAAGTAAAAATCCCCCAATTTTTTAGCGGCGTTAGAAATTAATTTGGCAACGATTCTTTATATTTAGACATAATTAAATCAAGCCGTTTATTATCAAGAGCAGGCATTGAAATTCCAAACGATTTAGCCTTTTCGTTTGATAATAAGCAATTGCTTCTTCCAGTTTTAACCAGTCCATTATGATTTTCTTTCCCATAAAGTTCATCTGTAGAAATATGCTTATAAGAATGGCTTGAGTATATTATTTTCTTATAAGAATCCAGAATATCCCTATGTTCAATATATCCATCATTAGTTAAATTCAATATTCCAACTGGCTTATTTCCTAATGATAACTTTTCAAGAGCCACTATAAAATCCTCCACCAAAGTGACGGAGTTCGGAACTGATATAACTTTTTGATACGAAACCAATTTATTTATTAAATTACGAGGATGGGATTTAAAAGATATTGGCATTCTTATTCTTGCCTGCAAGACAGGCAACTCCTGAAGGGATTTTTGCATTACTATTCTCATTCGAGAATAAAAACTGTCAAAAAAATTAGGTTCGTCATCTTCTGTATAAAATTTGTCTGGACCGCCGCTATAAATACAGCCAGAGGAAATCTGAATTGGATACGCCCCCGCATTAATAGAAGCAAGCATTGCATTAATAGCGCCAACCACATTTACTCTTGCTGTTTCTTCTTTATGATCTTCACACCAATCAATGTTTGGATAAGCTTTTACGCCAGCAAAATTTATAACCACATCGGGTTTCAAGCTTTTAAAGCTGGAACTCATCCCAAAAAAATCATTTAAATCAAGACGGTCAGTATGCACTTGGTGGCCATTATTTTTAAGATACTGGGCGCAAATACTGCCCAGAAAACCAGATGACCCCAAAATATAAAACTTCATATTCATTTCTTAAAAGAAATAATAATTTTAAATGATAAATAAATCAAATCTCTGAGCGAGTTAGTGAATGACGTGAGAACCTAACTTTTTATTATAGAGCAAGGATTCAATTCTCGTCACCTGCCCCACTTATTTTTGCAATTCTTATAAATTCTGGAAAACCCCAAAATAAGCTATAAATTACGAACAAAACTCCCCATTTGAGGGGTTCAATTACCGTCATGTGGAGATAAAAGGTCACTATCAGAATATATCAATATATTACAAGAGAAAATAACACCTTATAGCTTAGGTTTACTTGAAAATGCATATCAAGCCCTTCAATCGCTGGCTATGGTTATTTAATTACTTGTTATCCATTTATATTTATTTATAAAATCGTCATGAAAAAACCCACTCTAAAACAAGAAAGGTGGCAAAAAGCTTATTTAGCAACAGGCAATCTGACCAAAGCCACTATTGCTGCCGGATACAATATTGGAGGCAAGGGCGGTAAGCCAGAAAATAGAGCAAATATAGCTAAAGAGATTGGAAGAGAAAACTTGCGAAAACTTGCTACAAATATTGCAGAAGCGCGTAAAGAAGAGCACTTAACATGGTTAACCCCTGAATATATCCTAAATTCTTTAAGAGATTTAGCTGAGGGTAAGAATATTCCTATCCGATCCAAAATTGCCGCCTTAGAGCTAATGGGAAAATCCTTGGCGCTTTTTACTGATAAGCATGAAATGAGTCAAAGAATAGCTGAAATAACCGCAGAGATTTCGGTGCCATGGCAAGAAAAGCCAAGTCAACAAGAACCTAGTCAAGAAAAATAAAGCTATCCGTTGGTAATGACTCACCTATGAAGATAATTGATGTATTCCTAAATACTGCTAGGGAGTTTTAATACCATGTCGGCGATACCAAGTGTCATTATCTAAATTTGATGATTCGGCACTTATAAATTTTTTAAAAAGTTAACTAGAATTACAAATTGATTTCCATTCTTCTAATAAAGGACGATATTTTATAGGATTAATCGATACTGCGTAACTTAATTCGCCGGTAAAGCTCTTGATAAAAGACTGATCGTGGCCGCTTTTATTTAAAAAATTGTCTAACCCATACTTTTTACAAATATAAAGGATCTTCTCTAAATATTTCCTTTTTTCTCTAGCAAGGTCAGGTTTTTTATTAACGATAACCCCAGTTACAACCTGTCTCTTATTTGAATATTTATAATCAATCTTTAAAGGATTAATAGTAAATCCTTCCTGTTTAAAAATACGTTCAATAATTTTATAAAGCTTATCAATTGGGAAAGATCCAGATATACATAAATCATCTATCCAAAAAGAATGCTTTAGTCCAAATTTTTTAAATAACTTAACCAATCTTTTATCTAACGATAATAGAACTAGAGCTGACATTTTTGGACTAGTTATAAATCCTTGGGGCAAGTGTCCTTGAGCCGTAACTAGTCTAGTTAATAACCTAGCAACATCTGGGCTAGATCCTAAATTTATAAAAGTTTCATAAACTCTTTTAGGGCTTATGCTCGGGAAAAAACTCTTTATATCAAAATGAGCAACATTCTTTTTACCAAAATGGATATTGGCATTAGAGGATAAAGAACGTCCACTATTACCCCCTTGCAAAGACTTT
>OBEQ012333030.1_pt1 | contig 10801 bp, 9 predicted proteins | sample 1670901 | NCBI WGS metagenome assembly OBEQ01 (sample SAMEA104232315, study PRJEB22302) | groundwater metagenome | biome: forest; feature: aquifer; material: groundwater | place: USA | collected 2011-08-07 | depth 5.4 m | reverse complement strand
GGTCGCCCAATTCCAGCGTGAGCAATACGGTGACATGCGTACGAATGATTGGACCGTCCAGCGGATCGGGCAGCGACGGTCGCATAGAATGAATGACCGGTGCACCCTGCGTATCGAGCAAGGTCGTCGGATTGCCGTATTTGTCCAACGCGGCTTTGGGGTCGGTTTCCAGTGCGTAGAAGGCAATTTCCAGATCGGGGATTTCGACATCGATAAATTGCCCATGCCGCGTGCCCGCCACCGCGCCCTCGCTCGTGACCGGCAACGGCACATCGGCGGTGAAAAATCGCACGTGCGGTGCGAGCTGCCGACTGCCGCGCAGTCGCATCATAAGCGGTTGCTTCTGCGGGAAATATCCGTTCGTGGTCAGCGAGGTGCCCAACAAATCGCCGACGCGCGGGCGCAAATTACACAACGTCGGCGGCTTATCCGCACCGGGTGCGGCCACAAAGGCATCGCACGATTTCACAAAATCAAATCCGATCTGTTGGAAAAACACCTCGTGCAGATCCCAATCGAACACACCGGTTCCCTGGGTCGCGTCACCTTGGATCGCCAAGGCAAACAAGACTTGATTCAGACGCGCTTCGGACAAACCGAAGGAAAAATCGCGTGCGGCCGCCAACCCAAGATCGGTGGGAATCGCCGGGGCGCGCGTCTTGGTCAAGTAGCCGATCGTCGGACGCTGCACCGCTTTGGGTAAGGCCTGATAGAAATGTGTATTCCCCACACGCGAAGCAAAACGTGCCGACATACCGCGTTCCGACAATTGCAACACGCTGTGCACGACATCGTAACCGATCGGCAAATCCCAATGACGATGCGCCAGCAGACCATTGGGTTGGTCGACGTTGCATCCGACCGACGCTTCCAGTGTCGTGGGCGGCAGCGCGGCTTCCTGATCGTTGTGACATCCGACATGAATTTGAATATCGGAAAATCCTTCGCGCAATAAATAGGTGAGCGCCGTGGAACCGCTGCAATAGAGCGTGTTGTTTAACGCATCGAGCACCTGCGTACTCAGCAAACCCGTTTGCATATTCAATTCGTTCAGACCGACACACCCTTGCGCTACATCGTCTGGCACCGATTGTTCTTCATGATCGCACAACACAAATCCACCGAGTGACGTGGCACCACCCACAAAATGTTGCGGCACCAGCAGCGCGGGTCGCGGTTCGCAATAATGCGGATTTTGAAAATCACAATTCGTCGTGTCGGTGGTGAGCAACACCACCGGCTGCGCACCGCGCACCAGCCGAATCTGTGGATGCAGTTCTAAGGCCCGAAAGGCGATCTTTAACGGCAGAATCGAAAAATCGGGCGTGCCGTCGTGATTGTCATCGCGGAACATGCGCACCAGCGCCTTCAGCGCAATACCGTCGGCGCCGGGTCGCACGCCAATGTCGAGTTGCATCTCGTCTGGTGCAAAACCGACGCGACTGATTTCGAACGTGCCGATCTGCGGCGGCTCCACCAATTGCGTGCGCATTGTGTCAAACGCGCTGGGCGATTGATCGCAGCCGGGAATCTCGCGTTTGATCGCCGCGAGTTTTTCCGCTCGCACAGTCGCCGCGGCCGTACTCGCCGCCGACGGTGGTTCGCCATTCGTCTTCGCCACGGCGGGGGCATCGACCAACGTTTGCAACAATTCCGCAAACCGATCCGACATGGCGACATGATTGATGAGATTCCGCACGGTCTCGGCCATGAACTGCTGACGAACGCCCAGCACATCGGCATCTTCGTACCATAATGTATCGAGCGGTTTGAGTTGTCCGTCGGCTTGCCACGGACTGTGCAACGCACCCCAACCAATTTCGACGGGATACTCGAGCGTCGCCGGTCCCGCCGTGACTCGAATTGTGGCAAGATTAATGCCCGCCTCTGGCGTGACGTCGGCAGTGTAAACGCCAGCAGAATCAGCACACACGGGCACGGGCGGTTGACGGTTCCATTCCAACATCACCGCATTGTCGCACGTCGCCCCCGAAGGCAATCCGTCGACGCGAAATCGAATCGGAATTTGCGCCTGCGTTTTCGCATCGAAGATCGGCGCGTGATCGGGTGCCGGTGCAATCATTGTGACTTGCAAACGCGATGTCTGCGTCGAGAATTCGATCGGCACAGCATGTGGACACTGCGCTGTATCGTCGCCCGTCGCCGCATTGCACGCCGCGATCTCGATATGATTGGTGCCATTTGCAGTCGGCAGGCACAGTGCATAGCGACCATCCGCGCCCAAATCCGTACGTCGTTCGATGCGTTGCTGCGCGCCCGACGGCGTCGTAATGAGATTCGTCACGATGAGTGTTGTTGCGCCGGTGTGCGATCCCAAAAAATCGCAGTGCTCGCACTGCGGCAAGAGATCGATCGAGAGATTCACCTGCTCGCTCGCCAACACATCCGATTTTTTTGCGGGATCGGGATCGAGCGTCACCACCGCCTGTTCCAAATGCGGCGCCTGCACGCGACTCAACAGGGCGCGCTCGAGCGCCGGCTTGCCGCCCGCGCGCAACGCCTGAATCGCCACGGTGTAACTTCCGAGCTGTGTAAGCGGGACATCCAGCGCAAAATGTCCGTCCGGTTGCACCGCGTGTTCCGTCGCCAACGTCGCCTGCTGCTTGGTCTGATCGTGTTGCACCGTCACCATAAGTCCCGCAAAGACTTGGCCCGTGCGGTCTATTAGTCCGGTCAGCGTCACATGATCGGCCGTGGTGCCGCCGATTGGTGTATCGACGCACAAAAATCCGCCGCCGGCTTCGCAATGTTTGATCACCCGCATGGGCGGCAGCGGGCAGCTCATGGGTGCGGTTGCTGGGGTTGCGGTCGGTGACGACGTGGTGCCAGGCACCGGCATTCCAGGCGCCGGCGCTGTGGAAATCGTTGCGGACTGCAACATTTGTTGCATGATCCACTGCGTATCGTGCGATGTCTGCGCACAAATAGGGTGCGTGAACAACAATACCACGCACCAAGTCATCAGAGACGTGAGAAAATTAAAACGCATCATCATCTGTATCATCGGCAGGCGCGGAAAAAAGTTGCGTGAGCGAATAACTCACCGCGTCATTTCACGGTGATTCATGGTGCCAGGCACATTTTTTCATTTTTTAAAAAACCAACGCGCGCACGATCAACACACCCTCGCATAATAGAAACTGGCGCTGTAATGTGATGAGTTCGTTCGTTACAACTGTGTTCAAGCAGCGGTCGGGGGAACCACGAGAAAAAAACATGGCAAATATTGGGACGCACCCGCGCAGTGGACGAAGCGCTCCACTGACAACTCATATAAGGACTGTTACTGTCGATTTATTGTAGACGGCCGCACCGCAGATGCGTTGCGTAACGCCGCCGCATCCGACGCTCAAAGCCAGGACTTCCGAAAAATGTGCGGCGCAATCCCTGTTGGACAATGTGTGATTGGCCGGCGGTGATTGGTGCATCCATAATTGCCACGAAGGCCTTTTGGCGCTCTTGCGGCGTCACGCCTAGCATAAGATAAAATTGATCGGCAACCACTGTGAAGGGGATATGAACACCTCTGGCATAAAACGCGAACGTACTGAGACGCGGATCCGCGCTCGCTCGACGGCATAAACCGGCCCGTACACCATTTTGATACAAATATCGAACGCAAGCAAACGCATACGTATCATCTTCGATGATCGTGGCATGAAACCGTTGTTCCCATAGATGCCCTGTCGTGTGCTGCAACCGATTAATGCGCCGCGCGAGCTGAAAATTGATGAACTGCATGGCACGACTCAAATTCGCATCTGTGGTCTGCATGATGAGATGATAGTGATTATCCATGAGTTTGAAATGATGAATTTGTACCGCAAACCGCCGGATCGCCTCCAGCAGCACCGCAATAAAAATTTCATAGGTCGCTGGTGTGAGGCGAAACTTCCGACCGTTGGTTCGGGTCGTGATGTGATACGGAAATTCGTCTTGTTGGATGCGCCACGATCTCATCGTGGACTGATGTTAGCAAACACAGTGCCAAGCTCATTGCCGCACAAAACGCCCAGCGGGGGGCGCCACGACGATGATGTGTACAGATTTCGTACACTAGTGTCCAAGACATGTCCGATTTTTGGACACCTGGCACCATGACACATGCTAGAAAACTCGCCGTCATGTCACTCACCACACTCTTCGAATCAGCAACGCTCGCCGTGGTGAATAAACCAGCCGGCATGGCCACATTGCATGTACCGCACAGCAGTCTTGCAAGCCTCGCGGCCCAGCTGCAACCGTGGCGGCCCGTGCACCGTCTCGACAACGCAACCTCGGGCGTGGTGTTGTTGGCAAAAACCGATGCCGCCTATGCCACATTGCGCGCGCTGTTTGACGAACACCACATGACCAAAGAATACCTGGCACTCGCACATGGCATCACGCCACGCGAACAAACGCTCGGCCTGCCCATCGCGCACCATCCCAAAAAATCCGCACAGATGATCGCCGTGACGAGCCCCTCCGTCGCGCATCGCAGTACGCCGCAGCCCGCGCAAACGCATATCGAGACGTTGCAACATTTTTTCCCCGACGCCCACCGCCGCGATCCCTTCAGCCTGGTGCGCACACGAATTACCACGGGTGTGCGACACCAGATTCGAGTGCATCTGGCACAATGCGGCCATCCAATTGTTGGGGATCAACAGTACGGCGCGCGTCCTCCGCCGTGGTGTACTCGCCATTTGCTGCACGCATATCGACTCGCCTTTGTGGATCCGTTGACCAAACAGTCGATCGATATCGTCGCACCATTCGGCACCGATTTTGTAGAACTCAGTCATCGTTGTGGTGTGGATTTGCCAGCCGAATTTACACCGGCGGCATCAGACCGAATCGCGTGAGCGATTGCGGATCGGTGGTCCATTGCGGACGCACAATCACGCGCAGTTCCAGATACACCTTGGTGCCCACCAATCGCTCGATCGCACCACGTGCCATCGTACCAATCGCGCGAATCATGCGACCGCCATCACCAATCACGATCCCCTTGTGCGCATCGCGTTCCACAATAATGTGTGCGGTGATGCGCGTCAGCGCCGCCTCTTCGAGAAATTCCGTAATGTCGATGGCCACATGATGCGGAATTTCCTGGCGCAAATGCCGAATGACTCCCGCACGAATCATTTCCGCCGCGAGAAAACGCACCGGATGTTCCGTGTAGATATCGGTGGGAAACAACGCGGGACCTTCAGGCAATCGCGCGCACAACCACGTCCGCAGCGCTTTCACGCCCGACCCATTTTTGGCCGACACTGCATGACACGGCACTCCGGGAAAGCGCTGTGCAACCACGGCCCGCACCGATTCGCGCGCGGCGTCGCTGGCGAGCAGATCCATTTTATTCAGCACCACTGCGGCAGGCGGCGTGGAAAATAATGGCGCGAACAAATCGTGCCCTTCGGTGGGATCATCGGCCGGCAGCACCACACACGCCAAGTCGGCATCTTTCATGGCGCGTCGCGACCACGCCATCATCGCCTGATTGATCCGCTTGCCCGACACATGCAATCCCGGCGTATCAAAAATAATTAATTGCGCGGCTTTGCTCGACCAAAGGCCCGTAATGCGCTGGCGCGTCGTCTGCGGCATGGGCGTCACAATCGCCGCCGCTTCGCCAATCAACGCATTCATGAGCGACGATTTGCCCGCGTTGGGCAATCCGATGAGCGCAACGTATCCGCACCGCATGCTCATACAACGCCCATTTTCTGCAAGGCCTGGCGGGCCGCATCTTGTTCAGAAGATTTTTTGCTATTGCCGCTGCCGGTTCCGTACAGCTCTTCTTCAATGTACAAATGGACCTCGAAAATTTTCAAATGATCCGGCCCCTGTTCGCGCATTAGGCGATAGCGCGGCACGCTGCGAAATCGCCGCTGCGCCTCTTCTTGTAAGCGCGTTTTGAAATCGCGAATGAGGCCACCCTCGTGACGCGCCGCTTTCAACACCGGGCGATAATGCTCGGCCACCACCTCGAAGACCTTCGTAAAACCACGATCCAGATAAATCGCCCCCAGCACCGCCTCGAAGCAATCGGCCAACAACGACGGTTTATCGCGTCCGCCGGTCTGCTCTTCGCCTTTGCCTAAAAAAAGATAGTCGCCCAAATTCACGGCCCGTGCGAGTTGCGCGAGCTGTGTTTCGTTCACGACGGCTGCGCGCAATTTGGAGAGTTCGCCTTCGGCGTAATCTGGAAAAATTTCCATGAGCAGATGACTGATCGCCAGATCCAGGACCGCGTCACCCAAAAATTCGTAGCGTTCGTTGTGATCAGTCGCGGGTAGACGCATTTCGTTGGCGTACGAACGATGCGTGAGGGCGCGTTTCAAATGTTCGCGTTCACGAAATCCGTAACCGAAACGTTGCTCGAATTCTTTCAAATGTGATTTTTCGTCGCGTGAAATGTCCATACGGTCTCGTTACTCGATCCAGCCGCCACCGACCACTTCGTCGCCATCGTACCACACGACGGCTTGACCAGGTGTGATCGCGGTTTGCGGTTCATTGAATGTTACCTGCACGCGCGCATCACCCTGGGCAGTCACGACACACGCCGCGGGTTCATGATTGGCGCGAATCTTTGCATGTACGGTCAGCGGTGTTGCGGGCGACCCCAATGGTCGGATCCAATTCACTTGATTCGCAAACAGTGCATTTGACAACAGTGCCTCGCGTTGTCCCACGGTGACTTCTCGTGTGGCCGGATCGATCGCGGTGACATAGCGTCGCGGACCGCCGCCCAATCCCAATCCGCGCCGCTGACCAATCGTGTACGCGTGGGTTCCGCGATGTTGCCCGACGACTTGACCTTCTTGGTCACGTAGCGCCCCTGGCGCTCCCGCGCGTTCGGGGTAATGATCTTCAATAAATCCGGCGTAATCGTTGTCGGGCACAAAACAGATTTCGAAACTTTCCGGTTTCTCGGCGGTCTGCAAACCAAGACGCTGTGCGATGTTGCGGACCTCGGGCTTGGTCAAATCCCCAATCGGAAACAGACTGTGCGCGAGTTGCGATGCGGTGATCACAAATAAATAATAGCTCTGGTCTTTGCGCGGATCGCGGCCCCGCCACATGCCCAGCGCCCGCCCGTCGGCGTCGCGCTGAATGCGCGCATAATGCCCGGTCGCCAAATATTGCGCCCCGTGCTCTTCGTGCATCGTGGTCCAGAGCCGATCGAATTTAAAATGTTGATTGCAGCCAATGCAGGGAATCGGCGTGCGCGCGCGCTGATATTCGGCCGCAAATGCGTCGATGACCTGCTGCCGAAATTCGGTGCGATAATCCGCGATAACATGCGGTATGCCCAGCCGATCGCACACTGCGCGCGCGTCGGCGACATCGGCGGTGGAGCAACAGGTCTGTTTCACCGACGTTTTCGCCTGATGACAACTCCAGAGCGTCATCGTTACGCCAATCACGTCGTAGCCCGCCTCTTTCAGCAACGCCGCAGTGACGGAACTATCCACCCCGCCACTCATCGCCACCGCCACCCGCGCGCCCGGTGTTATGCCAGATTCATCCTTCATAAGTTGCGGCGCCTGTAACGCAGCCCGCCCGGGAATGCAAAACTCTTTTTTTCTCTTGCGGCCCCCGCCCGACTTCTCTATACGCCGCGCCTCCTAGTCGAGTACGGGTTGAAGTGAACGTCGTTTTTCCCCCGTCGATAGTGTATTTCCCGCCCGCGTGACGCACCGGTCAGGCGCGGTGGCAGTGTTCCACCAGCGTTGTGTTGGTGGTCTCGCAGACGTCACTCAAAAACACGGTGCAGTAGAAAAGGAATGAGCAATGTCATCCATCGTCAACGTTCTAGGCAGTCTGTCGAAATATTTGTCCACGACCGATCGTCCCGAGGACAATCAGCCCGGCGTGGAATCCGGCGCGCGCGAAACGGCCGCCGTTCCTTCCGCAGCCGTGGCGGGTGTTGCCACGCCGACGCAAACTGTCGCGCCCGCACCAACGGGTGGCGGCTATATGTTGATCGCCATCACTCCAGAACAAGCCACGCTGCGCCTGCTGAACAGCCAGACTCCGATCATGCCCGCCAATCGGTTCTCGACCGAACAAGCGCTCATTTTTGCACACGTACTGCAACGCACCCAGACAGCATCGGCCCCCACACGTGGTGCGGTCACATCGCGCGTCTACACCTTGTCGAAAACGGGCATGCAGTCCGAATTATCGTGGTTGCGCGGCGTACTGACCATGACGGTCAACACCACCGCGGCTGCCGACGGCACCACGCCAAAGATGGTGGGCCTGCACATCACCCGCAATGATGGGACGCTGTGTGACATCCTCGCCAATCAAGCCGAATTGCAACAACTCGGCTGGTAAACTCCCGGATTGAGAAAACACGGGTTGCCTGGCACCCTGTGTTCCAGCGCGCATTTCCGCGAACGAAGGTTTTACGCCACGATCGTGCCTGGCACCCGCATTGGCATACGCATTGCTCGTAAGCCAGGCATGCATGCATCCAATCAGACGGTATGGCAGAGAAACTGGTGGCGCGTGAGCTTCTGCTGTGCGCTCGCGGGTTGCGTCATCGGATATGCGAGCACGGCGGCGTGGGCGGGAGGGGGCGGCGGCAGCAAGCCAACACCCGCGCCGGCCGGAAAAACACTCGATCCCGGCCGTTCGTGCGTCACAACGAATGGCAGCGACACGAGTCGCCCCACCATCATCAAACGCGCCTCCATAAAAAAACCGCCGCCGAGCGGTTCGTCGGATGGAACCGATAGCGCGTCGTCATCGGATGTCACAGAATCACTCCCCCCGAAAGACAGTATTCATGCGCTGGCGCTGGGCAATTTTTCCGGGTGCGCGCAGTTGGAGCATGGGTCGGTGTATTGTTGGGGAGAGAATGGTCATGGACAACTCGGCAACGGCACCAGCGTCACGAATCAGTATCTGCCGGCCAGCCAGGTCACTGGTCTTGAACACGCCACCAGTATTGCCGCCGCCAAAGATTCGTTCTGCGCGCTTGATGACGGCGTCGTGAAATGTTGGGGGTTGATTGCCGACAATCAAGATGGACAAGATGTTTTCGCCATTACCCCGCAAATCATGAAAAATAATCTGGGGACGATGACCGCGTTGTATGGCGATTATTTGGCCGACCAAATCTGCGGAGTCGTCGCCGACACCAGCGCCCTTCAATGTTGGACTTTGAAATCGCTGATTCCCGGAACGGCGTACGATAGCCTGACCCTCAGCGCGACGTTTGCTCCCAATAATCCAAACATGAACCCCGCCAATCCGTTATCCATGGCGATGTGGGGCCAGAAGATCTACGCGATTACGCAAAAACATTATCTCGTCGCGAATACGTATGATTTCGGCGGACCTCCGCCGATTTGGGGGTGGGGTGCAGTTGACACCAGTCTTCCGAACAGTTCCGCCATTGCAGCGGGCATGAAATTTTTCTGCGGAGTCATCAACGGCGGACCCACTGGCACCGTGAAATGTTGGGGAGACAATACCAACAATAAACTCGGCAGTGGCATTATTGGTCTCGAGACGAGCGAGAAAAAACCACTCGATGTCGTCGGCATGACTGGTGGCGTCACGGATGTGAAGGCCGGAATGGAACACGCGTGTGCGCTCACGCAAGAGGGCGCGGTCTATTGTTGGGGCAACAACGCGTACGGCGAAATTGGTCAACCGGTGAGCACACCGAATGCTGCGACCGCACAAAAAGTGAAAGGTCTCAAAACCGTGAAGCTGCTCGCTACCGATCGCTTCAACTCGTGTGTCGCGCAAGACAGCGACAGCGACGGGCTCGCCGATCAGGTGTTATGTTGGGGAAAAATCAATTCCGGCAGCGGCAAACCGAAGGTGATTTTTTCTGTACCCTAACCAGGCGGAGACGTAAACATCTCCCGCCGCAAATCAGCGCCAATTGTACGAATGCGGTCGGCATCGATGCCGGTTTCGAATCCACGGGCGTGCAAATATTCGAGCACGGTTTCTGTGGCAACGTTCCCCGCCCGACCCGGCGCGAAGGGACAACCACCGAGTCCAGCCACCGATGCATCGATCGTGCGCACGCCCGCGGCCAGTGCGGATTCCACGTTGTTGATCGCGCGGCCAAACGTGTCATGAAAATGCACCGCAATATTTTTCATAGAGACGCCGTCGGCTTGCAACACTCGCAACAATGTCGTGACTTCGTCGGGCGTGGCATGTCCAATCGTGTCGGCGAGCGCGACTTCGTAGCACCCCGCCGCGAAGAGCGCATTGACGAGCGGCACAACGGTCTGCGGCGCGACTGTGCCGTCAAACGGACAATGCCAACACACCGACAAATACCCACGCACCTCGCACCCCGCCGCGCGCGCGCGCACCGTCACATCGAGTGCAGTGCGCATGGCATGCGCGTGTGACGTCTTCAAATTCGCCTGACAAAATCCTTCCGTGACCGCCGGGAAAACGGCGATGGTCTTCAATGGCACGGCGAGTGCGCGCGCGAGACCACGGGCATTGGGCAGCACACCGATGCGCCGCACCAGCGGATTCGGCGCCAACGCCGCACACACGGCATCGGAATCGGCCATCGACGGCACCAGCTGCGGATGCGAAAACAAACCGACTTCAATCGTACGCCCCCCGGCCGCTTCGAGTTGCGTAATGTAATGCCCCTTGCGCGCCGCCGTTAAAATTTTCGCCTGCGCGGGCAGCAAATTCTGTGCGCCATCGCGCATCCCGACTTCCACCAGACACACGCGCTGCGCGGGAACGCTTGTCATGTTGGCTCCGGGGTCACGTTGACCAACTCGCG
>OBEQ011849818.1_pt1 | contig 10801 bp, 14 predicted proteins | sample 1670901 | NCBI WGS metagenome assembly OBEQ01 (sample SAMEA104232315, study PRJEB22302) | groundwater metagenome | biome: forest; feature: aquifer; material: groundwater | place: USA | collected 2011-08-07 | depth 5.4 m | reverse complement strand
TTATTCCAGGTGACAGTAGATTCTGCCCAACTGCTGTTGGCTTGATACAAACTCCCTGGTGAAGCACTGGTCGTCGGCGTCAGTGTTAGAGTAGCCGAGTCGATAATCACCCCATCTGGAACTGATGCTGGATATAGACTGAAATGTGTCAAAATTCGTTGAATGTGATTTGTTGCAGAAACCGTTTGCATAGTGGAATTCGACCCATAGTTAGAATCGGGGCTGGCTTGAGAAATTGTAACGTCTGCAGTGTCGTTAAAAACTACAGTTACATATTTTGGATTAGGCGGTCCACCCAGTGTTACTGTAATGGGTACGGTGCAAGTTGCCGTATTCCCCACAGAATCCGAAGCCGTGAACTTGACATTATATACCCCGGGGAGAGCGAATGTTTTGGAGGGATTGGCTTGTAACGAATAATCGCCGTCATCATATGTCCAGGCATATTGAACAATACCGCCGTTGCCGCCACTGGCTGCTGAGGTGAAGAGAACTGGCAGTGGGGCGGCCCCTTGACTAACATTGGAGGTAGAGGCACACGTGGGGGGTGTACCATTAACTGTCTTGGTTAAAAACCATGGTGTAGCAGTGGGATCTGTTTTGAAGAAAGCTAATAGCTCGTTGGCTGCCGTGTCTTGCCCTTTTCCTGCGCCGCTGGACGGATGAGTATAGTCCATCGACCCTGTTGTATTGGTATTCGTACACGGCCAGGTTAACCCATCTGATCTGGGAGTAATCCCGTCTGCCCATAGGTATGGACCCCATGATAGCCAGGGAGCGTTAACTGCCCCTTTACTAGGATCAAAGTTGAGAGTTGGATCACCGTTAATCTGCTGCTCAATGACCCACTTGTCAGCAAAACTAGTTTCATATGCTCTTGGCTCAGGGTTAAGGTTTTGTGCTAGATTTCCGCCAGTTGTCCATGCTCTGGTTCGGCCGGAGATGTATGTAATTTTAGCATTTGGAAAATAGTAATGAATCCCATGAATAATCGATACTAATCTACCTTGCAGGCCCGATGAATTCATATTGTTGGGGAATGTTCCCCAATCAGTGGTTCTGTATGAATCGGATTCTTTTAGCCACACGGTTTGGACCTGTTGCTGGGTGGCACTGGCGCTAGCAATTCTCTGTATAGCAGTCGACCATGTATGTTGTGGATCATTAATATAATCCGTCCAATCTGTAGCCGTCTCACCACTTTCAGCTCCATTGACCACAGTTAACTTGGGATTTCTAGCTGGATCAAGGTCAGATTTATACTTAAACTGGCCTGGATTAGCATTACCAAATTCGGAATATGCATTAGACATACCTATTGATAACAGGACTATCTTTCCGTTGACAAGGTCTACATTACCACTAGCATCAAGCGGCTTAATTTGGTTTTGAGCAATATCCAGTCCTGAAGCAAGATGAGCTGGTGGACGGGTATTTGTAGAATTAGGATACAACCCACCAGAAGCAGAAGCAACCCCTCCATAGGTTTGTCCAAGAGGCATATCATTTAAAGGAGTATTTCCAGTCAAGGGCATAGAGCAGTCAGCGAAGACCGGTGACGCCCCAAAAGTTAAAGAAATTAAAAACACAAATTCAAGAAGTACAAGAAGTGACTTTCTACATAGTAACCGCACTATAACCAATATAGCAATCGCAATTGTGTCGTCAAGTGCGAATTAATCTGTTAGTTTATTCTTGCAATTATACTTATCCTTTAAAAACCCCGGAAGTAAAGTAATTGTAAAAGGGTTACTAGAAATGTTCAATTTTTGACTGTTGGTGAGGCGACTGTCCGGTGTTTGGAACCCCTTATTTGAGAGTTTAATCCGTATTTACGCCAAACTTAAATCTCTTGACTTCGCACATTGCTAACGCCTAAACGGAAATATCTATAAATTAATAATTTACACTAGGATCACTTTGGTCGATCTGAGGAGTGTCCATAAAACTCTTCTTGCCATGTTTTCCTCTACTTCCACTGGTACTTGCTGAAGTATTAGGCTGTTCTGCTTTTCCTGTAAGTAAAAGTTGTTGCCCGTAAGATAAAACACTTTGCATATCAGGGTTATCAATATCAGATTCATAAACCTCAAGATATTTAATCGTTTGTCCTGATTGATTTGCTGTAATTCCTTTGTCAATAGAGAGCTTTAATGCATTGACAGGATTTCCTGCATCTCCCATCTTGGCTGGTTTATTGGTTGCTGCAGTAGACATTTGAAACCCAGTAAGTATTTTGCCATTGTAACTTAAGACGATAGCGTAACCACCTGCTCCTTTTGATTGCTTTGAAGCATTTAATCCACTCGTCTGCAAAGTAAACTGATTGGGAAACGTATTTGCACCTAAATCAATAATTGCTTGTCTCGTTGTCGTACTTGCTGATTGATCAACCTGTCCTTGTTCATTTATAGGAAGCCCTGGGTATAGTGCTAAAACAAAATGTTGGTGGGGAAAGAGTTTTGCATATTTAGCAAATGTCTGTTTCCAAGCATTTTCATATTTTGAAGGAGAATAGCCCAAAGAGATCCACCGTTGGATGTCAGTATTAGTATTTGGTAATGACATTTCTGCAGAGACAGAGGTCGGACCACCAACACCCACCATTGCAAAAGCTGGAATACTCCCGTAACGATTGGCGATTTGTTCAAGAAATGCATACCAATGATTTATGTATGTTTGATCCCAAGGGATAGGTAGAGGAGCAACTTGTCCGGCACCTTTTCCGTATTTTCGTGGGAATTGAGCAGTTTGTATACCTTGGAGTACCCATTGTGGGGTATCAAAACCTGCAACCGGGATAATAACTACTTTCTTATTATTTGCGGTTGCTTTTTGAAAGATATCATCAAGCATTTGCCATTGAAATTGATTTTCCTGCGGTTCTAATGCATTCCAACTAATCCGTGGTGCAACTCCCGAGATATTCGGGTTAGAATATGTTGAATCAGCAAAAGAAGTACTACTGGTATCTTTTAATGCAAGTACTGCAAAAATGCCATTTGGAGCACTTGCAGAGATTGTTTGCGATGAATTATTCATTACACTTTGAGATGAGGAGTTTGAAGGAATATTTTGTGAATGGTTCCGTACAAAGACATAGGTACCTATACCAAGAATTCCAATAATAGCAAGTATGACTAATTTTGGAAGGAAACCTTGCTGTTTTCCACTTACTAATTCTTTTCTCATAAGGTTTAACTTCGATGTGAGGCAATCGGTGTTCAGCTCGAACTTAATAACTATTTCAAGGATACGCTACCTGAGGCTGAATTACTAGCGTTACAACTACATTCTTTAAGTAACTCACAAAAATGGCTTTATGTAAGTGAGAACGAAGAATAAGTTTAATCACCCGATAGATTATGATTTAAGTCAAATAAGCAAACTTGAAATAAATTTATTTGTTTTGGATCGTAAAAACCTATTATTCTCTCAGGATGCCGCTCCTTACCAATCTGATGTAGCGTACCAAGATTATTCAAGTCAAGTAAGTTGTGGGCTTTGATTTGGTCGTCTGGAACCATATGGCTATTTTTTCTTTGTCCAATTTGGGTAGTATCCATACCTGAACATAAAATCATAAGATTGATAATTACTAACAATGAGTCACCTTTCCCTCTATCGCATGCAAAAGGGTGTCGATCTAGTCTTAAATGTTTGAACCCAAAATTAATTGTTAGCTTTATCGCTACTCCCCTAGGGATTATTTCGGTCCTAGTTTCGGGAACTGATGCCGATCGCTCAATTAATTGCCTACGATTATTTTTTGACATTGCTATTTTCAGCAAGATCTTTTCGAGCCTTATAGTAGCTTTGGATCAAATTGAATGGAATTTGAGTGTCATCTCCAGGTTTATAAGTGTCTCTCCAAGGAGCTTCTGAGTGAGTAAGTTCCATAAGATCGATGGCAGACTTAGTACCATAAATATTAAAGACTTCCTCAATCAATTTCTTGGTATAATCATCTATTGACTCAGGATCACCATCTACTGACTCTTTAATAACATCAGCCCCAAACTTTTGATATGCCCTATATACTGAAGCAATAACTGGGCCGTACTTCCAAGCATATATAGGTTCATCAAATAACGGCTTACCTTTCTCAACTGCGTACCAAGCATAAACATAATAGATTAGCTTTTGGAGCTTCATATTTGTTATCGGTTCACCAATTTCATTTGAAAGCTTTATTATCTGAGCGGCGATGTCAATTGACTTATACATATATCTATCCCCCTATTACCATTTATACACTTTTTGTCAATAGATTGTAATGCATATTGAATTACGTAAGTCTTTGGCGAGTTATTGCATAAGGCATATAATACAGATCAAAGCGATAATATGATTTCCTCATCAACAACTAGTAAATTTAAAGGAATTAACATTACACTTTTGCTATTTTCATTTATTGCAGGTTTAATTGTTATGTACTTAATTAATCAGCCTGGTCCAGTGTATCAAGGTAAAACGACGCAGATAGCTACTCCAGCACCACCAATTACATTTAATGTTTCCGGGGCCATAAAAGAAGGTGCTTCTTATTACCAAATAATGAAATTTCTCGAGCAATATGATGCAAGTCACTCAGCAATTCAGGTTATAAACGTTCCCACTACTGCACCAACTCCACAGGTAGTATATAAAACGCAGTATGTACCTCAATATGTTCAGGTTCCAAGCAGTGGAAGTACTACTAATTGCAGATCTGATTATGCAGGAGGTATGTATTGTGTGTCGGATTCAGGTGTTCAGACTCATTGTAGAACAAATTATGCCGGTGGAATGATATGTGAATATAAATGAGACCCTGGCGGGAGTTATCTCGAACCGGAGTACGACTACTTTACTCTGTTGTGTGACATTGTGAAAACAGTTAAGGGCTTGGGATAATATTCCATATGTTGAAAGCACAATTGTCAGAGTCATTTTTCTTAAAAAATGCACTTTTGAAAATTGAGTTGTAAGTTTCAGGATCTGGAAAATTATATTCTCTCAAATATCCATAGCAATTTTTGAAATTCTGTACAGATTGTGTTACGTTGTTGAATTTTGTTTGCAACGGCTTGTACCAAAAAATCCAAAATACCACCATTCCAATTATGACCCACCAGACAATTTGAACTTGACTATTTTTCTGCATTGGCACAAGTATATATCCCATTACTTTTATAATCTATCAAAATAGTATAATTGTTTAACCAGTAAGTTCTGGCAGCGAGGCACTCGTAAGAGTGTCTCTTTTGCTTGATTAATCAAAATATTTCAAATTATGAGTGGCGGATCAAGATTAAATTCAGGTCGTAAGTCTATTCCGGAAGAACGAGAGATCCGAGAAAAACTTAAAGAGTTCATCCCAAATATTTTGGAGTTCTACAGGTCAGTTTTCGAAAGTAATAATCTCATCCTAAAAGATCGGGTGTCTGGCAAAATTATGGATAAAAGTCTATCGGATCGGCGGCCCGATGAAGAAGAAATACTTAAAAGAATTGAGGCTATTGAGGGTGAACTTGCGAGAAGGGATAGCTTATGAGCTCATTGATTCTGTCCCGTCTGCAAGCCCTGGAAGGCCGGGTAAAGGCAGAGAAATGTAGATGTAAGGTATTTGCCCTTCTTCCCTCTGGAGCGGAAATCCCTATCTACAGCTTTCCAGAGTCTAAACCGATGTCTATGATTGTTGATTTGGGCTACGGGTTTATACCTACTACGGTGCAATCCATTGTTGACAAACAATCCTTAGTTTAGTATATTCAGGTTACCTGAGTTTTCAGGCAAGCGATAAACCGCCGTGTGCGGTTTTTTTTGTGCTCAGAAATTAGAAATATATGAATTTACACAGCGAAAATAATAAAATATATGCTCCCTACCTCTTGGCAGCCAGCTTCAACGGCCTATTAAAATTTGCAGGTAGTTTCAGGCAGGGTAGCGTTCTGTACTGGAAGTTTTATCCTAAGGAAGACGCACAGAAGTTAATTGAGCAGCTTCATACAAGAACCGATCCAGAAATCCCTTCGATGGATCTCTTTGAGGCTATAGATACATGGTGGAAGCAGGTCGCTGAGCTTAAAAGCAGGAATGGAGAAATAAGAAATGGCGAAAGCTAGAATGCTACACAAAAAAATAAGCGTTTCGTCTCAGGTAAATAAATTATCTACGCCCGCTGAGTTGCTTTTTTCATGGGCTTTCTCGCACGCTGATGACGATGGAAGATTGAAAGGGGATCCGGAAAGCGTTAAAGCAACAGTGGTTCCAATGAAAAAATGGTCCGTTAGACTTATAAAAAAGTACCTTGAGGAGATGGTAAAGGCAGGGCTAATTCATTATTGGTCAGTGGACAATGAGTGGTTTATCGAATTCGTAAAATGGAGGGAGCACCAACAGATAAGGAAAGATAGATACATCCCATCACTTTTACCCTCGTTTTCCGACAGTAATGACAACCGTTTGACAACCAACCTACAACCAAGTACCAACAAAATGACTACTCAATATAATTCAGTTGAATCAAGTGAAATAGAATTAAATAAAAGAGAATCTAGTTCAAGTGAAACAATCGCAGATAAACTTTCTTTTAAGATTGTAAATCCTCAGGATTTTATTCCAGCCAATGAGTTAGAGGCCGCAGCATTAGAATCTTGGCGTAAGCTTGAAGCCAACAATCCGTTTGCTTTCCAGACGACTTATTTGTCATCGGCCAGGAAAGGCCTGCCAGCTAAAAAGTTCTTCGAATTTACCAGCGAAATTATTCAGGATAAATCAGTCGAATCGGCAGGAGCTGTTTTTCGGACAAAGGTTGATAGTTATTTAAGTAGAGTTGGATCATGTTGAATCATGATGAGATTTCGAAATTTATCAAGATAACCAGACTAGTAAGTGGCAGTGTTTTATCGGAAAGTGTCGCAGTTGATCTGGGTGAAAGATTGATTTCGGTTTTCAAGATGATGGATCAAAATTCCAATTATCTGGGCACGTGTGGTAGTGTATCCACATAGCTATGAACGAGTCATCATTTTATCGTCGTAAGTCGACCGAATCTAAGGAACGACAAGTAGCCTCACTAGACGACCAGCTCAAAGCTGTAAAAGAAACCGCTACAAAATATGATTTAAGAGTAATTGCAGATTTTTCGGAATCCAAGTCAGCTAAAAAACCTGGTGTTAGAACAGAGTTTTATAGGATGTTAGACTTAATTCGGTCGGGAAAAGCTGATTCAATTGTTTGTTGGGATGCAAGTAGACTCTCTAGAAATGCTAAAGACGGTGGGGAACTGATTTATTTGATTGATAACCACAGTCTTAAGATTTATACCCCATATACAGTTTATGATTCCTCAAATTCCTTCCTCCTGTTTATTGAGTTTGGCATGGCGACCGACTTTAGTAAGAAACTCTCACATAACGTTAGACGTGGACTTGAGAGCAGAGTGGTAAGAGGTCTTTATCCGGGTCCTGCTCCAATAGGCTACTTAAACACCAGAGATACCAATGGGAGATCAGTTGGAATTGAGCCTGATACTGAAAGATTTACTTTAGTTAGAAAATGGTGGGATTTAATTCTTTCTGGCCAGTATTCCGTTGAAAGTAGTCTTAGGCAAATTGGTGAAATGGGTTTGAAAGACAAGAATAGTAAGGTGATTAGCCGGACTGCTGCTTATAGACTTTTTAGAAGCGAGTTCTATGTTGGAAATTTTAAGTTTAGAGGAGAAATACATAAAGGTATCCATGAGCCAATGATATCTAAGGAAGAATTTGACAGAGTCCAGCAAATGCTTGATGGTAAGAGGAAAATCCAGACTACCACCTCCTTGCCGCTAATGGGTTTCATTCGATGTTCATGTGGAGCTACCATAACTGGAGAAAAACATGTCAAGCATTATAAAAACGGAACTAGTCAAACCTTCTATTACTACCGGTGTACTAAAAAGCATGGAGAATGTATTGAGAAGAAGTACATCTCTCCTACTGAATTAGAAAATCAAGCGATAGAATATATAAAACGATTGGAACTTCACCCTCTTTATATAGAGTGGGTTAAGGGTGTATTGAAGCGACAAGGAAGGGAAGAGTTTGAGGCTGACAGGAAGTTAAAGGAACTGCAGGCCAAGAGATTGCTAGAAATATCTCATCGAAAGGAAGTTGTTTGGGGAATGAAGGTAGACGGACTAATTGATCAAGCTGAATACGACTTGAGAAAAAGGGCTTTACTTAGAGAAGAACTAAACCTTAAAACCTCTATTAGTTCTAAGAGATTAGATTACTGGGACAAAGTTACTGATCAAGCATTGGATTTTGCAGGGTCAATGTTAAGCTTATTTAAACAAGATGACCCTCAGTTGAAAAGATTGGTTCTCCAAACTCTTGGCTCGAACTTAATGCTGAAAAACGGAAAATTGCTAATTGAAGCCAAGTCTGCGTTCATCTTTTTCAAAAACAACCAAAACAAGGTATTTAGTGAAAATGGTTGGCTCGAACCAGGCCCTGATGGGAGAAAAGAGCCTATTCAAGGAGATAATCAGATGCAGTATAGATTAGAGGTTCCACTTGGTGAGGCGACTGGGACTCGAACCCAGAACCCACAGCTTAAAAGGCTGGTGCTCTACCTTTGAGCTATCGCCCCGAAACGCAATGCGTTGAGGGGGGACACGAACGTATCGCCCCAATACTGCTAATTATACCCCAACTCTAGCTTCGTTTCCGTTTCTGTAGTTCTCCGGTATACTTACCATGCAGATCCCTAAATTCTTTCTCCAAATCGTCTAAGTCTCTGTCAGATAGTTCTTCAATATCCACCATGCTAGTTCGGGCTCCCTTTACTCCTTTGAGCAGTTCGTCCAATTTAATGTGCAGGGCTCGAGAGTCCCGATTTTGGGTATATTGGAGGATGAATACTATCAGGAAGGTCACAATCGTGGTAGCAGTATTGATTACCAACTGCCAGGTTTGGGAGTAGTGAAAAGCTGGACCTGTGAGCACCCAGACAGAGACTAAGATTAAAGCCGCGGCGAAGGTAAAAGGGGAACCAACGCCATTGGAAATTGCCGTGGCTAACTTTCTAAAGATCTCGCGCACAAGTATAATATAACTGTATTTGGCGCGTTCGTCTATCGGTTAGGACACGGGGCTTTCATCCCCGTAGGGCGAGTTCGACTCTCGCACGCGTCACAGTGTAGAGTACTTGAACTTTGTATATACTTCGGTATATGATGAACTGTGAGAGCAAAACCGAAACTTAAGGAAATATCTCTCGAGTTAAGAGGAACAGGACGATCCTATTCAGAAATATTGAAAGAAGTCCAAGTTTCTAAATCGACGCTCTCAAATTGGCTTTCAGATGTACATCTTAGTGAGCTTCAAAAGTTAAGGTTGAAGAAAAAGCTTCAAGAAGCCCAAAAAATTGGGTCTACTGCAAGAAGAGTACAACGAATTGACAAGGTCCAAAAGATCAAAAAAGCTGCGATTTTAGAAATAGGCAAAATTAGCAACATTAGTCTGTTTTACATGGGAATAATGCTTTACTGGGCCGAAGGGGCAAAGGAGAGCGAGAGGAGTATTGGAGAGGGTATTACATTTGCAAACTCAGATCCTGCAATGTGTAGACTGTTCTTGAAGTGGATAAAAAGCTGCTTAAATATTAGTGATGATAGAATAGTTCCTCGTGTGTATATACATATAAGTCGGAAGAGAAAGCAAAACTTAGCACTAAATTTTTGGTCCAAACAAGTTGGTATTCCTACACAGGTATTTAAGAAGACGTGTTTTTCAAGAACAAAGCTTTCGAATAAATGGAGAAGAAAAGACAGCGGTAAATATTATGGTCAACTAAGAATCAGAATTACAAAAAGTACGGATCTGAACAGGAGAGTGAGTGGTTGGATTGAAGGAATTTGTCTTCAAAGTGGAATCTAAAACCTGACTAGAAGTTAAGTGAGATCAGCCTCATGTCTTTTGACATCTTGTGGTATATTTAATTGAACTGATTCAGAAAATCGCGGGTTCGACTCCCGCAGGGGTCACAAGTAAATCCCGCTCAGTCTAACAGAATGGAATGAGTATTGACATATCTGGTCATGTTTGGTAACATGTAGCCATGTTTAGTCAAAGTAGTAATAATTTAAACGTATACACTCCAGAACAGGTAGCTAAGATTTTGCAGTTAAGTAAGAACACTATTTACGAGTTAATCAATAGCGGTGAGATCGTGGCCAAAAAAATAGGCAGAATGTACAGGATTCCTGCTCGCTCTATTTATTTCGCTCTGACTGGCCTCGATTTTGATTTATATCAAGCTGAAAAAGAAGATTACAAACAACTGACCAATATTCAGGAAGAGATTGCTAAGGTAAGGGCTGGGACATAAGCGTCATGAAGGTTTTTATTGACTCCGATGTAGTTATCTCGGCGATTATCTCAACTGAAGGAGCCTCACACCTACTTCTTTATACCGAAGAAATTAAACCCGTTATTTCCTCAATTTCTCAGAGGGAACTTTCTGTTGTTATCAAAAGATTGAATTTAGAAGTGGGTAAACTAGATGATATGTTAGACAAGCGTCTGTCGATAGTAGATCTCAAAGAATCAATTCAGGATATAAAAAATAACTACGGAAAGTATGTGCTAGACCAAAACGACGCACATATTATTGCTGGAGCTCACTTGGCAGATGCACAATTTCTGGTTACGTACAATGTAAGGCATTTCAAAATCGATAAGATCAAAGAAGATTTAAATATCGTAATATTAACACCAGGGATGTTACTACAACATCTAAGAAGTTTTTAGTTCTTGAGAATCGAGTTCGA
>OBEQ011845898.1_pt1 | contig 10801 bp, 11 predicted proteins | sample 1670901 | NCBI WGS metagenome assembly OBEQ01 (sample SAMEA104232315, study PRJEB22302) | groundwater metagenome | biome: forest; feature: aquifer; material: groundwater | place: USA | collected 2011-08-07 | depth 5.4 m | reverse complement strand
TCTTTCCCTCTAAGCAACATCTCGTCAAGACCATCATGCAAGCCATCACCGAGTACAACGCAGATGCCAAACCATTCGCGTGGACGTACACGGGAGATCCGCTCCGTGTTATGTAACCGTACTTTCAGGACGCTACACTAGAGCGGTGTAGTTGGGCGGGAACCTGCCCTCAAAGTAGTTGGAGCGGGGGACCTGATTCCGCTGACTACTCCGAGCCTGCCGGCGCGCCCGCGGCTTCTTTCTGGACTACAAACTCCTGCTCGAGCCGGCGCAACCGCGCGACGATGCCCCCATACTCGAGTTCCGACATCGGAAGCATCGCGGGCCCAAAGAAGCCCTGCTTGCGCATCTCGACAGCTTTCCGCGCGACATCGTCCCGGACCGAGTTCCAGAAGGGATCAGCGAAGAGATCGCTGGGCGCAGTGAGGACGCCGTCATGAATCGAAAAACCTAGCGCGGAGACCATCGGTACACAGAAGAACGTCGACGCCGGGGTGTTGATCGGGACAGGCATGAGCGGGAGGTTGTGGCTGCCGCGGGTGTCGCCTGCGACGAACTGGCCGATCGCAAACGGAGGTCCGAACTCTTCGGTGGCCGGGAAGATTTTTTGAACTCGGACGACCGCGGGCGGGTCATCCTTGCCCACGTACTTCCCCGCGATGTTTCGCAGTCGCGACGTTCCGACCGCCGCAGCCTGCTCGTCAGGGTACTTACGGGACCAGATCGATTCAATGACATACCGATGGGTGTCCCGCAGCAAAGCGGCGATGTCGTAGAGTCGATCCGGCGCCTCCAAAGTGATGATGCGGTCCCCCTCCGTGTAGTCGACATCCATGATCCGAAATGTGAACCCTTCGTGGAGTCCCTCAGAGAGCAACAGCCCCGACGAGTACATGGGATCTGCGAAGACGAGATAGAGGGGGAGATTGAACGAGCCAGCTCCGGTCTTGTCCGCCGCCAGAACCATCAAAGCTTCGTTGGGACGTTCGTCAAACTCGATCTCTGCGGATCCGGGTCCCAACCCCCGGACGTTGCCCGAGAACGCGTCTTTGAGGATGTCTTGCCCGGCGCCGTAAAGTCCTTGTCGCTTGGCAACTTCTGTGCCGACGCGGAAGGCATCCCAGGCAAGCTGGTGCACCGGGGCGTGGTCCGTTCCATGCGTGTGGGTCATGAGGATACCGACATCGTCCCCCGTGTGGGAGACGTACGAATCAATGAGGAGCTTGCCGCGCTCGCGCTCGACGCGTTCGCGGATCGCGTCCATGAGCTGCTGGCTGGGCATCGTGTGTCCCCCAATGGCACCGATGTCCGCCTTGATCATGCTGACCGTCACGCGCATGACGCTGCCCCCTTTTGATCCCCGCTCGTCCCACTCAAGGAAGCTTTGCCCCAGGGGACGGCGATGCCGCCTTACCATCCTGGGGTCCCCGTCGCTATTCTGCGCGAAAAGAGGAAAACCTCTGAAATGGGTCGAACACGGTACCGAACTTGTCCCTGGAACAGTGGAACACTACCATCTGCTTAAGGTGGTACGCTCGGATATCGCAGCATGATGTGCCCACCATGGCGGACGCGGTGCGTTTGTCGCCGTCGCCCGTAGAGGATGTCAGACTTTCGTCGTAACGCGCATCGCGCATGGCCCCCGGCGGGCAGCCGCCTCGGGGGTTGGAGGGCATAGTGACCGACACTGCGCCGGCCCGGGTGATTGCGCTCGTCAACCAGAAGGGCGGATGCGGGAAGACCACCACGGCAGTCAACCTCGCAGCTTGTCTAGCTGCCAGCGGGCGAAAGACTCTCCTCATCGATCTCGACCCTCAAGCCAACGCGACGGTCAGTCTCGGTGTAGATCCCGCCGAGCTTTCGCGGACCGTCTATCACATCCTCGTTGCGAGCGACCAGGACAATGGAGACGGTCCGGGGCTTCACGAGGTCGTCGTGCCGACATCCGTGAAACGGCTCATGATCGCGCCATCCTCCATCGATCTCGCAGCGGCGGAGTTGGAATTGGCCGCCCGGATCGGTCGGGAAAACGCGTTGCGGAAACGCATGACGCGCGTGCTCGGCGAGTACGCGTATATCGTGATTGACACGCCTCCAAGCCTGGGACTGCTGACCCTGAACGCGCTTGTCGCCTGCCAGTCGATCATCATTCCCATTCAAACCCACTACTATGCGTTGCTGGGGATGCGCCAGTTGCTACGGACCTTGAAGATGGTACGAGAAGAGGTTGGCCATCAGGTCGAGATCTTGGGAGTCTTGCCAACGATGTACGACTCCCGGACGAACATCAGCAAGGAGATCGTGCAAGGGATCCAAGACTTCTTTGGCGACAAGGTCTTGTCGACAACGGTGCACTTCAACATCAAACTCGTCGAATCATCGATGGTCGGCGTCCCGTTGTTTGTCCACAACGCCACCTCACGCGGGGCGCGCGAGTACATGGAGCTTGCCAAGGAGGTCATCAAGCATGAGGAAAGAACGCGAGGAGTTGCGGCGCGGAATTAGAGCGTTCATCCAGGATGCGTCGGTTGAGCTCGCAGAGTTCGCCGGCGCTGCCCCGCCGGCCACGGACGTACTCCCGACGGCTCGGCCGACCCGAGAGCCCGCACCTCCCGACAAGCCGATCTTGCGGCTAGTCCGCGAAGCGCCCGTCCCGGAGCCCGCTGGGCCGTCGCTCGATGAGATGACCCTGCACCTCCCCAAGAAGGGGGTGTGCGCAGCGTACTTCGTCAACAAGCGGTGTTGGGAACTGCCGGACGCATACTGCAACCATGCTCCGCACATCTGTCGACTGCGCGAGTGCCCGGTTTACAACCTGCACCGCGATGATATGGAAGAGCGGTACGCAAAGAAGTTCAAGCACCTGTGGTGAGCTAAGCCTCCTCATTCTGCGGATGTTGCGCTCCTAGGGTCATCGCGGGGCGTTCGTCTCGTCCAATTTAAGAAGGGGTACTGTCCGAGGTACACTCCCAAGAGTACTCTCGCGGAGACCATCTTTGGGACTTCAACGGCCGTGGTCTCTGGAGGCGGTGCAGGGAGGTGTCCTCGATGGCGACAGAACGAAATCGCGCGGTGATCACGCAACACCATGAGCACCTGAATAGCCGCGATATCATTGTAGCGGCCCAGGACTATGCGGAGGACGCTCGGAACCATGGCCGGACTGTAGGGCGTGAAGGAGTCCGCCGCGTTCTCACCGAGCTTTTCCGCACGTTTCCTGACATGCAGGTCATTATTGATGACATGTTGGCTGACGGCGATGATGTCGTCGTCCGGTGCACTGTGAGCGGCACCCACCGTGGCAGCGCGCAGCTCCCTGTGATGGGGGGGATGCTTGTCGGGGTGGCACCGACAGGGAAACGCTTCGAGGTACAGCAAATCCATTGGTTTGCTTTGCGGGACGGGAAAATCGTTGAACACTGGGCCAATCGGGATGATGCGACAGCTCGGGCTGCTCCAAGAGACTGGCGCCCGGGATTGACCTCCAAGGCGCATAGGCGTTCTCGCGGGTTCATATCATTTCTATTGTGCTCTTGCTACGGCGGGCGTGTTTGTCGCGTTCGCGACTCTCAGGGAGTACCTAGAGTGCCAGCTCCAACAGCTCCCGCAGGTCTGTGATCCATGCCCACGGTGAAATCCCCCGGGCGATGATTTCAGTGGCTTTGTCCCCAAACCCAATGAACCGAATTCCCGCTGCCGCCGCAGCGCGTCCGTCAATGTAGGCGTCGCCGATGAGGTAGGCGGCTTCAATGTTCGGCAAGCGCTGCAAGATGTAGTGGATACCCTCGGGCGAGGGTTTGAGGGCCGTCCCCTCAGTTCGCGTGACAATCAGATCGAAGTGTGAAACGAGGTCGAGGGCGGCAAGACGTTCTTCGACTCCTTCCCGCGTATTGTTCGTCAGTAGGGCGAGCTTGTAGCCGCGCACCCGAAGGCCGCCCAGGACTTGGACCGCACCCTCAACGGCGTCCGCTCCACGCACGCCTTCCACTTCCGCTGCGCCGATAGTTGCCCACATTTGTTCGGCAAGGGCGCGATCCGTGGACCGGGCGAGGTCGACGAGCTCAGGGAGGGAGAGCGCCATCAGCGCATCACGGGACTGCGTGCTGATCGCGTGCGCGTACAGGTCGTCAATCAGGTGGTGCCGGAGTGCGCGGAAATCGATGTGTGAATGGATGAGCGTATTGTCCAAATCAAAGATCAGGGCGGTGACGAACGGGGAGGTCATTGTCTGGTCAAGAGCGTCTCCAGCTCAGGAGATTCGACGAGATGGCGCGAAGTCCGTTCAACCCGATCGGGTGCGAATAACAGCCTTAGCTGTTCCCTGGCGGGGGGAAGTGGGGTTTGTTACGATGAGGACTATGATGTCCGTCCTCTAGGGGGATCGGGTGGGTCGTCTTGCAGTAGTGACATGTGGGGGAGACGCGCCTGGCATGAATGCGGCCATCCGGGCGGTGGTGCGCTTGGCCGCCAGCCAAGGGGCGGAGGTATACGGGGTGCGTCGAGGGTACCTCGGCCTGATGCGATCGGAGTTCGTCCCGATGGACTCGACGTCGGTCGGGGGCATCATTGAGGAGGGCGGAACGATCCTCCGGACGGCTCGGTGTCTGGAGTTCAAGACGCCGGAGGGCCTCGCGACCGCGGTGGGCAATTTGCAGCGAGCCGGGATCGACCAGCTGGTGGTGATCGGGGGCGACGGGTCCATGCGCGGGGCGCTCGAGCTGTTCCGGAGCGGAATCGCTACGGTCGGGGTACCGGCGACCATTGACAACGATGTCCCCATGACCGACATGTGCATCGGCGCGGACACCGCGCTGAACACCGTCGTCGAGGCAATTGACCGGATCCGTGATACGGCATCTGCACACGAGCGGGTTTTCATCGTTCAGACGATGGGGCGCGCGTGTGGGTGGCTTGCTTTGGAGGCTGCGCTGGCCACTGGCGCTGACATCGTACTGATCCCCGAAGTCCCGTGGACCTACGAGGAGGTCTGTGCGACGATCCAGAAGCGCGCCCGCGATCGGAAAGGGCATACAATTGTCGTCATCGCAGAGGGCTGTGGTGCGGATGCCGTTGAAGTCGCCCAGACGCTCAAGGACCGCATTGGCATCGAGACCCGGGTTACTGTGCTGGGGCATCTCCAGCGAGGCGGGGCACCCACGGGCTTTGATCGGATTCTCGCCAGTCGATTCGGGGCTGCCGCCGCCGACGTATTACGCGCTGGCAAGGGTGGCGTCATGGTTGGACTGCACGGACGAGAGGTTGGGCCCACCTCTCTTGAGGAAGTCGTTACTGCGCGGCATCAAATTGACCTCGCGCTGTATCAGTTGGAGGGCGTATTTGCCGTCTAGGGCGAGTCCAGATCCAGGGGGTGAAGGGATGGTCGAAGCGGGGCATCCAGCGCCAGAGTTCTCGCTGCATGACGACGCGGGCACGGTGGTGACCTTGTCGGCCCTTCGGGGTCGAAAAGTGGTTCTCTTTTTCTACGTGAAGGACGATACTCCCGGCTGAACGGTCGAGGCTTCCGCGTTCCGTGACGAATACGCGGCGTTCCAACAGGCTAATGCAGTCGTGCTCGGGGTCAGCCCGGATAGCGTCGACGCGCATGCGCAATGGCGAGCGAAATTACGGATTCCCTACTCACTGCTCGCCGATGTAGACCACGCAGCGGCGGACGCGTACGGCGTCTGGGTCGAGCGGACTTCCGCCTCGACCGGTCGGACGTACTGGGGAGTGGCGCGGACAACGTTTGTGATCGATGAACAGGGGCGTGTCCTGAAAGTCTTTCCCAAAGTCCAAGTCCAAGGGCACAGCCAGGAGGTGTTGGCGGTCCTCAGAACTTCATCCCCGCCCGGGCAATCCCCTGGATGAAGTAGCGCTGGAGGATAAAGAACAGCGCTAAGATCGGGACCACTGAGAAGGTGGCGGCCGCCATCAAGAGTCTGGGCTGCGTGCCCCACTCGCCAGAAAACGAGAGCAGCCCCACCGCAATTGGACGCATCTCTGGCGTATTGGTGACAATCAGCGGCCAAGTCAGCGCGTTCCAGGAGCCCAAGAAGGTGAGCAGCGCGACAGTAATCAACGCCGGCTTGCTGAGCGGGACGACGACCCGCCAGAGGAATGTCCAATGCGAGGCGCCGTCGGTTGTGGCCGCGTCTTGGAGTTCTTGAGGGATTGTGGCAAACGCCTGCCGCATGAAGAAGATCCCGAAGATGCTCGCCAAGAACGGCACAATGAGGGCGTAGTAGGTATCCAGCCACCCCAGCCTGGAGATCGTGATGTAGTTCGGGACCAACAGCACCTCGCCGGGCACCATCAACGTGCCCAAGAAGAGCACGAACAGAATCTCGCGCGCAAAGAACCGCATTCGGGCGAATGCGTACCCCGCTAGGGTCGAAGTGAGCAACACCCCGAGCGTCTCCGAAACCGAGATCACGCTGCTGTTGAAGAAGTACCGACCAAACGGGGCGTGTGTCCACGACTCCACGTAGTTCTCCCACGCGAGGCGTGAAGGAATCCAGGTGAACGGGTCAGTGAACACCTCGCGAACGGGCTTCACCGACGTCACCACCATGAGGTAGTACGGCAACAAGACGACCGCAACACTTACCAGCAGGATCGCGTGTACGCCGAGATTCTTCCATGGCAGGCGTTTGCGCGCGCGCCGCGGGTGATCAGTAGAGAGGGTCAGACTGGTTGCCACTGTCAGGTGTCGTAGTGGACACGGCCCGACAGAATTCGCCGCTGCAGCATCGTGATCAGGAAGATGATGGCGAACAGCGCGTACGCTTGGGCCGCCGCGCTGCCCATGCGGAAGTAGCGGAAGCCTTCTTGGTAGATGGAGTAGACGATCGTGAACGTGTGGTTCAGTGGTCCCCCCTCCGTCATGAACAACGGGAGGGCAAAAACCTTCAGGGCTCCGATCATGCTGATGATGAGGATGAAATAGGTCGTCGGCGACAGCAGCGGGAGGGTGATGTGCCGGAACGATGCCCAACTGCTCGCCCCATCAATCTGCGCCGCCTCGTAGTAGTCGGGCGCAATCCCTTGCAACCCCGCGAGCAGGATCACGATGTCGCGCCCGAGCGACCCCCAAATCGCGACGCCGATCATCGCGGGCATTGCTTGGGCAGGATCCAGCAACCATTGTTGCGGCGGGATCCCAATTTTTCCAATCAGGGAGTTGAGCAACCCGAACTGATCCGGATGGTACAGCCAGTGCCACACCATTGCTGCCGCGGCCAGGGACGTGACGTGTGGGATGAAGAACGCGGTCCGATACCACGACATCGCCGCCAGTTTTCGGTTGAGGAGGACAGCGAACAGCAGCGCCAGCGGAATCGCGATGATGACGGAGACGGTCGCGAAATAGACGGTGTTTCCTAACGCAGTGAGGAATTTCGGGTCACCGACGAGGTTTGCATAGTTGTCCCACCCCACGTAGGTGTGCACCGGGTCGATGAGGTTCCAACGCAACAAGCTGAGGTAGAACGCGTAGAGGATCGGGTAGAAGTTGAAGACCACCAACACAAGAGCCGCCGGGAGCAAGAACGCGTATGCTTCGAGGTGCTCGAGGAGCCGCCGGACCCACCGCGGGCGGATCCGAGCGTCTCCTCGAGCATGAGCGACTGCTTCGAGTGCGGGCATAGGGAGCCGCCACGAGCCGGCTGCGCAGGCTTACTTGCGCTGGGCGAGCAACCGGTTCGCCTTAGCCGCCGCGTCGTCGAGGGCTTGTTTGGGGGTCGCTTTGCCGAGGAGCGCTGCCTCGACAGCATCGCGGATGATGTCTCGAATCTCGTTCCACTCTGCCATGTTCGGTTCACTCTGGGCGAATGCGAGCGAATCGAGCCCCGCCCGGTGCTCGGGGTTATTCCGCAAGTAGACCTGCATCAGGGTCGAGTCGCGGCCTGATCGGCGGACTGGCATGTAGAAGGTCCGCAATGACCAGCGTGTCGTGCCGGTCGTCCCTGTGATGAACTTGATGTACTTCCACGCTGCCGCCTGCTGCTCGGGGGTGGCTTTGGCCGAGATGGCGACGTCGGTCCCCGAAATTAGCGTGGCGCGCGTCCTCTTATACGGAAGGGGGGCGAGCCCGACCTCGAACTTGCCGGCGACCGCCGCCTTTGCGAACGAAAGACCCGGATTCGTCGCCACGTACATCGCGACTTTGCCCGCACCGAAGTCTGCATCGGCAAAGCTTGGGAGGATGTAGGCGACTTTGTGCTTCTGTACCAAGTCGACTAGGAACTGGAGAGCCTCCACAGCGGGGGGACTGTTGAAGGCGACTTCCTTCGTGCTCCGAAGGAACGTTCCGTAATTGGTGAGCATCATCGTCGTGAAGTAGTCCGTCTCTGGGCGCACGACGAACCCGTACCGGGTGATGCGTCCCCCCTCCTCTTTGGTCAGAGCTTTTGAGACGTTGATGAGATCATCCCAGGTCCGGGGGACCTCAAGTTTGTTTTGCTTGAGCAGGTCGACGTTATAGAAGAGCAGGTAAACACTCTTGTTGAACGGCATCGTCCACATGACCCCGTTGAAGGTGTTGGCCTCGCGGAGGACGGGGAGGATGTCGTTGAACTCATCTGCGGAGAGCCCATCCGGACCCTTAATGAAGTTCTCGATGGGGACAATCGCGTTCGCCCGGATGAGCTGGTCGGTCCAGGTCGCAAACGCCTGCGTGATCGTGGGGGGGTTCCCGGCCGCCACCGAGGCGATTAGCTTCTGATTCAGTACAGCGTAGCTCCCTTGATATTGTGCGACGACGTTGATGCCGGGATTGAGCTGGTTAAAGTCCCGGGTGAGCTCATCCACCGGGGCCAGGAGTACTCCACTCATCCCGTGCCAAAAGGTCACCGTAACCGGTCCCGCCGCTGAGCCTGGCAAGACGAGTCCGACGACAAGCAGGAGCGTCAGCAGCGCACTACGGAGAGGCTGCGTGCGTGGCACGTGCATGCTCGACCCTCCTTCGAGAAGATTGGGATCTCTTATGTAGTTCGACCGGCGGGAAGGCTCCTCCTTGTCTGGGGCCACCTACGGGTAGAGTCGGTTGAGCAGTCGTGGGAACGGGATCGCTTCGCGGATGTGCTCGATCCCCGCGATCCAGGCGACTGTGCGCTCAATACCGAGGCCAAAGCCCGCGTGGGGCACTGAGCCATAACGGCGGAGGTCGAGATACCATCGATAGACCTCTTCCGAGAGACCGTGGTCCCGGAGGCGCTGCTGTAGGCGGGCGAGGTCATGGATCCGTTGCCCGCCGCCGATGATTTCCCCGTAGCCTTCCGGGGCGAGCAAGTCCGCACCCAAAACCACCTCGGGGCGAGCGGGATCGGGTTCCATGTAGAACGCCTTGCACTGGGTCGGGTAGCGATGGACAAACACAGGGCGATCGAATCGGCTGGAGATCGCGGTCTCCTCGTCACCCCCGAAGTCCTCTCCCCATGGGACGGATTTGCCTGCCGTCTCTAGGGCGGCCCGTGCGTCATCGTAGGAGATCCGCGGGAATGGGGGCCGGACCGCTTCGAGTGGGGCGGTGTTTCGCTCCAAGACCGCAAGCTCCCGCGTCCTCCGTTCCAGGACTTGGGCGACTACTGCGCTGACCAGTTCTTCCGCCAGGACCATGTACTCGTCCAGGGTGAGGTAGGCGGCCTCGGGTTCAAGCATCCAGAACTCGGTGAGATGCCGCCGAGTCTTCGATTTTTCCGCACGAAATGTCGGGCCAAAGCAATAGACCTTGCCAAAGGCCATCGCCGCCGCTTCGTTGTAGAGCTGTCCAGACTGGGTGAGGTACGCGTGGCCCAGGTCGAAGTAGGGCGTTTCGAACAAGGTCGTCGTTCCTTCCACTGCGGCCGGGGTCAGGATCGGGGCGTCGATCCGGAGGTATCCGCGGCTGTCGAGAAAGTTCGTACACGCGCGAATGACCTCCGCTCGGATCCGCATGAGGGCGTGTTGCCGGCTGCTGCGTAGCCAGAGGTGCCGGTGGTCCATGAGGAATTCGACGCCGTGCTCCTTGGGCGTGATGGGGTAGGGGGCGGCGATCTGGATGGCGCTTACTTCACTGAGGGTGAGTTCATACCCGCCCGGGGCGCGGCGGTCTTCCCGGACGCGTCCGCGTGCAATGATAGAAGATTCCTGCGTGAGCCCGCCGGTGGCCGCAAAGGCGTCTGGGGCGGCGTCTTGTTTGGTCATGACGCCTTGGATCGTGCCGGTGCCATCACGGATGAGCAGGAAGTGAATGCTCCCGCTGCTGCGGAGGTTGTACACCCACCCGTGGAGGGTGACCTCTTGGCCGGCGTGTGCGCTGACTTCCTCGACCGTGACTCGCATTACTCGTTCCCCCGTGTCCTTCATGTCCCCTCATTGGTGAGGCGAGATTTTTCAGCGCTTATCCTACTATACGAGTTGAGTCATAGCCGATGTGCCTTTGTTCTTGGTACGCTGACATTCTCCCGCCGGGGTCCCAAGGAGACGCCTAGTGCGGTGACTCTCCGTGGATCCGGAGGGCTGGTCGTGGCTCAGTGCACGGCGAAGCCGCTCTGTCAGCGAGCCTCACAAATGGCGCTACTCCCGAACCGACCCAGGGGTGCTCCTCACTGCGGTTTGCCGACCCGCAGGCATGTGAAGGCGTCGCCGAGGTAGTGTCAAGACTTTTGTGTACTTTCATTTGAGAGAGGACGCCCCTCCCACTGAGTATTGAGATGGTGCATGACGGCAGAGATGATGCGATCACAGCTCGCATCGTTGGTAAAGCATGTCATGGGCCGCGTGCGTCGGCGGACTTCTCGGAACGCGCGCTCAATCGCATTGG
>OBEQ011591064.1_pt1 | contig 10802 bp, 10 predicted proteins | sample 1670901 | NCBI WGS metagenome assembly OBEQ01 (sample SAMEA104232315, study PRJEB22302) | groundwater metagenome | biome: forest; feature: aquifer; material: groundwater | place: USA | collected 2011-08-07 | depth 5.4 m | reverse complement strand
TGCGACAAGTTCAATAACGCTCCCGCCGCAAACGCGTTAGGCGTTGAGGATCGGCATCAAGACGTAAAAATAAGAAGCGTCCTGGGGAGATTTAAGAAGGGAGGGTTTGTTGTGCTCATTGATGCCTAAAAACACTTCGTTTGTGGTGAGCGCCCGCAGGCCGTCCGTAAGATAGCGCCAGTTGAAGCCTGTTTCGAGTGAGGCGCCTTTTATCTTCGCGGGGAGGGTGTAGGTGTTCCCCCCAAGGGACTGGTGCGTTGAATAGACCTCGATTGTTTTCTTTCCTCCCGGCACTTTGATGCGCACTTCGCTCGTCGCTCCGCTTAAGACCCCCACAAGCTTCAGCGCGGAAGCAAGCTCCTCTCTTCCCACGAGCACCTCAACGTCAAACACTCGTTCAAAGTCCTTGGGAAAAATATTCCGATAGTCGGGAAAGTTTCCTTGTAAGAGCCGCGAGATAAGTTGAAATGAAGGAGTCATAAAAAGAATTTGGTTTTGGTCTTTTTTGACCACCACCATCTCTTCGTCCTTTATAATCCTGGTGAGTTCTTGGATGGTTTTGAGGGGAATAAGAATAGTAAAGAGATTTTGGAAGGTGTGGGTGAATTGGTTCTGGGGGATGGTTTTTTCTGAAAGGCGGAAGCTGTCGGTGCTCGCGATCACGATTTCATTAAGGGAAAAGTGAAAAGAAACTGCGTTAAGCTCGGTTCGTAGTGTTGAATATTGGGTGCTGAAAAGAATTTGGTGGAGCACGCCTTTTAAAAATTCTCCCTTTATTTTTATTTGTTCATTCTCGCCCTTCACCTCAGGAATAAGAGGAAACTCTTCTCCTTGGACCCCTTGAATCTCCGCGTGGTAATTATCAGTGGTGAGGGTGAGGGTGTGGCCATGAAGTTCAAGGTTAAGGCGTTCGGTGTTGAGGTTGTTGATAATACTTGAGAGGAGGTTGTGGGGAATGACAATCCTCCCACCCTCAATTATCTTTCCAGATAAGAACGACATCGCGGCAATCTCAAGATTTGTGGCGGTGAGGGTTGTGGTGTTGTGTGCCGCCTCAAGAGAGATACATTTCAAAATAGGAAGACCCACCCCTTCTCCCCCAATCGCGCGCTCGACCACCGCAAGGCTGTTTTTTAAATTTTCTTTTAAAACAATAAGTTTCATTAATAATGAATAATAAATATATATTATAGTAGTTTATTATTAAGGAGATGAAAGTGGGGAAAAGTAGAAAAAAGAAGTTGGCTGTTATTTTTTTAAAGAAGAATATTTTAGTATCTTTGGGATAGGGTGGGGATGTGAGCGTACTAACTTTTATAAATAATTTCTTTGATAAGATTTATTTTTTGGTTGAGCGAAGAGTTCTTATTGATTTCTTGATTTATTTTTTCAACGGCGTGGATTGCGGTTGTGTGATCCCTCCCCAACTTTTCCCCAATATATGGGTAGGACATCTCTAAGATATCCCGAAGAAGATACATCGCAATCTGCCGCGGCTCCACCACTTCTTTTTTTCTTCCCCGCGTGATGAGGTCGTTTATGGTAATCGAGAAAAATTCAGCGACCGCCCTTAACACCTGGTCGTCATTCACCCGCTTTGAAAAATTATGGATGGATTTCTCAATAATATCCTCCACCGCCTTTTCACCAATGTCCACCCCACGGGCATCTTGGTAGAAGACAATCTTATTTAAGACCCCCTCGAGCTCGCGCACATTCTTTTTCACTTTTTTAGCAATGAGATCCACCACTTCATGGGAAAGGTTGCGGTTCGCCGACTGTAGCTTGTTTTTGATGATCGCCACCCTCATTTCGTAGTCGGGGTAGCCAATATCAGCAATAAGGCCGCCCTCAAACCGGGACCGGAGGCGCTCTTCGAGTGTGGGGATTGATTGGGGGGGGCGGTCGGACGAAATAATAATCTGCTTGTTATGTTCATAGAGCGTGTTGAAGGTGTGAAAGAATTCCTCCTCAGTCTTTTCTTTTCCGCCGATGAACTGGATGTCGTCGATGATGAGTACATCCACATCGCGGTAGCGGCGCTTGATGTCTTCCATCCGCTTATTCCGGATCGCCCACACGATATCACTTGTGAATTTTTCAGAGGACACATAGCGCGGCCGCACCTTTCCTTTATAGAGAGATTTAATTTCATTCCCAATCATTTGAATGATATGCGTTTTCCCAAGCCCCACGCCTCCGTAGATGAAAAAGGGATTATACTTCGTTCCCACTTCGTGGATGATTGCCGTCGCGGCGGTGTAGGCAAGCTCATTCGAAGACCCCACCACAAACGACTCGAGCGAATAGCGTGGATTCAGATTCGTGTCGGGGTCGATTTTAAAATCAAAACTCCCTTGGCTTTCTAGTTTAACCACATGGTCCACAAGTGCCGCTTCTCGCCGCGGTTCGCCGGAGATTTTTTGTCCCTCCACCACGAATTCCATTTTTTTCGCGGAACTGTCGAAGTTTCGCACCACTCCCAGGAGCATTTTGTGATACTTATGTTCTACCCACTCCCTCGCAAAGTTATTAGGAAGGGCAATAATGAATGTTCCCTCCCGCCGTTCCATGAGCCGGCTGCTCTTGAGCCATGTCGCGAAGTTTGCCCGGGAGAGCTGTACCTCCACTTCACTCAGCGCTTGTTGCCATAACTGTTCGTTGTCCATGGTGTCTATAGTGTAGTGTGAATTCTACACTCGTCAACGGAGAGATGAACCTACGAAAATGGGGATTACCTGTTCACAACTTTTTTTAGCGCAGGACGAGGCGATTTTTTAGGGATCAAAAATATTTTTTAGAAACTTTGGAACTCGTTCTATAGTGTGCTACTATAGGAGCACCTAATTTATGTCGACCACCTACCAGCCAAAGAAGAGAAAAAGGAAGAAGACGCACGGGTTTCGGGCGCGCATGCGGCATCCAGGAGGGCGGCGGGTGCTCGCGCGGCGCCGGCTGAAGAAAAGACGGCGCCTTTCGGTCTAGCCCCTCCATGTATCCTCGGAAGATGCGCCTCCCCCTCCGCGCCTTTCCCCGCAACTCCCCTACGGTGTTTGCCTCGGCGTACATTACCATGAAGGCGCGTAGGAATTCCCTCCCCCACAACAGGTTCGCCGTAGTGACCGGGCTCCGCGTCTCTAAAAAAGCCTCGGCGCGGCACCTTATTGCGCGGCGGCTTTCCCATATTACCGCCACATGGCCTCCTCACGCCCTCGATCTACTCGTGATTGCCTCTCCACAAATCACTCAGCTCTCATTTCCCCAACTACAACACGAGTGTAAAAAGACCCTCGCGGCAGTCGAATTATTTTCAGCATCATGATTGCGCTCTACCACACCCTCATTTCCTATCCGCTCTTGAACGCGCTCATCGCGCTCTACAACACCATCGCGTTTGAAGACCTCGGGCTCGCCATCATCTTTCTTACGATTATTATCCGCATACTGCTCTACCCGATATTCCAGAAAAGCATCCGCTATCAAGCGGCGATGCAGGCGATCCAGCCGAAACTGAAAAAAGTGCAGGAAGACCACAAAGACAATCGCGAAGAACAATCACGAGCAATGCTCGCGCTCTACAAAGAGCACAAGGTGAATCCATTTTCCGGATTTTTCTTTATTCTCATTCAACTCCCCATCCTCATCGCGCTCTACCAGCTCTTTTTACAAAGCCTCAGCTCCGCGACGCTCACGGGCCTATATCCTTTCATCACTGCGCCCTCGGTAATCCACACTACCCTTCTCGGCTTGATTAATCTCAAAAATCCTAGTATAGTCATCGTAGCGGCAACGGCGGTTGCGCAGTATGTGCAGGGCCGCATGATGTTGTCCTCTACCCCGAAGACGGGGAGCGTTTCTTCAACCGAGAGAACACAGCGGCAGATGGTGTTTGTGGGACCGATCCTCACCATCGTGATTTTCTTCCGTCTTCCTGCGGCGGTGACCCTGTACTGGTGCGTCACCTCTCTCGCATCCATCGCGCAACAGTACTTCGTCAACAAAGAATTTTCCCATGGACCAGTGGAATCTCTTCATAAAAAAAATAATTGACGCGTTGGGATTTGCGGATTACACCGTGGATCTCAACGAGGAACACCGGCACGGCACGGTCTTTATTCACGATTCCCCCGCGCTCGTGAAGGAACACCTCCCCGCGCTCGTGGAATCCGTAAATTACCTCGCCCAGCTCGTGGCGAGAAAGAACGGCGAACAGCCCGTGTTTTTTGATATTAACAATTATCGCCGGGAGCGCGAGAACCTCATCGTGGAGCTCGTGCGCGCAAGCGCGCGGAAAGCGCTCGTGACCAAGCAGGAAGTGCCGCTCCCCGCGATGAACTCCTACGAGCGGCGCCTCGCGCACGTGGAACTCGCGGCAAATCCCTTTGTGATGACCGAAAGCGTGGGAATGGGCCGCGGCCGCTACGTGGTCATCAAGCCGATCGACGCGGTAGCGAGCGCCGTTGCGGGAGTATCCCCCCTTGCCGAACGTCGGGACGAATCAGAAGTTCACTTGCCGATCGAGAGCGCGTAGAGCTTTCCATCGAGGCGATTCACAAAGAAGAGCGTCCCGTTCCGAAGGGAAAGTTTTGTGGCGTCAAATGCGCCCGTGCCTGCCGAGATCGGGGTAAGGTCTCCCCGCGAGAGGTCAATGCGATAGAGATCATCGGCGGTAGAGAAAATTTCCTTATCATAATCGTCGGGGAGCGCACGCAAGGAAAGCCCTTCTTGGTCGCGCGGGATCGCGCAGACGAGCGATTCGGCGGTGCTCGATGCTCCCTGCGGCAGAAGGCCAAAGGTACACTTCGAGGGGAACGTCACGAAGTTTAGGTCGTGGACTGAGGCACCCGACTGGTCCACAAGGGAAAGCCGCCCGCCGCCTCCTCGGTCGTCGGAGACGAAGAGAAGCCCTCTTATGGCACTGCTGTTCCAGAGGGAATCGAGGCCAAGCTGGTCAGTAAGAGGCGCAAGAAGCGTCTTTTTTTTCAGGTCCAAGGCAAGGAGGGTCCCCCGAGATGCGGCGCTGCCGCGGGATTCAAGAAGAATATAGGAAGAAGCAGGCCACAGGAGCGCCACGTCGCTCACGTGGAGCTGGAGGAGAGATTGCGGTTTTGCTGATGCGCGCGCGGTGTCGATCGTCACAAGCTCGTCATAGCTGCCTTTCGCGGAAAGGAGCGCGAGCTGGTTGTTGTTGGGCGACCACGCCGCCGCTTCTGTGCCCGTCGCAACCGGCATCCATAGTTTCTGCGCAGTATCGAATAATTTGAACTGGAACGAATGAGCGCCCAATCTTTCTTTTATGAGAATGCGGGAGCCGTCAAAGGAAAATGTTGCTTCCACGAGGTTGTCGATATCGCTTGCGCTCACCACCGCGGTTTTTCCTCCTTGGAACGAGGAGACGTGGCCGTTCGCTTCAATAAACACGAAATCACTTACGCTCTTCGCAAAATAAGAAAAGACCGGAACGCTCGTGAGAGGAGACGGAACGCCGCTCGCCGAAGCAGATCCGCCCGTCTGCGGAAGAGAATTCAGAGCGCCTCCTGCGGCGGGCGGAGGGAGAGTCCCCGTCTCCGGCGCAAGGGGAGCGAGTGGGGGAAGAATGCCGCGGTACCGGAAGAAATATCCCAGCGCAACGACCGCGCCCACCGCGAGAAGAAGACCGAGTAAGTAGAGAGCCCTTTTCATTGTAGTAACATCGTGAAGAATTGCGGGATTATGGATTAGAGAGTGACAGCGATCTGCCGCGACGCTCCTTGAAGCGGGTCTTTGGTGTTCTGCACGCCGAGTCGCACGCTAATCGCGGTTCCCGCCGGCGCGTCATCATTCACTTTCACCGTAATCATATCGGGGCGGCTTGTGACATCGGGCGAGGTGCCGTTCACGCTCCACATAAAGCCCAACGAAGCGATCGAATTCACGTTGAAGAAATACGGCAGCGCTTCAAGGGAAAATATACTGCGCCGCGAGGCATCTCCCGGAATGCGACGTATCGCGACGTCCGGCCGCACGACGGGAATTTGAATCGTTTTGAGGATAATCCCGCCCGGGTAATCGGGAATCTGCACGCGCAGATCCATCGTGCCCGCGGCAATGTCGGACGCGCGGAAACGTATCTTCTGCAGGTCCTGCCCGCTTTGCACAAGCTCGTCGTCAAGGTACCAGTACACCGTGGTATTTTTGAGAGAGGAAATTTTCCCCTGATCCACCACCTCCGCGGATGCATCGAGAGACGAGCCCGTGGCGGGGAGCAACTTTCCTCCAAAGCGGGAGGGCGCATAGGTGTGCGCTTCCCACGTGATGAGTATTTGCGGAGAGCGCACCTGCGCTTCTGCGGGGAGAATAAAAAAAACACTCATCACCGCCGCGAGGAACACTCCTCTTGCGGTATGAATACTCGGCGTTATGTTATGCCGCTTCCGGGAACTCTGAATCATCATCTTCACCATTATACTCTTTTTCTCCCCGCGCCCTCAATTCCGGTTCAGGCAATTCTTCCATAACCTCCTTTATTTTTTCAATCGGTCCTTTCTCTATACCAAACGCCTCTGGGGAGATGTTCTCCGTGCCCCTCGGCTCTATTTCACTCGCCTCTTCTGCGGTGTCCCGTCCCGCGGCGGCGGTTTCCTCTATTCTCCTTGTCGCAGTACCTGCAGTTTTCGCCTCCGTCTCAGCAACCTCGACCACGCCCCCCTTAATTTTTCCCGCAACTCCCTTGCCGCTCGGCGCGTATGACGCGGCGGTTGAAATTACTTGCCCCACTTTGTTTTTCGGGTGAGCATCAACCCACCACGTAACGAGCCACCCCGCTGTCAAGAGCGGCAGCGCGCCAAGATAAGGTACGAGTTCAGCAATCCACGCAATAAATTGATAGATGGGCGGCACGCCCTTCACGAACAGATAAAAGAATATCATCGAGGATATGGCGTCGCCGATCCAAAAATCGTCAATAGCGAAGAAGACAAGGACAAGTTCGATGCCGTCTATAATAACGAACGCAAGCAGTATCAATATCCCTTCTGGCAGGGATATCTTCGGCTGAGCCGTGCGCTCTGCTTCATCCATAGGCGCGCCTTATGCCTCCTCCTTCCTCTCGAGGAGCTCTTTGGGGTTCGTCGTGATGAGCTGGTTTTCGAAATACGACGGCACGATCTGTATCTTCACGTGCTGGCGCCCCGCAAAGAAAAGCCCCGTGCCGATCTCCGCGGTCAATAAGATTTTTTTCTCCTCGTCGGTGAGGTCAAACGCTTTTCCCACCACGTCAATCGTCGCGGGCGCCTGCTTCAGGAGGAGCTGGAGCGAGGAGTTGGTGATGATGGGGCGGCCGAAGGGCGAGCGGAGGAAATCCTCCACGTCTTGGGTGATGGTCGTGAGACCGAGGTAGTATTTGCGGCAGCGTTTCGCAAGGCCGAAGAGGAACGCCGCAGATGCTTCATCTTTCATCATCCACCAGGCCTCATCAACGATCATGATGCGCTTTTTAAGCTGCGCGCGGATGATGTTCCAGATGAAATTCAAAACGACATACATCGCGATCGGGCGGAGCTCGTCTTCGAGATCGCGGATAGAAAACACAATGAGCCGGTTTTGGATGCTCACGTTCGTCCGCTCGTTGAGGAATCCCGCGAAGCTCCCCTTCGTGAATTTGTAGAGCCGCTCGGCAATCGCGCGGCCCCCCTCGAGGTTGCGGAGCACCGTTTCAAGATCTTCGAGGAGCGGCGGCTGGGCCTGGGAAAAGTCGGCGTCGGGAACGATCTCGCGCGAGGCGTAGGTCTCCGTAATCGCACGGTCGAGGAGCGCGTCTTCTTCAGGGGTGAGCTTGCCCAACATAAGCTTGAGGAGCCCTCCCATGTTTACGATGTGCGAACGGAGCACGTCTGCGGGCGATTCCCCCTCGGGAATGATGGGGATGTCGAACGGATTGATGTGCTCTTCGGAGGAAATAGAAATGTTGAAGAAGCTTCCGCCGAACGCCTCCGCAAGCCGCGGATATTCATTCTCCGGATCGATCACAATCACGTCGATTCCCATCATAAGGGAGCGAATGATCTCGAGCTTGGTCGCATAGGATTTACCGCTGCCCGCTTTCGCGAACACGACCTGGTTCGCGTTCTCGAGCGAGAAGCGGTCGAAGATGATGAGCCCATTGTTGTGGAGATTCACGCCGTACATGATCCCCTGATCGGAAGTGAGGTCTTCGGAAATGAAAGGGAAAAACGAAGAGAGCGGCCCGGAGTTCATCGGCGTCGTGACAGAGAGCTTGTCCTCTCCGAGCGGCATCACCGTGAAGAGCCCCTCGAGCTGCTCAAAGAGCGCGGGCTTGATGTAGACCAGTTGCGCTTCCATGAGCGTTTGGATCTTGCTCTCCAGTTTTGCGAGCTCATCTTCGGTGTCGCCGTAGAGAGCGATGTAAACCCCGACGCTGAACAGTTTTTCCTGCGCTTGCTGGAGATTGTCGCGGAGCGCCTCGACGTCCTTGAGCGCGGTCTCCAAGAGCGGATCCCGCACGAGCCCCTTTTCCTGCTGGTCGTTGATCTGGGATTCGATCTGCGCGGTTTTTTTCCGGAGATTTTTGAGCGCCGTGCCGGTATCCACGGGATTCACAAAAATCGATATGTCAAAAAGATTAGGGAGGTTCACGAGCGGCTCGAACCAGCCCGTCGCGAGATAGCGCGGATAGGAAAACACAAAAAGCGTCTTCACGATCTTGTCCCCCACCGTGAGGTGATTGGGTTTCACCTCGACCCCCGCGGGAGCGATGATTTTTTTTATGTCGCCGAAAGATTCTGCCATGGGAATTATGATGCTAATATGCGAATGGTACTAATGATACCAATCATACGAATCTCGTTTCCTTCCGCATTGGTATTATTCGTATCATTCGCATGCATTGGTATATTGGTATCACATTTTTGCCATCGCTTCTTTCTCTGTGGTTTCCGGATTGTAGAAGTTGTAAAAGAGTTCGATCAATTCGCGCGAGGTAAGCGGGATCGCTTCGAGGCCGACCGAGGCGAGGGTGTCTACCACTTGGGTCACGCGCTGGCGGAGCTGGGCGAGATGTTCGCCGAAATTTGCTTCGCGCTCCTGCTTCAGCGTGTCGGAACTCGGTTTTTTGCCGAGGAACGGGATGAATCGCGACAGCGTTTCTTTTGAGGGAAGCCCGACGGGGACAAAGGGCACAATGACGAAAAATGTTTTCGCCATAATCTCGTTCTCACTCACGAACTTCCCGATAAATTCTTTATACTCGCCGATCTGGTTCTGGAGCAGGGGCGAGGGTTCTTCTCTCTTCCGTTCCTCGAGCCCATCAAGATATTTTTGAATGTTGATCTTTCTCGAGTGGACGATGATCTGGAGCGGAAAATTCAGGCTGTTTAAAAAATTTTGGTATGCCGCGGTGATCACGCTCTGCTCCGCCTCGGATTTGAGGGCGAAGTTTACGCCTCCCACAATGAGCACCTGATGGAGCGAGCCGTCTTTTCCCACGACGGTGTCGTCGCGGATTTCCTCGATTTGCACGAGATCTTGCGCGTTCGCAAACTGTGGCATAGAAGTAATTTGGTTAATAGGTAATTAAGTAAATGGGCGAGTGGGCGCCGACAGAAATCATTTTCATTGTAACTCGTAATTGCCTAATGCCCCAATAACTTAGTAACTAATTACCCAATATCCGCTATTATCTATAATCCACCCTTTTCGCGAGATAGCGATCGCCGGTGAGTTTTTGAATAGTCGTGTAGCGTTCGGCCACGTTCCCCAGCGAACGTTTCAATTTTTTAGTCGTCTCCGCGGTGCCGGTCTGCACGCGCTCGCGCATCCGCCGTAGCGCAAGGCCCGAAACGATACTCTCCCAGGAAAGCCCGCCGCCCGCAAGCGACTGGAGCGCCGACTCGTCTTTTTTCATCTGCGGCGCGTGGGGCTGCCAGACATACGTTTGCGGCTTGAAGTAGAAGGAGAACGCGGAGAAAAGAACCCGCATCAGGGGCTGGCCGTTCGGCTTATAGAACGCAAGGGCGGCGCCGAGCGCGCACACCGGAACGGCGAGCACGAACGAGAGCCACGTTTGAAGAAGGAAATATAAAAGGAACGTAAGCCCTATCGCGCCACCGATGTACAAGAATTGCCGGAGCGAAAAAGGGCCCACGACCTTGTCTTCTGTTTCTATGAATTGAGGAACCTGGAATAACATGATTGCAAGCTTGTAGGTTTTAGCTGTTAGCTTTTAGGGGGAATGAACGGTTGCCGCTTATTTCTATAAACTAAAAGCTCGAAACTAAAAGCTATTTTTTCGGCGGCGGAGGTGGCGGAGGTGGAACGGATACCCCTTTCGGAATAGGCGGCGGAGAGGGAGGCAGTGGCGGCTTCGGCGCGGCAGGGGCTTGCGAAATGTGGGGACCTGTGGGAGGAGTGATGGAGATCTCGTGGGGCGTGATCGGCCCGGCGGTTATCTCCTTCCTTATAAAAGGAGAAGCCGCACGTGGGAGAACACTCGCGTCTTTCATTGCGGCCGTGGGCGGGATGGAGGGTTTTGTTTCGAGGGGAGGAACCTTTCCTTGAGGAGCGGTGATATGGGCAGAGAGTTCCGAGAGCGGCACCGGCGCCCCGCTACCCGCTTTTTCCTTTGCTTGCCCTGAGCCGGGCCGAAGGGCTTGTCCCAAATTGGTTTGGGGAGTTGTGTTCCCCGTTATCCCTGCCGGCGGTAGCGGCGTACTCCACTGGCTATAGTGGATCACGCGCGGCGCTGTCGGCTCCACCCGCGGTGGCGATGCCGGCGCCTTTTTCTCTATTGGTTCCGCGCCGATCCG
>OBEQ011570466.1_pt1 | contig 10802 bp, 9 predicted proteins | sample 1670901 | NCBI WGS metagenome assembly OBEQ01 (sample SAMEA104232315, study PRJEB22302) | groundwater metagenome | biome: forest; feature: aquifer; material: groundwater | place: USA | collected 2011-08-07 | depth 5.4 m | reverse complement strand
TGCCGACGCCGGTGGGACCGGAAAACAAAAAGTTGCCGATCGGTTTTTGCGGATTGCCCAAGCCGCTACGCGACATTTTGATTGCCGCAGCCAGCGCTTCGATCGCTGCATCCTGACCATACACCACGGCTTTCAAATCGCGCTCGAGCGTCTTCAGCGATTCCTTGTCGCTCGACGAAACGTTCTTGGCCGGGATACGCGCCATTTTCGCGATGATGTCCTCGATCTCGCGCGGCGTGATCACGCGCTTCTGTTTGGATTTTGGCAGAATGCGCTGCGCCGCCCCCGCCTCGTCGATCACGTCGATGGCCTTGTCGGGCAAATGGCGGTCGTTGATATAGCGCGCCGCCAGTTGCGCGGCCGTGGTCAACGCCGCAGCGGTATATTTCACGCCGTGGTGATCTTCAAAACGCGATTTGAGCCCGCGCAGAATCTCGACGGTTTCGTTGATGGACGGCTCGGGCACGTCGATTTTTTGAAAACGCCGCGACAAGGCATGATCTTTTTCAAAGATGCCGCGATATTCGGTGTAAGTCGTCGCGCCGATGCAGCGCAATTGACCCGACGACAGCGCCGGCTTCAGCAAATTGGAGGCATCGAGCGTACCGCCCGACGCAGCGCCCGCGCCGATCAGCGTATGTATCTCGTCGATGAACAGAATCGCTTTGGGATCGTCGGTCAGCTGTTTTAATACGCCTTTCAGGCGCTGCTCAAAGTCGCCGCGGTATTTGGTACCCGCAAGCAACGCGCCCATGTCGAGCGAATACACCGTGCCCTCGCCGAGAATTTCCGGCACGCTACCTTCGACAATACGCCGTGCCAAGCCTTCGGCAATCGCCGTTTTGCCCACGCCGGCCTCGCCGACCAGCAAGGGATTGTTTTTGCGGCGCCTGCACAAGGTTTGGATCACACGCTCGAGTTCGAGCTCGCGCCCGATCAGCGGATCGATCTTGCCGGCCTGCGCCAAGACGTTCAGGTTTTGCGTAAAGCTGTCGAGCGGCGTGGCGGGCGCGGCTTCAGCCGCGGTTTCGCCGGCTTCTTCAAGACGTGCGGGCTCGCTTTGCGGCGTTTTGGTGATGCCGTGCGAAATAAAGTTGACGATGTCGAGCCGCGTCACGCCTTGCTGCGTCAAAAAATACACCGCGTGCGAATCCTTTTCGCCAAACACCGCGACCAGCACGTTTGCGCCGGTGACTTCTTTTTTGCCCGACGACTGCACGTGCAGAATCGCGCGCTGAATCACGCGCTGAAAGCCCAGCGTGGGCTGCGTGTCGACGTCGTCTTCGCCCGGCGCGCGGGGCGTATGTTCTTCGATGAACTTGGTCAGCTGCTCGCGCATTTCTTCAATTTTGGCGCCGCATGCGCGCAAGACTTCGATCGCAGAAGGATTGTCCAGCATGGCCAGCAACAGGTGCTCCACCGAAATCAGCTCGTGGCGTTTCTGGCGGGCGTCCATAAACGCCATGTGCAATGTGACTTCAAGTTCCTGGGCAATCATTTCTACGTTTCCTCCATCGTGCACTGCAGCGGATGTTGATGCTGTTGTGCGAACTCAATAACCTGATCCACTTTTGTGGTGGCAATATCCTTGGGGAATACGCCGCACACACCCACACCCTCAGTATGCACTTTGAGCATAATTTGGATAGCCCGTTCGCGGTCCATCGCAAAAAACTTTTGCATCACCATCACGACAAACTCCATCGGCGTGTAATCGTCGTTCAACAGCATCACCTTGTACAAAGGTGGAGGCTTGACCCGCGTGGGGGCGGGTTCCAGTAAGGTGCTTCCTTCTCGCTTGGTCGCCATGCTTTGATTATGCCGAAATACTGGTAGCTATTTTGCGCGCGCGCGAGGATATTTCAAGCCCAACGACACTAGGGGCTTAAAACTTAAGTGAGAAATACGCGCTGAATGCAGAAAATGAATAATGGCGGGGGGGGGGGGATTCGAACCCCGGGTAAACTTGCGGCCAGACTGCATGCATCCCCAAACGGATAGCTGCCGTATTGATGCTGGCGCTGGGGGTTTCCGCCTGCGAAAAACCGCCGCCGCCCCCTCCTCCGGAAAAAACCAGCGAGCTGGTCGTATCCACCCGCCTGGGACCGGGCACCTATTATCTTAGTCACGACGGCGTCGCCGCCGGATTCGAGCACGATCTGGTCAATGCCTTCGCGCGCGATCAGGGCTGGGCGGTGCGCTGGGACGTGCGCGACAATCTCGAAGCGGTGCTGTCGAGTATCGAAACCGAATCGGCGCATTTTGCCGCGGCGGCGCTCAACGAATCGGCGGTGCACGCGCGCCTGTTGCGCGCAGGCCCGGTATTGTTCGAAACGCCGGTCCTGGTAATTTATCGGACTTCCAGCCGGCGTCCTACGTCGCTTGCGTCGTTGACGAATAAAAAGGTCGCGATCCTGGAGAACGCCGGATTGACGCTGATCATGCTGCGCCTCAAGCGCAAGTTTCCCGGCCTCACCTGGCAGCCGGTCGACGCGATATGGACCGAAGAATTGCTCGAGCGGCTGAATCAAGGGGACTACGACGCAGTGATCGTCAACGGCCTTAATTATGAACTGTCGCGCAGCGCGTTTCCCAATCTGGCGATTGCGTTTCCGCTCGACTACAAGCAAAAAATCGTCTGGGCGCTGCCGCGCAACACCTCATCCGAACTGTTGCACAAGATGCAGCGCTTTATTGCCAAGGCGCATAAAAACGACACGATCAAGCGCATATACGAACGCTATTACGGGCATGTGAACCGCCTGGGCAATCAGGACGTGCTCGGCATACTCGACCGGCGCAAAAAAATCCTGCCGAAATTGCGCCGCCATTTTCACGAAGCGCAAACGCTCACCGGCATCGACTGGCGCTTGCTCGCGGCGATCGGTTACCAGGAATCGAAATGGGATCCGAACGCCACTTCGCCGACCGGCGTGCGCGGCTTGATGATGCTGACCGGCGAAACCGCCGACCGCATGGGGGTGCAAAACCGGCTCGACGCCCGACAAAGCATCCTCGGCGGCGCGCGTTATCTGGTGCTGATGAAGAATGCGTTGCCGCGACGCATCGCCGAGCCCGACCGCACCTGGATTGCGCTGGCGGCCTACAACCAGGGGCAAGGGCACATGGAAGACGCACGCCGCATTGCGCAGGCGCGTGGCGATCATCCCGATCACTGGGTGGACGTCAAGGCGGCGCTGCCGTTTTTGGGACGCGGCGGATACGAAAATGTGATGCGCTATGGTTATGCGCGTGGCGGCGAGGCGCTGATTTTTACCGAGAACGTGCGCGCGTACTACGACATCCTGCTGCGCACCGAGCGACCTTACCGACCCCTGATGAGCCTCGAGCGCGGCGACGACACGCCTGACGAGGGCACGAGCGGCACCAACTAAGTCGCTGACAATTTCTCCACGCCGCCCATATAGCCGCGCAAGACTTCGGGCACTGTGACGCTACCGTCGGCGTTCTGATAATTTTCCAGCACCGCGACCAGCGTGCGACCTACCGCGAGACCCGAACCGTTCAGCGTGTACAACAGCTCGGGTTTGCCCTGCGCGTTGCGATAGCGCGCCTGCATGCGCCGCGCCTGAAACGCCTCGAAGCACGAGCACGACGAAATCTCGCGATACGTATTCTGCCCCGGCAGCCACACTTCCAGATCGTAAGTCTTGGCCGCGGAAAAGCCCATGTCGCCGGTGCACAAAGCCATTTTGCGATACGGCAAGCCCAGCTGCTGCAGCACCGTTTCGGCATGACCGGTCAGTTCTTCCAGCGCGGCGTAAGCATCTTCGGGGCGCACCAATTGCACAAGTTCGACCTTGTCGAACTGATGCTGGCGGATCATGCCGCGCGTGTCGCGGCCGTACGAGCCCGCCTCGGAACGAAAGCACGGCGTATGCGCGACGAACTTCAGCGGCAGGGATTCGGCGGGGGCGATTTCGTCGCGCACTAGATTTGTTACTGGCACTTCGGCGGTGGGGATCAGATACAGCTTGTCCGAGTCGACGCGCGGCACCTGAAACAAATCTTCCTCGAACTTGGGCAACTGCCCGGTGCCGCGCATCGAATCGGCGTTGACCAGATACGGCACAGACACTTCGGTATAACCATGCTGCGCGGTGTGCAGGTCGAGCATGAACTGCGCAAGCGCGCGGTGCAGCCGCGCCAAGGGTCCGCGCATCACCGCAAAGCGGCTGCCGGTAATCTTCACCGCCGCGGCGAAGTCGAGCTGGCCAAGCGCTTCGCCCAGATCGACATGATCGCGCACCGCAAAATCAAAGTTGCGCGGCGCGCCCCAGCGGCTCACTTCCACATTCGCGGTTTCGTCTTTTCCGATGGGCACCGAATCGTGCGGCAGATTGGGCACGCCGAGCAGCCAGTCGTTGATCTCGGTTTGCAGCGCGGCGAGTTGGTCCTCGAGCTGCTTTTGCGTGTCGCCCAGCCCGGCCGCCTCGGCCATTGCCGTGCTGGCGTCTTCGCCCTTGCCTTTTAGCATGCCGATCTGCTTGGCCAGCGCATTGCGCCGCGCCTGCGCCTCTTGCGTCTGAATCTGGATAGCCTTGCGCGTCGCTTCCAGCGCCTCGAAGCGCGCCACGTCAAACGCAAACCCGCGCGTCGCCAGCCGTTCGGCCACCTGCGCCGCGTCGCGGCGCAGCAATTGAATATCGAGCATCGTAAGAACCAGTTAACGCAAAACGCTATTCTCGCTTATCGCGGCGTGGCGAGGAAACTGGCACCCCCCGAACGTGAATGTTTTTTTATCATTCCGGATCGTTACTTTGTACCGTGACCTTGAGATATAAAGCAATCTGACGGTATGGGGCTGCCGTGCCACGGGTATAATGTGTACATGAAACAAAAGCCGCTTATCAGCACCAACCCCTATCTGCGTGACCCGGCAAAACTCCGCAAAGCGCTGGTCAAGAGCGTCGCCAGCTCCTCTGCCATCGAAACAGGTGCGACAGTTGCATCGGTTGTCCGCATGCTGGAAGAAAGCGCCAAAACGGCACCGGTCACGACGAAGCGAGGCTCCGCTCGATAATCTCAGCGAATAGCTTTTCCATGGGCGTGTAGTTTTTTTCCAGGCCCGCCTGCACCGCAACAAAATAATCCTGCTTTTTATCCTCGGCAATCACACTAAAATCGAGCAAGGGCAATCCTGCTTGCAGCGCCATAAGGATAGAAAGAATACGCGCCACACGCCCATTCCCCTCGCGAAAAGGATGAATCAGCACAAATTCCACATGCGTCTCTGCCAGAGCATGCACGACTTCTGCCCGGTCTTTGAAATTGCACGGCGTATATCGAGCCAACACAGACTTTTCAAATTTGGCCATCAGGCTTGGAACCAGGGCCGCAGCAGCAAACGGGAAGTCACCCTTGCTGATATTCACCTGCCGGTATGTACCTGCCCAATTGTAAACTTCACCCAGCCAATTTTTATGGATCTTACAGATATCGGCTGCGGTAAATCGATGCCGCTCATCGTAGTTCCCAATAAGCTCGAGCACCGACTGTTCTAAAGCACGCGCCTCAATGTCATCCATTGTCTGCGGCGATGTAATGCCAAGCCGATTCTTGAGTACCTGCTCGTTCGAACCAGGCTCAAACTGAGCCTCGATTAAACCGGAAACATCGTAGCGACCGTCATTTTTCACAGGAGCACCTCACGCCATCGCAGCCCCAGATCAGGACGCATCCATTCGTCACGCAGTTGTATTGGCACAACGCTATAGCGCATCCAGGCTTGCTCTTTTGGCACATACGTCGTTCGTACTATTGCGCCGCGTCGCGGCGCAGCAATTGAATATCGAGCATCGTAAGAACCAGTTAACGCAAAACGCTATTCTCGCTTATCGCGGCGTGGCGAGGAAACCCGCCTACCAAAACCTGTTGTATGCTTTATGCATGCACACGCCCTCCCCGGATGGATTGGACTCAGACCGAGCTTCGATTATTGGAGCGGGTCTGCCGGTTTTTTGGGTGGCGTTGCTCACTGCCCTGGGCTACTTTTTTGCTGCCTATGTGGTCGTAAACTATGCATTAACGCCCGAGGGCATCGCGATTGTATGGCCGCCCAATGGCGTATTGCTGGCGGCGCTGCTGCTTAGACCGCAGCGCGAGTGGGTGTGGTATCTGGCCGCGATCATCCCCGCCGAACTGATCGCCGATTACCCGCACTTTACCGTGCTGCAAGCGCTGGCGTTTGCGCTGATCAACGCGGGCGAAGCGCTGCTGGCGGCCTTGTTGCTGCGTGGCCGTCGGGGGCCGCCATTCACCTTGTCCAGTTTGCGCGACACGATGCGTTTTGGCCTTTGGGCGGTGGGCTTGGCGAGCATGGCCGCTGCGGTGTTGGGCGCGTGGGTTCATGTGTCGATTAGCACCGGCCCCACCACCTACTGGACCTTCTGGCAAATCTGGTGGTTTGGCGACGCGCTGGGCCTGTTGCTCGTCACGCCCTTCATCATCGGCTGGGTGGTGCGCAAATCTCGCCTGCTGCCAATAAATAGTCCGCAACGCATATTGGAAGCGATCGCGCTCGTTGTCGCGACCTGCGCGATGGGGCTGATCGTCTATGGCGGTTTCATCGATCGCAGCCACGTGCCGGTGAGCGCAATACTCACGCTGCCATTGCCGATCTGGGCAGGCGTGCGCTTTGGCTTGCGCGGCGCGGCTTCGATCACCATGCTAATCACTGCTTTTGCCATCGCGGAAGCCACCCGAGGCGACAGCCTGTTTCGCGTGTTTAACGAATTGACCGTTGCGATTTTGCTGCAGGAATATGTGGCCACGCTTGCGTTTTCTTCGCTGGTGCTGGCCACGTTGTTGCGCGAACTGAGAGAACGCAGCGCCACGCTCGAGCAGCGCGTCAACGAGCGCACCCGTGAGCTGATCGAAACCAATGCACGCCTCGAAACGCTGGCCACCACCGACGCACTCACCGGGCTTTTTAACCGCGGATATTTCATGCGGCGCGCGGTAAAAACTTTTGCGCAATCCAACCGCCATCAATCCAACATGAGCGTGGTCATGCTCGACGTGGACCATTTCAAACATATCAACGACACCTGGGGCCACGACTTTGGCGATACCGTGCTGCAGCGCATTGCCAACACCTGCAAACAAGCGCTGCGCGAAGCCGACATTGCCGCGCGTTATGGCGGCGAAGAATTTGTGCTGATGCTGCCCGACACCCCCGCATCCGACGCTGAAATCACCGCCGAACGGATACGCCGCGCGATTGCCGATCTGCAATTGACATGCAACGGCGAGATCATCCCCGTGAGCGCGAGCCTGGGCGTAGCCGAACGCATGCCCGAAGACGTAGACATCCGCGCCCTTCTCATCCGCGCCGACACCGCGCTCTATATCGCAAAAAAAAGCGGGCGAAACCGGGTGGTGTGTGCGGAAGGCGTGGTGAATTCGGAAATTACTTCGCAGGTCTGATGCTTTTATGGATATCCGCAAAGTCAGGCTATAACCCGCATATTCTTAATTCAGAAATGTGAAATCACGCTCTATATGCTGTATGCATAAGCAGTTGCCGCCCTACTATCAGGCTGGCCGCGTACCCTTACAGGCCGGGTATTGAGAACAACCCCAAAACGCATTGCCTGAATTTGCACCACGCTTGGCAATCCGTTTCTCCATCGCACTCTGGCAAACCGGGCACGCGGGCGCATTTGTGGCAATAGCCGGTGCAACCGAGGTCGCTTTGTCTGGTGCAGTCACGCCACGAATCAGCGCATGCAATGCCTTGCCGTCCATCAGCTCAATGTTTCGCCCAGTTGCAAACGCGCGTGCATCAGCCGTAAACACGCCGGACGTCACTACAAAACCGCCCGTGGCACCCTTTGCCGCCATCACGCCATAGAGTTCGCGCACCGTAGTCACGCCCACCTTGTAAGCCTTCCATTGCTTGCACTGCACCAGGAAAGTCTCGCCTTGCTTTTTGAGTACCAGATCGATTCCGCCGTCGGCGCCGCTCGCAGTCTCGGTCACCGTGTAGCCTTTGCGCCGGAAGGCTTCGCCTACCAAAGCCTCGAACTGCTGCCAGCTCATATCGTTGAGTGCATCCCGGTCAGGGCTGGTGGCCATCTTTGCATGTAATGCGCGACGCGTGAAGCGGCTATACGCGGACATCGTCGCGCCCAGCAAGAAAACGAACGGCAATAGATATTGGCCGATACCAGCGAGCGTCTGGAAAAGATGCTGGCTGATAAATCCCCCCATCTTTCCGGACTGAGCAACTGTCGTGACTTCGCTTGTGGCAATGCTGTGCAGCCAAAAATACGCAACAAGCGCGAGCATTACGCCCACCCACCAAGGGAGCTTGCTGGAGAACTCTATCAAAACATCAAAGAGGTTTTGTTTGCGGCGTGCCAAATGATCTCCCCTTATAAACAATGAATCACAAAACATTCTGGTACGACTGCTCGATCAAGCCCACAACATAGTCAAGATCGTCCAAGGGATTCGAGGCATACCCGCCTATCCATAATCCAGTTGGCGTCATGCACCAACATACTGCTTTTGTATAGTCTGGTGAAGAGACTCGATGCTGGTGATGTTGGGGTGTATCTCATGCTCCGAGATGTCGAAGGCGGCGCAGAGTTCGATGTCTTTTTGGGAAAGGTAGTTTCCGTGGATGAGCACTTCGCGGATTTGATCAGCGTCATCGGAATATTCGCGGGTTTCGGGGTCGTTGCCCTCGGCAAGGAAGCGGGAATAGCAGCGCTGGATCATCGGGGCGGAGTGGGTTTGGATTTCGTCCACCACGCGGAGGATTTCGCGGATTTTTAGATCGAGGGCGCTTTGCTCGCTGTAGAAGATGTTGCCGTTAGGGTGGGCGGAATCGTTGCGGTCGTCCACCAGCTTAGCGTAGGTGCTGATCTTGCCGTTGTCGCAGGCGATGAGTTTGAGGAAACGCAGCATGGTGCGCTCAGGCACGATGCTGAATGAGAAAGGTGATGTGGCTTCGAGTAGGGCCTTTTCGTCTTTTGCGAAACCGATGAGACTTTTTTTGAAATCGCCGGGTTCTGTTTGCTTGATCTGCCAGATGTTGAAGTAGACGAAGCTCATCGTGAGCATGTGGTAGGCGAGAAAGGCGAACTGGTATTTGCCGTGTGTGTAGTTCGTCTCAAAGGCGTCCCACAGAAACTCGATGTATTCCTGCTCCTTCGGCGTCTTGAAGGAGAGCGGCAGGTAGTTGGCGAGTTCGGCGGCTTCTTCCAAGGTTAACCCCATACCTTCGCGGTTCCGCTGTCGAAGAAGTCCACTTTCAGTTGTCTTTGTGTTCTGCGCGCAAGAGTCATCGCTTGAGCGCGCCGAATGATAGTTTTATTTGCATCTGACGCAGGGTCGCCAAACAAACCGACGAAGACATGGGAGAGCTTGCCGCGCTCGATGAGCTTCAGGTAGTGCTCGTCATTTGCTGCAAGAGAGTGTCCATAAATGAAGAGGCAGTGCTGAATCTCCTGAAAGCTCCTATATGCTTTGGCCAAGTAATCGCTGTGTCGAATCCGTTCAAGTTTCTCGTCACTTGTACCCTCGGCAACGAACAGCGGAAACAAATTCCGGCTCAATGCATCGCGTGTTTGCTCGATGAGACGCACGCCAGTCCGCGTCCACGTATATTTTTGGACTTCGGTGCCAGAGTCAAACACGTGCAAAGCGCCATGAAGGAACCACATGTTTTGTTCGTGGCTTTGGCCTGCCTCCCAAACCACGTAGTCAGACTCGATGCCGGACTCAATGTCTCCTTGCGAAGTGCGGAAGCCATCATCGGACCTGATGTCTCCATCATCGTCGCGGTGCATCTGCGTCCAGTAAAGCAAGAGATCGTAGTTAAGCGTATAGGTCTTTTGAAAATGCGCTAGAAAAGCCTGGCAAGCCGCATATTCCTCATCCCCGATGTCGCTTGGCCGTTCCGGGTGACTCTTGGCGATGGTCTGGACAAGAAGTTCCTTGAGAGAGTCGGCGTCGGTCCGCATTTTGTCAGCCTGAGCCGAGGTCAGCCCATATCCTGTGGTGACTGCCGCCGCGTCGCGAATCGTCTTGATGACGCGCTCAAAGTCAGTTGAACCAAGAGCGATGAACGCATTCCGGGCCGCCATCGGTAATGCCGAAAAATCGGCCTGTTCAAAAAGCTTGTCGTATCGGAAGATGTTTGGGCGGCAAGCAATGCTGAAGCCGTTGCCGAGAAGCAAATGCCGTTTGGGGTATTGCTCGGAAGCGTTGATGGCCTCCTGGAAGGTCAGACAGTTCATGGTTTAGAGCTCTGGGTCTAAGGGTGTTTCTTTGCCCCAGACGCGCGCGAGCGTCTCCCGGATTTTTGCCTCTTCATCCCCGATAGCGTTCTTGAATCGTGCAATTTCGTTTTGGTAGCCCTCGATCTCCGCCACGATCTCCTTCTGCACCTCTAGCGGCGGCAGGGGGATTTGGAGTTCGCAAAACTTCGACTTGGAGATTTCCGCGAACGTCCCGCCCGTCGCCCACGACTTCATCGTAGGAATAAGTCTAGTTAGCTCGAGTGCCACATACTCAGGCATGGCGCGTGCCAGGTCTTGAATCACGACATTTTTGAATCCTTGATTTGTTGCGATAGGGATTCGGTTAATGGCGATGCGCCCAATGGTCGCACGAGTCGAAACGATGACTGAGTTTGCCGGAATCATCTTCGCTGAAGATTCACGCAGACCTTTTTCCGAAATTGTCCGCTTCGTTGTGGTAATTTGAGAAATGAAGTCGGCTGCCGGAAGATCGACCAGCGTCGCCCATGGAATGCCGCCACTCCAGTA
>OBEQ011500736.1_pt1 | contig 10802 bp, 7 predicted proteins | sample 1670901 | NCBI WGS metagenome assembly OBEQ01 (sample SAMEA104232315, study PRJEB22302) | groundwater metagenome | biome: forest; feature: aquifer; material: groundwater | place: USA | collected 2011-08-07 | depth 5.4 m | reverse complement strand
TCCGTATTTCTGGCAGATAAAATCACCGCAACCAAGAGTTCCCACGGGGTAACATAATTTAATATTGTTTTGGGATTGGGAAAAAGCCTTTTTAGGGCTGTTAGGATTTTTAGGGCTTTTTGTTTGGTAGTCATGCGGGTATTATACATTATTACCCCTTGACACAGCGCGGAGCATGTGATATAAATTTATTACTCTATAATACAAGTAAATAAAAGGTGTTACGCCTTGTGCGTTTTTTTTGTTGGTGATGGCTAAACTTGATAAAAAAATTATAACTTCCGCCCGGCAAAACTGGGGAAAAGAATATTCTTTCTTGCCAAAATTAGATCTGCTTAATGTACAGAAGAGTTCCTATAAATGGTTTATTGAAGAAGGAATTGGCCAAATAATTAAAGAAATTTCTCCTATTGATGATTTTACAGAAAAAAACTGGAGATTAGAATTTAGGAAATACAGAATAGGCAAACCCTCAAATACACCGGAAGTTGCTCTCTCCAAAGGGCTCATGTTTGATGCTCCGTTATACGTACAAACAACACTTACCAATAAAAAAACAAATGCCATTGTAGAGCAGGAAGTCTTTTTGGGAGATATTCCTCAAATGACAGACAGAGGAACATTTATTATCAATGGTGTTGAAAGAACAGTTGTTAATCAGTTGGTTCGTTCTCCCGGAGTATTCTTTACTGCAGTCCACGATAATGTCACAGGCAAAAAATTGTATACCGCCGAAATAAGACCAATTCATGGATCATGGCTTGAGTTTTCAACAACAAGACATGAAACAATTACAGTTAAAATAGACAGGCGCAGAAAGTTTTTGGCCTCAGCATTTTTAAGAGCAATTGGATTTTCCTCAAATGAAGATATAAAAGAATTCTTTAAAGAATTAGAAACAGAGGGAAAGACCTCTTTTATAGAAAATACTCTACAAAAAGATGAAACAGGAAACTCCAAAGATGCCATTATTGAGATATTTAAAAAAATGCATCCCGGAGAGCCGGTTGTCTTTGAAAAAGTTAAAGAGAATTTTGACGGATTATTTTTCAATAGTAGACGATATGATTTGGGCCGAGTTGGAAGATATAAAATGAACAAAAAGTTAAAAGGCATGGCAGGGTTCAGAGAATCGGATGCTCATATCCTGACCAAAGAAGATATTTTGGGAACAATTAGTTTTCTTATTAAGTTAGCTCAAGGATATGAGGGTGTTGATGATATTGATAGTCTTGCCAATAGACGTGTTAGACGCGTTGGGGAATTAGTTGCAACAACAGCATTTAGAGTTGGAGTCTTAAGGCTTGAGAGAAGCATAAAAGAAAGAATGAGCTTGATTGCGCCGGATCTTCCGCCATCAATTGGGGCTCTAATTAATGCAAGACCAATTATGGCCTCAATTAATGAGTTTTTCCGAACATCTCAGCTTTCAACCATATTAGATCAAACAAATCCATTGTCTGAAATAGATAATCTAAATCGTTTGACAGTCATGGGAACAGGCGGAATTTCAAGGGAACGGGCAGCTTTTTCAATTCGTGATATTAACAGCTCTCAATATGGGAGAATTTGTCCCATTAGAAGTCCTGAGGGACCTAATATTGGTTTGGTTACTTATTTAGCTTTATATTCCAAGGTCAATGAACATGGATTCTTGGAGACTCCATACAGAAAAGTTCATAAGGCAAAAAGAGGCAAAGATACAATTGTGACCGCAACAGAAGAAATTGTTTATCTGGCAGCAGATGACGAAAGGAAATTTTATATTACCCATGCAGGCACCTTGACAAAGAACACTATAGAAGCCGATCGTGTTCCCGTGAGATATCAAGGCGGATTTATGGAAGTTGAAAAGGAAAAAGTCGATTTTGTTGACGTTGTTCCAAGACAAGTTGTTGGAACTTCAGCATCTCTTATTCCTTTTGTCTCTCATGACGAAACAAATAGAGCTTTGATGGGTACTCACATGCAGTGTCAGGCTGTTCCTTTGGTTGCCCCGGAGAGCCCAATAGTTGGTACAGGTATGGAAAAAGTTGTAGCGCAAGTTATGGGTCGTGTCGTTCGCGCTGCGTTTGACGCAACTGTTATATATGCAGACGCAAATAAAATAACCATAAAAGGAAAGACAAGAAGTGAGGAAAAAACCTATCAGATAGATTCTTTCAAAAGAACTTCTCAGGCAACTGCTTATACTCAAAAAACAGTTGTAATGGAGGGAGATAAGGTTAAAAAAGGAGATCTATTGATCGACGGACCGTCTGCAGATAACGGAGAATTGGCTCTTGGACAAAATCTTTTGATTGCTTATGCATCTTTGGATGGGCTTGGATATGAGGATGCAGTTGTTATATCCGATAGGTTGGTTAAAGAAGATACTTTATCTTCTATTCATATTGAAAAACATGAATCCTCGGTTGTTGAGACAAAATTAGGTCCTGAAGAAACAACAAGAGACATTCCAAACGTTTCCGAAGAGGATTTAGCTAATCTTGACGAAGAAGGAATAGTTGTTGTAGGGTCAGACGTAGTTCCTGGAGATATATTAGTTGGCAAAATCGCTCCAAAAGGAGAAACAGAGCTGACAGCCGAAGAAAGACTTTTAAGAGCTATCTTTGGAGAGCAGGCAAGAGAAGTAAGGGATACATCATTGAGAATGCCTCATGGAGAAAGAGGAACTGTAATTAGCGTCCAAATATTAGACAGAAAAAAGGGAGATGAATTGGAGCCCGGAACTCTTAGGAAGATTATTATTGAAGTTGCCCAATTCAGACATGTTGTAGTTGGAGATAAGCTCGCAGGACGACATGGAAATAAAGGAGTTATTTCTAAGATTTTGCCGGAGGGAGATATGCCTTATCTTGCTGATGGTACGCCAATTGATATTATTATTTCTCCAATATCAGTGCTTGCTCGTATGAATTTGGGACAATTATTGGAAGCTCATCTTGGGTGGGCATGTGCAAAATTAGGTGTAAAAGTTGGAATTCCCGCTTTTGAAGAGGTTGGGGAAGACAAGATAACAGCATATTTAAAACAAGCAAATCTTCCTGAAAATGGCAAAGCAACTTTATATGATGGCCGAACAGGAGAAGCATACGAAAATTCTGTTGTTGTTGGAATAGAATATATTATGAAACTTATCCACATGGTTGAAGATAAAACTCACGCACGTTCTACAGGACCATACTCTTTGGTTACACAACAGCCTCTTGGAGGAAAAGCACAAATGGGAGGACAACGTCTTGGAGAAATGGAAGTCTGGGCCTTGGATGCACATAGAGCTCGCTATACACTTCAGGAAATGCTGACAATAAAATCCGATGATGTCGTAGGCCGTGCCAAAGCTTTTGAGGCAATTGTTAAGGGAGTTGATATTCCAACACCAAGAGTTCCGGAATCATTCAAGGTTTTAATAAAAGAACTTGCATCTTTGGGATTAAATATTACTCCGATCGGAGCAACTGTTGTTCCGGAAACATTGGTAACTCCGGCAATTGAAGGAAGTATTATTGAAAAAAAAGTTGAAGAAAAAGTGGAGAAGGATGCTGTCGAATTACAGCTTGCTTCCTCTGCGGAAACGCCAATTGCAAAAGACAAAGCTGTTTCTTAGTCTATGAATAATATAGATAAAAAAATGAAAGATATCACAATTTTGGACTTTAAAGCTTTAAAGATTTCTTTGGCCAGCCCTAAAGATATATTGGCATGGAGCTATGGTGAGGTAACAAAGCCTGAAACTATCAACTACCGAACTTTAAGACCGGAAAAAGACGGACTTTTTGATGAAAGAATTTTTGGACCAACCAAGGACTGGGAATGTTATTGCGGAAAATATAAAAGAATCAGATATAGAGGGATTGTCTGTGACAAATGCGGTGTTGAGGTAACTTTATCCCGGGTCAGACGTGAGAGGATGGGGCACATAAACCTTGCTACACCGGTTGCTCATGTTTGGTTTTTCAAAGGCTCATCCTCGCCCCTTTCTTTGCTTTTGGATATGTCTCAAAAGAGTCTTGAATCTGTAATATATTATGCTTCTTATTTGGTTATAAATATTGATGAAGATAAAAAAAAGCAAGCTTTGGATTCTTTTTCAGACTACATTGAAAAGAAAAAGCAGCAATTGGCTCAAGAGTTAAGTCTCAAGGAAAAAGAGGTCGAAGGGGAAATGGAGCAAAAGAAAAAAGAATCTCTTTCTTCCAAATCTAAAGGAGAACAAAAAGGTCTTATTGAGCAGGAAATAGATCTTACAAAAAGACAAAAGTTGAATTCCATTTCCGAAAGACTGGATCTGGAAAGCAAAAAATTGGATGAGATTTATGAAGCTCTTTTGAAGCTCTTGAAAGGGTTAAAGATAGGCGGCGTACTTTCAGAAGATGAATACTTCAAAATCTTGGAATATGATATTCCTGTTTTCTTCACAATTAGAACAGGCGCAGAGGGCCTCCTGGAATTATTGGAAAAAATTGATATTACCGGCTTGATTGCCTCTTTGAGGAAAGAAACAGAAAAGGCAAAAGGACAAAAATATCTAAAACTCATTAAAAGACTAAGGCTTATTGAATCAATCCGCAAAGCTGAAATCTTGCCAACTTTTATGCTGCTCTCTGTTCTTCCGGTTATTCCGCCGGATCTGAGGCCCATGGTCCAACTCTCCGGAGGACGTTTCGCAACCTCCGATTTAAACGATTTGTACAGAAGAGTTATCAATAGAAATAATAGATTAAGACACTTAATGAGTCTGGGTGCTCCACAGATAATTCTTAAAAATGAAAGAAGAATGCTTCAGGAAGCAGTTGATTCATTAATCGATATTGCTCAGAGAAGCGGTCAAGTTACTTCTTCTCCCTTGAGATCATTGTCAGACATGCTGAGGGGAAAACAGGGAAGATTTAGACAAAATCTTTTGGGTAAAAGAGTCGATTATTCCGGACGTTCAGTAATTGTTGTTGGTCCTCAATTGACTTTGTCTCAATGCGGTCTGCCAAAAGAAATGGCTTTGGAAATGTTTAAACCCTTTGTTTTAAGAGAAGTTATCGTAAGAGGATTTGCTCCGAATATAAAATCGGCAAAAAGATTTATTGAAAAGCGTCCGCCGGAAGTCTTTGATATTTTGGAAGAAATCACAAAAAACCATCCGGTTCTTTTGAACCGAGCACCCACCCTTCATAAATTGGGTATTCAGGCATTTTATCCAATTTTAATTGAAGGATCTGCTATTGCTCTTCATCCTTGTGTTTGTGCGGGTTACAATGCTGACTTTGATGGAGATCAAATGGCAGTGCACATTCCTTTATCTAAAAAAGCTCAAGAGGAAGCCATAACCCTTATGATGCCAAAACATAATTTACTTAAGCCCGCAGATGGAGGAGCAATTACTCTTCCCAACAAAGAAATGGCAGTCGGAGTATATTACTTAACCAGCATTGACGAGTCCACAAGAAGAGAAGACCTGCCTGACGGACAGTCGGGGTTGCCCATGTTTAAAGATAGTGAAGATGCTCTTTTGGCCTTCAGTCTTAAAGCTATAAAACTTAGAGAGCCAATCATGGTAAGAATTGAAGATGCAAGTGAGGAAACTTCAGCAGGCAGAATACTTCTTAACGAAGCGCTGCCAACGTCATTCGGGTTTATCAATAAGCCTATTAATGCGTCCGGAATAAAGACAATTGTTACGGAAGCAATCACAAAGAGAACTCCGGATGAGGTAGAAAGTTTGATAGACGCGATTAAAAAACTTGGATTTTATGGAGCAACAGTATCAGGCATTTCAGTTTCAGTTTTTGATAACGAAATGATTAAGGGCAGAAAAGAATTTATACAAGAAGCAGATAATAAAGTATCTCGAATAGGAGAAGATTATCAAAAAGGCTTGATAACGGACGAAGAAAGGAAAAGGCTTTCAAATGACATATGGCTTAACACTACAGATAAAATCGCAGATTTAACTTGGAATAATCTGAAATCTACGAACGTTATTAAGCTTATTATAGATTCCGAAGGAGCAAGAGCAGGTAAGGAGCAATTGAAGCAGCTTTCAGCTATGAAAGGTCTTATCTTGGATCCTCTGGGAAAAATTGTTGAGTTGCCTATTAAGTCAAACTTTAGGGAAGGATTATCAATTTTTGAGTACGTCGCATCCGCAAGAGGTTCCAGAAAGGGTTTGACAGATTCAGCTTTGAAAACTGCAAATGCAGGCTATCTTACCCGCCGTTTGGTTGATGCATCTCACGATGTTATTATAAGAAACGAAGACTGCGGTACAAAAGAGGGAATTACAATTAATAAAGATGAGAAAGATAGAGTGACTCCATTTTTACAAAGAATTTTGGGTAGAGTTTTGGCAGCTCAGGTGAATTCTCCGAAAACAAAGAAAGTAATTGCAAAAGCACAGGAAGAGATAACAGTTGCACTTAGCAAAAAGATTGTTGACGACGAAGTTTCTGAAGTAGTTGTCCGCTCAGCTATTACATGCGAATTGGAATATGGAATTTGTGTCAAATGTTATGGTTGGGACTTTAGCACGCGAAAAACAGTTGAATCAGGAGTGCCTGTTGGGGTAATCGCAGCTCAGTCAATTGGAGAACCCGGTACTCAGCTGACGATGAGAGTCAGGCATTTTGGAGGAGTAGTGATGTCTGATGTTACTCAGGGTTTACCAAGAGTTGAAGAGCTTTTTGAAATGAGAACTCCAAAAGCCTTGTCTCCAATTTCCGAATTTATGGGTCGCATAAAGCTTGAAACAACTGACGATGGGTATCTCGTAACAATAAAAAGTACAAAGATTAAGCCGGCTCAAGAGTTGGAATACTTCATTCCTTTAACAGCAACCCTTAATGTTGCAGATGGTCAAGAGGTTTTGCCTGGAACCCAGCTCTCTCAAGGCTATGTAGATCCAAAAGAAATGCTTAAGATTAAAGGCTTAACAGATGCACAGCGCTATGTTATTTTGGAAGCTCAAAAAGTTTATGAATCTCAGGGTATCGCTATTAATGACAAGCACTTTGAAGTGGTTTTAAGAAAGATGTCTGACAAAGTTGTTGTTGAGACAGTCGGAGAAACAGCTTTAATTCCGGGAGCATTTATTACAAAAGCAAAATTCCAGGATATTAATTCCGAAATATTATCCCAAGGAGGAGAGCCTGCGACAGCCCGACAAACCATACTCGGAATTACAAAGTCAGCTTTGTATTCGGACTCATGGCTATCTGCATCTTCTTTTCAGGAAACAACTAAAGTTCTTACAGAAGCAGCTTTAGAGGGACGCGTAGATAACTTAATAGGGCTTAAGGAAAATGTTATTATTGGCCGTCTTATTCCAGTTGAAGGAAGAACCTCAAATGAGGTATAATAACCAAGTTGAAAGATTAGAAATGAGAAATGAAAAATATTTTTCATTTTTAATCTTTAATTTTTCATTTTTTAAACATGCCGACTTTATCACAATTAAGTAAAAGAGGAAGAAAAAGAAAAACCAAAAAGAGCCGATCCGGAGCTTTAAGAAGAATTTTTAATGCGAAAGATAGGATTTATAGGACAACAATTTCGCCTCAGAAAAGAGGAGTAGTTACTTTGGTTAAAACAATGACTCCAAAAAAACCAAACTCAGCTCTGCGCAAGGTTGCCCGTGTCAAACTGTCAAACAAAATGGAAGTAACTGCTTATATTATGGGTGTTGGTCACTCTCTTTCCGAACACGGAATAGTCTTGGTTCGCGGTGGAAGGGTTAAGGATTTGCCCGGAGTAAAATATCATATTGTCAGAGGGAAATTTGATTTATTAGGAGTTGAAGGAAGAAAAAGATCAAGAAGCAAATATGGAACCAAGAGAAATGTAATGGGAGGAGGAGCACCAAAAATAGTTACGGGAGTAAAAGAAACTCCGGCAGCACCGGCACCAGCAGCAACAGCCTAATTTAAATGACGATAGAAAATAGAGGATAGAAAATAGTATTTTGATGATAGAAAATAGAGGATAGAGTTTATTCGACCTTCTAAATTCTACTTTCAAATATCAATCTTCTACCTTCTACTATCTATAGTCCAGAATATATGAGACATAAACAAGCGCCAAAAAGAGACATTGAAGGAGATCTAATATACAAAAATAAACAAGTCGCAAAGTTTATTAACTATTTAATGAGGGACGGCAAAAAAACTGTTGCTCAGAATGTTTTGTATGCAACATTCGATTTAATCTCCAAAAAAGAAGCAGACCCTATTGCAGTTTTTGAAAAAGCACTTAATAATGTTGGTCCAAAACAAGAGGTAAAAGCAAAAAGAGTAGGCGGAGCATCCTATCAAATTCCTATGGAAGTTAGACCTGAAAGGAGAGCTTCTCTTGCAATGCGCTGGATAGTTGATGCGGCCCGCTCACGTTCGAACAAAGACTATAAAGTTTTTGAAGAAAAGTTAGCAGCAGAATTAATGGATGCTTCCAATGAGCAGGGTGAAGCAATCAAAAAAAGAGATTCAATTCTTCGCATGGCCCAAGCGAATCGAGCATTCAGTCATTTCAAGTGGTAACCCCTTAATACAGCCTATAATATTTGCTTTTTTTGACCAATTTAGATTATAATATCGTTTATGGTAGAAAGAGAAGGGCATGTAGACATTTCAACAATTATAGAGAATAAGGGCAAAAAACCTGTTGTTCGCCTGCATTTGGCGTCTTATTTTAGAGTACATAAAGATAAAATAGAAACAGAAAAAGTTTTTCGACTTCATGGAATGGAGCCTGTTTATGATCCCGTTACAATTACACCAGACATAGAAGAAGAGTTTTGGGAAGATGGTTTTGCAGACTCAAATGGATTTTTTACGTTTTTTCCCAAAAGACTTGTTCTCGGACATACGTTGGAGAGTGTTAGAGTGCCGGCAAATAGAGGTCTTAGGATGAGAGAATTTTTCTATTCTGAAAAAACAGGAAAAATTCTTCCATTGACAACTAATTGTGGTGCTGCCTTAATACATCCGGGATCTACCGGTCCTCAGACTTATGAAATTATAAATGAAAGCGATCAGCCGTTAAGTGTTTGTGTTTCTGAACTCATTTGTTATTTCGATGTCGATTATTTTAGCGGGCCATCTGTTCTTGCTCAACAGAAATTGTCTAGGGGTAAATTTGGTGATCAAATACCAGGCAAGATTGAGTTGGGCAACCCAGGAAAAGATTGGGAAATACAGGCAATAAGAAAAGCTTTAGGCTTATCATAAGGTTTTATCTTATTGTTATTCCTAAAATCCTATCTCCGATTTCTATTTTTTCCACAACATCCATTCCGCTTTTGACGATTCCAAAATTTGTATACTGACCATTTAAGAATTGTGAATCTTTTTTGGTAATGAAAAATTGCGCATCATTTTGGACTTTGCCATCGCCTCTGCTGGCAACTCCAAGAGAGCCGACGATGAAAGGTTTATTATTAAATTCAACCGGCATACTTCCGCCGCCTGTTCCGTTCCCCAATGGGTCTCCGCCCTGAATTACCCAATCCTCAACTCTATGGAAAATTAAATTATTGTAAAATCCGCTTTGTGCTTTTTGTACAAAATTAGCAACAGTATTCGGCGCATCTTTGGTATAAAGAGTCAGCTCAATATCTCCTTTGCTGGTTTTTATAATTGCAGATGTTGCTTGTGTTTGTGATGACGATGAAGTTTGATCAGACATAGAGTCTATTATAGCAGGGGTAGGCGATGAGGTAACAGAGGAAAGATTTAAAGCAGAATTTTCACTCGCAGGTTTTACTTTTGTTGAATTATTGTTAATCATCAAAACTGCAAAAAGCCCCAAAATAATCAAGCAAGCAACAATAATAAATTTCCCCACGTTTGTCATTGTACCACAAAGGTTTTAAGATTCATTGTCCAAAGAGATATAGATCCCTTGAGGGTTCGTGTTTAAAGATTTTTTTGATTGCACCAACTGTTGTTTTGAGACGTCTTACTTGGTGCGGCTTCGTGTCAGAAAAGTGAGCCTTTTCCCGGCTAATGATTGGTTTGGGTAAATTAAGGATTCCTAAATCTTCAAGAACTGAGTCGATAATTCTCCCATCTTTCTCAAACCTTCTTTTACCTACCTGGTCATTATCAAATAGCTTACGACAATGTTCTCCAATTGCGCATCCGCCACAAATAGTATCTGGTATGCCCTCTACGATTTCTGCCAGACAACTGTCTGGTAAATCTAAAAAAGTTTTAAAGGTTGTCCTAAGATTTTCTTCAAATCTGTCAGCTTGATTTCCCCCAGGTCCTAATACATCGTCTACGTACTGTACCTCCAACGATGGGTTTTCTGTGCTGCGTCTAATAGTCCCTGCTAATTCTGACGGACTCGTGCCCATAACTAACAGCGTGTAGTATCTAAGGTGGTGGCCGCGGATTACAAATGGTTTTTGATCAATGATTTCTGCGCGTGATTCAGGTCCAGGCATAGTGGAGAGATTATAGCACTCGATCAGTCTGGAATGCAAAAGTAAATTATGCTATACTTATAAATAAATCAGGAAGGCAAATTTAGCTTCCCTTAAGAGGGAAGTTTTTTGAAGAAAATTATGGCGACGGAAAAAAAGATTACGGCATTAGATCACATTAGAAATATTGGTATTATTGCGCATATTGATGCGGGTAAAACTACAACTACCGAGCGTATTTTGTACTACACAGGAAAAACCTACAAAATCGGAGATATTGACGAGGGAACTACAGTCATGGATTGGATGGAAGAGGAGAGAAAAAGAGGAATTACTATTGTTGCTGCTGCAACTACGGCATATTGGAGAGATTACAGAATCAACATTA
>OBEQ010914340.1_pt1 | contig 10802 bp, 8 predicted proteins | sample 1670901 | NCBI WGS metagenome assembly OBEQ01 (sample SAMEA104232315, study PRJEB22302) | groundwater metagenome | biome: forest; feature: aquifer; material: groundwater | place: USA | collected 2011-08-07 | depth 5.4 m | reverse complement strand
CGCTGACGCATTCGGCGTTCTTCCTCGGCCTCGACGCGTTCCTGCAGCAGCTGCCGATCATCCTGTTCTCGCTCGTCGGCGGCGTGCTGGCCGACCGCTACGATCGCCGCCGCACGCTGATCGCGTCCCAGTACCTCCAGATGGCGACGTCCGCCACGCTCGCGGCGCTCATGTTCTTCCACGTCGTCCAGATCTGGCACATCCTCACGCTGTCGTTCGTGACGGGCATCGCGCAATCGTTCGGCGGGCCGGCGTACCAGTCGCTCATCCCCTCGCTCGTCGACAAGAAGGATCTGCCCAACGCGGTCGCGCTCAACTCGATCCAGTTCAACGTCGCGCGCGTGCTTGGTCCGCTGCTCTTTGCGGCGACGCTGGCGGTGTTCACCAGGTGGGGGTACGACGAGCCGCAGGCGATGAACGCCTGTTTCCTGCTCAACTCGCTGTCATTCGTGGTCGTGATCAACACGCTGATGGCGCTGCACGTGAAGCACATTCCGCCCGCGACCTCGACCGGGATGCGCGACGAGCTGCGCAACGGGCTGTCGTACGTCCGGCATCAGGGCACGCTCGTCGGCCTGACGGTCCTCGCCGCGGCGACGACGTTCCTCGGCTTCGCCGTGCTGACGTTCCTGCCGCTCTTCGCGCAGCAGGTCTTTCATGAGGGCGCGAGCACCTACAGCCATCTCATGGCGTTTTCCGGCGCCGGCTCGATCGTCGGCGCGCTTGCGGTCGCATGGCTTGGAAAGTTCAAGCGGATGGGGCTGACCGCGCTGTCGATGCAGGTCGTGTACGGCCTGCTGATCGTCGCGTTCGCGATGTCACGCACGCTGATCCTCAGCGAGGCGCTGCTGTTCCTTACCGGCTTCGCCTTGATGATGGTCTTCTCCACCGTGACGTCGCTCGTGCAGCTGATCGCGCCGAATGAAATGCGCGGGCGGGTGATGAGCATCTACATGCTGGCGTTCCGCGGGGGGATGCCGCTCGGCAGCCTCGTGTCCGGCTGGATTGCGACCCTGACGTCCGCTCCGACCGTGCTGATCATGAACGGGGTGCTGCTGAGCCTGGTGGCGGCATGGTTCCTGCTGAAAAACCCCGGCGTACGGGAGCTCTGATGGGCTCCGGCGCCGTAAATGTTGAAGTATTCCCCCACCGCAGGCGCGGTAGTCCTCGCTCTGCTCGTCTCATCCTCTCTTCTGAGAGCACAAGAAGCACGTACGGACCAGGGGTCCCAGACCGCCACTGTTGAGTCAAGGGCCGACCAGCCCGCGACACCTGCACCCGGCCAGGCCACCGATCAACCGACGCGCGTCGAAAAGATACGCCTGTACGTCAAAAACAATCCAATCGTTCAGCGGCTGCAGGATGACGAGGGGTTCTATCCGCGAATCGGCGGGCTGAATCACGGCAGCGGTTTCGCCGCAGGCGGCGGCTATCGCCGGCATCTGGGCTGGGTGTACGCAGACGTGTCCGGCGCCGTGTCGACGAAGGTATACCTCGGCGTAGACGCCAAGGCACGGTGGGTCCAAACCGGCAACAAGACCTTCGAGGTCTGGACGGAATTCACGTATCGCGACGACACAAAAGATCCCTTTTACGGACTGGGCCTCAGCACGCCGCCGGCGTCGAGCGTCGACTACGCGATCGCGACCACCGATTTCATCGCGCGTGCCGTCGGCCGCGTCCGTCCATGGTTCCGGGTCGGCGCGGATATCGGGTACTTCAGCCCCGAAATCCGCCGCGGTCGCGACCAGCGGATCCCCTCGATCGAGCAGGTCTTCACCGACGTCGCCGCGCCGGGCCTGGCCCGACAGCCGAATTTCCTGCACGACAGCGTGTTTGCGGAGATCGATTCACGAGACGCCCCAGGTTTCCCTCACCGCGGGGGGTTGTATCGCACGGAATATTCGCTGTGGAACGATCGCTCGTTCGATCAGTACGACTTCCGCCGGTTCGACATCGAGGGTTCGCAGTTCTTCGGCGTGGCCCCGAAGGATGTGATCGCGGTGCGGCTTTCGCTCAGTTACACGAACAACGCGCCGGGGAGCCGCGTCCCGTTCTACCTGCTGCCGTTCGCCGGCGGCGGCGACACGCTGCGGGCGTTCCGGGAATTCCGGTTCCGCGACGAGAATGCCGGCGTGTTCAACCTGGAATTCCGCCACCTGGTGCATCCGATGGTGCATCTGGCCGCATTTGTCGACGCGGGCAAGGTCGCGCACGACTGGCAGGACATCAATCCGACCGACCTGAAGACCTCTTATGGAATCGGAATCCGAGCTGGCAGCACGAAGCGGATCTTCTTCCGGCTCGACGCCGCGTCTGGCGGCGACGAAGGCGCGCGGGTGTTCGTAAAGTTCACCCCGGCTTTCTAGACTCAAGACCCAAGGCTCAAGCGGCTGAAGCCATGAGCCTTGAGCCTTGAGCCCTGAGCCCTGAGCCTTCGGTCAGCGACGAGTGGCTTCGTATATCGAAGCGGCGCCGCCGCCGATTGCTGCGCCGAGCAATGCGCCTTTCTTGCCTCCGACCATGCCGCCGACGCCCGCACCGGAGGCTGCCGACCCGCCGATGATGAGCACGGTCTTTGTCATTGAGCGATGCGGTTTCGTCTCGACGCTCCGCGCCGTGGCCGGTGCCGCGGCAGGTTCAACCGCGCGATAGACGGTCTGCCGCGGCGCAGCAACCGTGCGATGCGCGACCGGCGTGACGACCGGTGCCGCGGACGTGTAGTAACTTACGGCCGGCTGGGCGAGCGGGACCAGCTGACCGCCAACGGTCTGAACGTACGCCGGATTTCCGGCGAACCGGTCCTGCGCGTGCGTGCCGACTGCGTACATCCCCACGCCGGAAATCAGGGCGCCTGCGAGTGCGGCTGCCATCGGTTTCACGTCTATCACCCTCCTTCCGAGCCGGCGGGTCCAAAGGACCCGCCCTACGATCTCCGATGGTCCAAGCGTCATGCCACGCGATCGCAGCCATATAAGTGACGCGTTTGTGATGACTTGTGCGGATGGCGTGCGATTGTCTACGAGAATTGTCCCCCGCTCGGCTCATCCGTTTTGGGCTATCGCCCGCGCGCGATGACGCGCGCCTCTGGCGGGCTACGTGTAACGGCGGTGTAACGAAGTTGTGACGCCATCTGCTACGATTGCCCGTTTGCCTGAGGTGCGATGACCGCTTTCAGTCTGGTTCCCCGCGATAAACATTTCTTCAAAGAGTTTCTGAGCCTGGCCGAGGAGATCCGATCCGGCGCGCGCCTGCTCAAGAAGATGCTGTCGACCGACCCGCCGGACATGGATAAGGCCGAAGAGATCAAGGAGATCGAGCACGCCGCCGACAACGTGACGCGGGGCATCATCGATCGTCTCAACCGTACATTCGTCACGCCGCTCGATCGCGAGGACATCCACGCGCTCGCCGGGTCGCTCGACGACGTGATGGATGCAATTGACGCGGCGGCGGCCGTCGTCCGCCTGTACAAGATCGTGCACGTACGAAACGGCGCGAAGCGGCTGGTCGAGATCGTCTGCGATTCGATCGATCGCATCGTCGAGGCGCTCGCGGCCCTGGAGCGGCGGGACGGCGTCCTCGAGCTGGCCGCGCGCGTGAAGCAGCTCGAGCACGAAGCCGATCGCGTCCACCAGGATGCCATCGTCGAGCTGTTCGACCAGGAGCGGGATCCGATCGCGGTCATCAAGTGGAAGGAGATCTTCGACTTCCTCGAGGCAGCCACCGATCGCTGTGAGGACGTCGCCGACCTGCTCGAAGGCGTCGTTGTCAAGCACGCGTAGCGGATGGATCCGACGCTCCTCTCGGTCGTGGCGCTGATCGCCGTCGCGCTGACCTTCGACTACATCAACGGCTTCCACGACGCGGCGAACTCGATCGCCACCGTCGTCTCGACCCGCGTGCTGACGCCGGGACAGGCGGTCGTCTGGGCCGCGCTGTTCAATTTCCTCGCCGCATTCACATTCGGCACCGCGGTCGCCAGCACGATCGGCAAGGGCATGATCGACATCAGCATCGTCACGTCGACGGTGATCTTCGGCGGCCTGCTCGGGGCGATCCTCTGGGACCTCATCACCTGGTACGTGGGGCTTCCGACGAGCTCATCGCACGCGCTGGTGGGCGGGTATGCGGGCGCCGCGATCGCCAAGGCCGGGTGGTCGTCGCTGATCGCATCGGGCTGGACGAAGACGCTCGTGTTCATCGTCTTGTCCCCACTCATCGGCATGGCGCTGGCGCTGATCATCTCGGTGATCACGCAGTGGCTCTTCCAGGGCTTCAGGCCCGCGCGGGTCGACAAGTGGTTTCGCAGGCTGCAGTTGGTGTCCGCCGCCGCATACAGTCTTGGCCATGGCACCAATGACGCGCAGAAGACGATGGGGATCATCGCGGGCGTGTTGTTCACGGCGGGGTACCTCCACGAATTCTCGATCCCGATTTGGGTCATCCTGGCCGCGCACGCGGCAATCGCGCTCGGCACCCTCACCGGCGGCTGGCGGATCGTGCACACGATGGGCTCGAAGATCACCAAGCTCCAGCCGTTCGGAGGATTTGCGGCGGAATCGGCAGGGGCGATCACCTTGTTCACGGCAAGCAGCTTCGGCATTCCCGTCAGCACGACTCACACCATCACCGGCGCGATTATCGGCGTCGGCGCGGTCAGGCGGCTCTCCGCCGTGCGATGGGGCGTCGCGAGGCAGATCGTGTGGGCGTGGGTGCTCACGATTCCCGCCTCCGCGGCGATTGCGGCGCTGACGTACCGCACCCTCACGCTGTTCGGCTATCGGTAACCGCGTGGGATAATGGCGTCCCTCGACTTCGCTCGGGACGCCAATGAAGATCCTCGTCGCCGAAGACGATCGCGACATCGCCGATCTGATCGCGCACTACCTTCACAAGCAGGGATGGACCACGCACATCGCCAGCGCCGGCGATGACGCGTTGGCGTACGCGCGGCGTCAGCCGGTGGACCTCGTGATCCTGGACGTGATGCTGCCGGAGCTCAGCGGTTTCGAGATCTGCCGCGCGCTGCGCGGCGACAAGGCCACCGAAACGATCCCGATCATCATGGTGACCGCCCGCGCCGAGGAGACCGACCGCATCGTCGGCCTGGACATCGGCGCGGACGATTACCTCGCGAAGCCATTCAGTCCCAACGAGCTCGTGGCGCGGGTGCGCGCGCTGATGCGCCGATCGAAGCGGACCGCTTCGGAGGTCACGACGCTGAGCGTCGGCTCAATCGTGATGGATCTGTCGCGGCACACGGTGTCCGACGCTGGCCGGGACGTGAGGCTGACCGCCAAGGAATTTCTCCTTCTCCAGTACCTGCTCGAGCACCCCGGCCGCGTGCTCTCGCGGGATCTGCTGCTCGGGGACGTCTGGGGCTACCGCTACACCGGCGGCACTCGGACGGTCGACGTCCACGTGCGGAGGCTCAGGGAGAAGCTGCCGGCGCTCGTCGATGCCCTCGTCACGGTGAAACAGTTCGGCTACAAGCTTGCGGACCAAGAGGCAACGTAGGACCGAGGACGTGAGGACGTGACCCTCAGCTTCCGCTCCAAGAGCTTCCTCGCGTCGCTCGGCGTGGCTGCGGCGGCGCTTGCGATTCTCACCATCATCATCGCGCTGCAGCGCCGCAGCGAGGAACGGGCCGGCATCGAGGCGCGCCTCGTCAGCCAGGCGCAGCTCATCGCCGAACTGCTCTCCCAGAATCGCTCCCTCACATCGGATCAGGCGCTGGATGACGAGGCGGATCGCCTGGCGGAGCTCCTGGGCACCCGCGTCACGCTGATCGCTCCAGACGGCCGCGTCGTTGGCGATTCCGATCTCGAGGGCCAGGCGCTCGCCGACGTCGAGAATCACCTGCAGCGGCCTGAGGTCCAGGAAGCGTTGACCCGCGGCGCCGGCATCGTCGCCCGCTACAGCACGACGGTCCGCATCGAGATGCTGTACGCCGCGGTGACGGCGCGGCATCCACGTGTCGGGTACGTGCGAGTGGCTCTTCCGATCGCGACCGTGTCGGAGGAGCTTCGGCGAGTGGGCCTTCAGGCCGTGCTCGCATTCGGGCTGGCCGCACCGTTTGCCCTCGCGCTCGCGTGGCTCGCGTCGGCGTTGCTCAGCAAACGGGTGACGGCTATCGCGGAGGTCGCGCAACGCTACAGCAAGGGCGACCTCACGCGTCCGACGTACGACTACGGGCCCGACGAGCTCGGCGCCGTGGCCCGGGTACTGGACGGATCGGTCCAGGAGCTCGGACACCGGCTGGAAGAGTTATCGCGCGACCGCGCGCGCATGGAGGCAATTCTGTCGGGAATGGTCGAAGGCGTGCTCGTCGTCGACGGCAGCGGCCGGCTGCAGCTCGCCAATCGCGCCGCGCAGGCGATGCTGCGGATGGAGACCTCGTCAATCGGCCGGCCGTACGTCGAAGTCATCCGGCACCCCGACATCGCGGCACAACTCGGCACCGCATTGCGCGGCGGCGACGCGGACAATCGCGAGCTGGTCCTGTCGCGCAGTCCCGGGCACACGTTCGTCGCGCGCGCGGCGCCCGTGTCGAGTGGCGGGGGCGGCGCCGTCCTCGTGCTTCACGACATCACCGATCTGCGTCGCGCGGACCAGATTCGCCGCGACTTCGTCGCCAACGTCTCCCACGAGCTGCGGACGCCGCTCACGGCGATACGCGGATACGTCGAGGCCCTGCTCGACGGCGAGGCGGCCGAGAAGGGGAAGCAGCCCGATGCGGAAGAGACGCGACGGTTCCTGGAAATCATCGCGCGCCACAGCGCGCGCATGGAACGGCTCGTCAGCGACCTGCTGCGCCTCGCCCGGCTCGACGCCCGGCAGGAGGCGCTCGACCTGGCCTCCTGCGACATGCAACAGCTGTTCACCACCGTTATCGGCGACGTCGCGCCGATGGTCGAGACCAAGCGCCAGCAGATCACGATCGCCGTGGATCCCGAGGCGTGCCGGATCAATGCCGACCCGGCCAAGCTGCACGACGTGCTCCGCAACCTGGTCGAGAATGCGGTCAACTACTCTCCCGAGGCGGCGACGATTCAACTGGAGGCTGCGCGCCACGATGGCGCTCTGACCATCACGGTCTCTGACTCGGGGCCAGGGATCCCGCATGACGATCTCTCGCGGGTGTTCGAACGGTTTTATCGCGTCGACAAGTCGCGATCGCGCCCCGGCGGCACCGGGCTCGGCCTCGCGATCGTCAAGCACCTCGTGGAGCTGCATGGCGGCCAGGCGGCCGCCGAGAACCGCCCGGAAGGAGGCGCCCGATTCGTGATTACCCTGCCGCCCGAAGGTCGCCCGCGCAGTTAACACGCTCGTAACAGGCGCGACGTCATTTCTTCGAATCCCCGATCGACAGTCACATCCATGACTGACCGCTGTTTTCAGGTGTTGTTCCTCTGCACGGGCAACTCCGCGCGCAGCATCATGGCGGAGGCGCTCCTCAACTATTCCGCCAAGGGGCGTTTCCGGGCGTTCAGCGCGGGAAGCCATCCAAGGGGCGATGTGCATCCCATGGCGATTGACGTACTCAGGCGCGCCCACATTCCGGTCGAAGGACTGCGCAGCAAGAGCTGGGACGAGTTCGCGGAGCCGGGGGCGCCGCAACTCGACTTCGTGTTCACGGTCTGCGATCGCGCGGCGGAGGAGGTCTGTCCTCTCTGGCCCGGGCAGCCGATGACGGCGCACTGGGGCATCGAGGATCCGGCTGCGTTTGAAGGGACACTCGAACAGCGCGAACGCGCGTTCAACAGGGCGTTCCGCGAGCTCGACGCGCGCTTGAAGATTTTCGTGAGCTTGCGACTCGATGCGTTGGACTCTCTCGCCCTCCAGCGCCAGCTGGACGCGATCGGCCGGCTCCCACGCGAGCAATAGACCGGCGTACACACGAACTTCCAACTCCCAAGAACCAACTCCCAAGAAGACGCCTTGGGAGGCGGCGGCCGTCAGCCACATCTGCCGGATTCAGCCCCTCAGCCGGGAAGCCAAAGGCTCGCACCGCCGCGAGCAGACGGGCGCCAGGTTCATGGAATTGTTGTCTCAGGAATTCGACGGCGGAGAGACGTTCCGCGGGGGGACGCGAGAGCCAGAAGCGAAGCGCCGGACGCGTGCGCTCTTCCTCCTCGAATGAAGTCACGCGAAAGACGCGCTTCGATCTTCCTTGGCTGCAGTCGAGTCACGTGCTTCACGTGAGTCGACCCACAGCGTCAGCGGGATGTAACGACTGCGTGACGGGTGAGATCCGGTCGAGTTAAAAGGCGATTGAGACGGAGATCGACGATAATTACGTTCTGCCCAGACCCTCTATGAGCGCTCCGATTGGATTCTTCGGACTTCCCGCCACGGCAACCAGCGACGAACTCCGCGAGCAGCTGCGCAGGCTTGAAGCGCTGATCGCCCGCGCGCCCGTGCCCATCGCCATCGCCCACGACGCCGAGTGCCGCGTGATTACCGCCAACGCCGCGCTCTCGGAGCTGCTCGGCGTGAAGGCCGAGAGCAACATCTCGCTGACGCCACCGCCGGGTGAAGAGCCGCAGTACCGCATTCAGAGCCACGGACGCGACATCCCGGCCGACGATCTGCCGATGCAGTACGCGATCGCGCACCGGACGTCGGTCAGGAACGACATCGAGATCGTGCGCCCCGACGGCTCGGTGCGCTACATCCAGAATGACGTCGAGCCGCTGTACGACGCGAGCGGCCACGTGTCCGGATGCGTCAGCGTGTGCGTCGACCTGACCGAGCAGAAGCGCGCGGAGCGCGTGCTGCGCGAAACCGACCGGCGCAAGGACGAATTCCTCGCCAGCCTGTCCCACGAGCTGCGGAGTCCGCTCGCGCCGATCCGCGACGCGCTCGACGTGCTGCGGCGCTCGGGCGATCCGCTGGCATCGGGACGCGCGTACGCGGTCATGGAACGCCAGCTCTATCACCTGACCCGGCTGACCGACGATCTGCTGGATGTCTCGCGCATCACCCACAACAAGATCGAGCTCCGGCGCCAGCGGACCGATCTGCGCCTCGTGGTGCAGAGCGCCATCGAGACCACCAAGCCGCTCATCGACGTCGCCGGGCACCTCCTCAGGGTCGAGGTGCCGCGGGACCCGATCTGGATGGAGGTCGACTTCACGCGGATGGCGCAGGCCTTTGCCAATCTCCTGAACAACGCGGTGAAGTACACCGAGCGCGGCGGTCGCATCACGGTCCGCCTCGCGGTCGAGGGCCCGCAGATCCTCGTCAGCGTCAGCGACACCGGGGTCGGCATCGCGCCTGCCGCGCTGCCGCGCGTCTTCGATCTGTTCCTGCTGAACGACGACTCGGTGGACAAGCCGCGCGAGGGTCTCGGCATCGGGCTCACGCTCGCGAAACGGTTGATTGAGCTGCATGACGGCACGATCGACGCCACGAGCGACGGCCCGGGCCTCGGCAGCACGTTCCTCGTGCGGCTGCCGGCGTCGGCGGAGGTCGTCGAGGCCCGGGCGGGTCGATGAGGCGCTCCGGCCGGTGATTTGCACGGGCCGCCACGCTCATGACGCGCGAGACGCTGGCGATCATTCTGGGCGGAGGGCAGGGATCCCGTCTGTTTCCGCTGACCGCGACGCGCTCGAAGCCGGCGGTGCCGATCGGCGGCAAGTACCGGTTGATCGATGTGCCCGTCAGCGGCTGCCTGCACGCCGACATGCGCCGCATTTACGTGCTGACGCAGTTCAACTCGGCCTCGCTCAACCGGCACGTCTCGGCCACCTACCGGCTCGATACGTTTTCACAAGGCTTTGTCGAGATTCTTGCGGCCGAGCAGACACCCGACAATCCGAACTGGTTCCAGGGCACCGCGGACGCCGTGCGCCAGGCCGCGCGCCACTTCGTGCAGCACGAGGCGAAGCATTACCTGATTCTCGCCGGTGACCATCTGTATCGAATGGATTACAGCGAGCTGATCGGCGCGCACGAGGATCAGCGCGCTGACATCACGATCGCCGCACAGCCCGTCGATCCCGGCACGGCCGTGCAGATGGGCATCTTCCGCTTCGACCGCGACGGCACCATCGGCGCGTTCGAAGAGAAACCGAAACCGGATCGCCTGCAGGAGATCGGCCGCAGCATCCCGCCGGGCGCCACGGCGTTCGCGCGCCACACGGACGAGCAGCCGTTCATGGCGTCGATGGGGATCTATGTCTTCTCGCGCGACATCCTGCTCGACATGCTCGAGCGCGAATCCGGACACGACTTCGGGCGCGAGCTGATCCCCGGCGCGCTGACCAAGTACAGGGTGAAGCCGTATCTCTTCCGCGGCTACTGGGCCGACGTCGGCACCATCGAGTCGTTCTACGAGGCGAACGTGATGCTCGGCCGCGCCGGGGCGCCGTTCCGCTTCTGGGACCCCACGCGGCCGATCTACACGCACCTGCGGTACCTCTCGGGCGCGCGCCTGACCGACTGTCACGTGCGGGACTCGATCGTGACCGACGGCTGTTTCCTGGATCGCTGCGACATCGACGAAACCATCGTCGGCGTCCGCACGCATATCGAGGCGGGCGCGAAGGTCACGCGCTCGGTGCTGCTCGGCGCGGACTTTTACGAGGACGGCCCGGCGCCGGACGGCCTGCCGCCCGTCGGCATCGGGCGCGACGTCGTCCTGAATCGCACGATCATCGACAAGAACGCGCGGATCGGCGATGGTGCGCGGCTGGTCAATGAACGCAACGTGGATCACGCCGACGGCGACGGCTGGTACATCCGCGGCGGCATCATCGTCGTGCCGAAGGGCGGCGTCATTCCGCCGGGCACGG
>OBEQ012987176.1_pt1 | contig 10803 bp, 5 predicted proteins | sample 1670901 | NCBI WGS metagenome assembly OBEQ01 (sample SAMEA104232315, study PRJEB22302) | groundwater metagenome | biome: forest; feature: aquifer; material: groundwater | place: USA | collected 2011-08-07 | depth 5.4 m | reverse complement strand
CCCGAGCCCGAAGCTCACACCCGACGCGATCGCAAGCACTTCGAGCGGGCGTTCGGCCAGCGCGTCTTCCATTTTGCGCGAGAGGTGGCGCACGCGGCGCATCAACCGCCGTCGGTCGAGATGCTGCGGCGGCCCCTCGTGCCGGCCCGAGAAGTCATGCGAAAAGAGCGTCGAGAACGGACGACTCTTGCCCATCCAGCCCATCCACGCACCTCCGAGCCACGAAAAGGTGCACCGATCGTGCCGCGCGTCACCGATGTCTCGGGGTGACCTGAAGCGAAACCACAGCGCGCTCAGCGGCGTCGGCGCCTCGCAACCAATGCCAGTGCGACGAGCGCTGCAAAAGCGCCGGCGTCGCGCCCGAGGGGGTAGCGGCCAAGCGAACATCCTCCGTTCGCAGGCGCGTCGCAGTTCGGGCCGAGGCCGCCGCGTGGCGAGGGATCGCACGCACCTTCCCGGCCGGGCGGATACACCCCACACACGCCACTCACGTCGTCCTCCGTGACGTGCCTCGGGCCGATCGTTCCCGGTGCGTAGGACGCGTACATCGAGGCGTTCGCGTCCGAACTGTGTGCCATGCCGATGAAATGCCCCACTTCATGAGTGACGATCGCCTGCAAATCGTAGGAAATCTTGCTGTCACTAACCGTGAGATCGTTCATCGCCGCGTTCACCTCGATGTCCGCGTCGAAGATCTCTCCCGTGCGATCGTCGTAGGTGACGCTCGTCTTCGCGAGGGTTCCGTCGATGCCGCGGTACGTCCAGTCATCGTCCCGGAAGAGGACGACGTTCACATTGGGCCCGCCGCTATTGTACTGGCTCTTGTCGCAGGAGACGGCCTCCAGCTCGCTGAACGCCATGCTCGCATAATTGTTTTTCGCATGGGGGCACGGCACGTCACTCCACGCTTGGAACGCCTTGCGGATGGCGACGCGTACGTCGTTCGAGTCCAGGCTTTGCGTGCCGTTCTTCTGCAAGCTGTAACCAATGCACGTGCGCGCCCAGAACAGCGGGAAACCCGCGCTCGGACACCCATTGTCGTCCGTCGGGCACTCGCCTCGACACGTCGTCGAGCGGCAAAATGCCATCGTGCGGCTGTCCCACGTGAGGACGGCCAGGCAAGTCAGTAGCGCGAGAGGCAGCCAGTGCGACCTGGGCACAGAGGCTCAGCCTACCTCAGCCACGGCTGTCAGGCACGAGCGAGCGTTTCGCGCACTTTTCGTTCGAGCTCGTCGGGCGTGAACGGCTTCGGGATGAGGTCCACCCCGTCTCCCGGAAGAGAGGTGCGCGGGTAGCCCGATGCAAAGAGCACGCGGGTGCTCGGACGGGACTTGAGCAGTCGTGTCGCGAGCTCGCGGCCGCCCATACCGGGCATCACGACGTCCGTGAGGAGCAGGTGTATTGGCCCCTCGTGCGCCTCGCTGAGCCGCAGCCCTTCCGCGCCGTCGGTGGCCTCTAACACGACATAGCCCTTGGTCTCGAGTACGTGACGCATGAGGCGCCGTACGTTGTCCGAGTCTTCTACGATGAGCACCGTTTCGGTGCCCGGCGGTGCACGAGATGCCTTGGGGGGAGGGGCGTGGGAATCCGCACTGGGTTCGACGGCGGGCAGAAAGATGCGGAAGGTCGCCCCGCGACCGGGCCGGCTCTCCACCGTGATGTGTCCGTCGCTTTGACGAACGATGCCGTAGGCCATCGAGAGCCCGAGCCCCGTGCCCTTTCCTACTTCTTTGGTCGTGAAGAACGGCTCGAAGACGCGAGCGAGCGTCGTTGGGTCCATCCCATGACCCGAGTCGCTCACGACCAGCGCGATGTGCTGGCCGCTTCGAGCGCCTTCGTGCCGCGCCGCGTGCGCGCCGTCGAGGTGGACGTTCGCGGTCTCGAGCGTGAGACGTCCCCCGTTGGGCATGGCGTCGCGTGCGTTCACGGCGAGGTTGAGGATGACCTGCTCGAGCTGCGCGCGGTCGGCTCTGACCGGGGCGAGCGACGGCGAAAGCTTTACCGTCAGCTCGATATCCTCGCCGATCATGCGGCGGAGCATCTTGTCCATGTCACCGACCACTTCGTTCAAATCGAGGTGCTTGGGCCGCAGCACTTGCTTGCGGCTGAACGCAAGGAGCTGGCGTGTGAGCTCAGCGGCGCGATCACCGGCCTTGTGAATCTCAGCGAGGTCGGCTCGGAGCGGGCTGGTCGGCTCGAGGCTGCGCATGAGCATCTCGGTGTAACCGATGATCGCGGTCAGCAAATTGTTGAAATCGTGAGCGACGCCCCCGGCGAGCTGGCCGATGGCCTCCATCTTCTGGGAGTGGCGGAGCTGGTCTTGAAGCGCGCGTTGCTCGGTCACATCCAGTCCCGTGCAAACGAGGAACGCCGCTGTCCCATTCTGCTCGAGCACGGTCGTGGACCAGGCGATGCGGCGACGTTTCCCGTCCTTCGTCGTCCATTCGTACTCTTGCTCCGTAATGGTTTCGCGCTTGGGTATGTTTCGGAAGAGTGGCCGTGCGGTCAAGAGCTCGTCCTTGGCGATGACCACGTCCCACACGTATTTTCCGTGGACTTCGTCTGCCGAAAATCCCATTACGCGCTCGCTGGCGCGGTTGAAGCGCACGATGCGACCTTCGGGATCCAGGACGATGACGAGCGCGCCCACCGTGTCGAGGACCGCCGCGATGAAGTCTCGCTCCTTCTCGAGCGCGTCTTCGCTCTCTTCGATTTTGCGCTCCGCGCGCTGAAGAGCACGCCCGTGGAGGACGCCCACCAGGGTCGCGATGGTGGGCATCGTCAGTGCCCAGACCATCACCCGTCGAAAGTTTTCGACCGTGTAGTGGAAGGGCGCGCCGGGCGTCCAGAAGTAGTAGGCGGTGTGTGCCCACGCGATCGAAGCGCTGATGAGCGCGGGCCGTATGCCGCCCGTGAAGGCCGCGACGACGATGGCACACTGAAGGAACGCGGGCGGGTTCGGAATGGCGAGAGGCGTATTGCGGAGCGCCTGCACGGCCGTGACGACCAGCAGCGCCAGAACGGGCCCAACCACATCCCCCCAAAGATTTCGGCGGCTTACGCTCATGACGGGCGTCGTTTGTATCGGACTCTCGATCCTACCTTCCGAGCCCCCGGGCGTCGATGATTCCGCGTGGCGGCTTCCCACTCCTCGTCGCCTTGCAAGCACGGCCGCACTTCCCCAGTCTGCAGTCTGCGGCCACGCGCTCGAGCCCGCACACCTTCTGAGGAACGCTTCGCGTTCTTGCGAGCCGTCGACGACACCGACGTGCGACGATTTCCCATGGGTTTCCGTTCCGTTGCGTTCCCGTGTGCCCCTCGGGGCGCCGAGGTCTTTCTTGGAATGAACGTGCGACTCCGCATGCTTGCATCAATTCGACCATTGCGGAGTTCGCCTTCCGAGAGTAAGCACCCGGCCGAGCGTTTCTGCGCCGACGTGTCGCTTTTGTCGGGGCAATCACGTGCTCGGACGGCAACGCTAGCGAGTTCGGCTTGAAATTGATCACGAGGAGTCCGATGCGAAGGTCGACCATTCTACTCATCGCCGCACTCTCTTCGTTCAGCCTTGTTGGTTGCGAAGACGGTCCCAATCAGACCTATTCACCGGCGCCAGCCGGGGCGGGGGATTTGTTCAACGACGGGAAGACAGGGCCGAGCATCGACCCAGGCAAGGCCGATCTCGGAGCGTCGTTTCCGGGCAAGAGCCGTCAGGAAGTCTGCTCGTCGGAAGAGAAGCGCGCCGTGTGGGCGAGGATGCTCTCCGCGCCGATCGAGCCGCCGCGCAAGTACGCGCAGATCGACATGGCGGGCAGCGACAATTGGGAGGGCCTGACCGTGGAAGCCGCGGAGAAGGTCAACTGCCAGTCGACGAGCGAGGGGGACGGCGCCGTCCACTGGGGCGACAACGCCGAAGTCGAATTCTTCTACGACGTCGGCACGCACATCGTGCAGCAGATGCAGCTGAACATCGGCTACGCGGGCAAGATGACCATGAAGGGCCGCCAGCCCGGTGGCCTCGATTGTTACAACTACAACGATCCAAACAACGTCGTCGTCGATCCGACCTGCCCGCACAAGGGGGACACCTACGAGATCGGCGTCGGGAGTGTGTTCAAGAAGAACGGCAAGCCGTTCATGATCAATTGGGAGGTGGGCGGCGGCACCGAGAAAGAGGAGCACTCGAGCATCACCGAGCTTTATGACGCGGCGATCGCTACGTTCTCTCCGTCCACCAAGCCCGATGCGGACTGCAAAGTGTCGCGCGCTTGCCTGGACTTGGGAGATGGGGGCGACGGTACGGCCATCTTCGGATTCCGGCCGCTCGCGGTCTACTTCATCATGCGCCAGTACGTGGCAAACCCGCTTCCGAGCACGCCGTTCGTCATCTACAACTTTTTCGTCAAATCAGAGCCCTACTCGAACGCTCCCATGGAGCTGAAGCTCGACGCCGAGGGGCCGGTGGCCGCGGCGGTTCTGGGGCCCAACAACAAGAATTGCGCCATTCGACTCGGCACGACATTCCAAGAGTTCACCGATAACTGCGTCAATGTTTCGGGTGACGCGAGCATCGACAAACAGAACTACGCGAAGCTCATCGGCGGCCGCGTGCACAGCTTCGACGATATTTATTTCAACGTCGTCGGCGTGAACAACAACTTCACGCTCAAGAAGGACAGATTCGACGTGGTGAAGGACTCGGACCTTCCCGCGGCCGATGATCGCGTCACCGAATGGATCTTCGACGTCCGCGCGAAAGGCGCAGTCGCGAACGATCTGGACGTGGACGGAGTTTCGGACCAGCACGGGACTGGGCTGGTCTATCGAGAGTTCGCCCGCCTTGCCCAAAACGCGATTTACGACGCGCTGGGCACGCCGGCGCTGTCTCGTCGCAAGCTCGGCGATGCGGCCTGCCTCTCGGCGACGCCGGCGGCGAACTGCACGGGTCTCGAGGGCATCCAGATTCCCGGCCCGCTGCTCGGGGCCGGCACTGGCTGGGACGATCTCGACGCGATCACCTGGGGTCTGGACTCCGACGGTTTCTCCGCTCCTCCCTACGACAGCTCGTCCTTGACCCCTGGCGACCCCAAGCTCCTGTTCGGGGACGGTGACTACGGTTCTCTGTGGGATACCGCCTATCGCCACGTCATCAAGGTCATGGGCAACGGGGACGTCTTCCGCTTGCCGTCCGACGTGCGCGATCGCCGATTTTTCTTCCGCCACTACTCGATCGCCTTGGTCAAATACATGAAGGCCTACGGGGTGAAGAGGGCGACGACGACTCCGGCAGATGTTGCCAACCAGCAGCTCGACATGGAGAACATCTTCTTCGAGGTTTCGGACTTCGACTCGTACGACAAGGTCGAGTACATCGACCGCGAGTTCGTCGACGCGACGCACGAGCCCACGAACTTCGACTACGGCACGGACGTCAAGGTCGGCAACCAGCGGGAGACGAAGTGGGATCGAAAGATGAGCCGGCCAGAGCGGGCCCTCTACCAGGCGATGCTGCCTGACACGACCTCGCCGCTCGGCAAAATCGACAACGTTCGTCTCACGAACATGTTCGGCAGCCCGATTCTCACCGCCAATTGGGAGAGTGCGCAGTGCGCCGCCGGCCCCGCTCCCTGCCGGGGCAACGCGGCTCCGTACGCCGAGCTCGATTCCGACGGTCTCCCGCTGGCCCTCGACTACAAGGGGTCCTGGGGCGCGTCGATCTTCCACCAGGGCGACAGCCCCGTCGAGATCTTCGGTCTCCTCCCCGACATCCAGGGGGCGAAGGTGCGCTTGCCGCACTTCGCGGACGTCTACGACCTTACGAGCCCGGTCCTCGAAACCGTCGAGGTCCTGGTCCCTCACCTCCCGAAGCAACCGGGCGTCGGCTTCCCGGTTCCGTTGTCGGGCACGCGCGACAAGTTCGTGACGTCGGGCAACCTGGACTTCGAGGGCAACACGTCCACCTACGAGATCAAATACGATTGGCAGACATGCGGCATCGTTCAGGGCGGCACAGCGTGCACCGGCGGCAACGCGGGCAAGGCGCAGTACGTATGCAACGCAGGAACGACGCCCGCGAAGGCCGATCTCTCGGCCGATACCAGCTGCGTCGCGGTCGATTCCACGAAAAAGGACATCTACTGCTGCACGGGTAGCCATCCGGACACCGTCCAGACGATGAGCATTCGCGTCCTCGCCATCGACTCGCGAGATTTCCTTGGTGACGTTTTCGTCTGCCAAGACCCGGCCACCATGGAAATCCTTCGGGCGCGCATGTACGACTCGGGCCAGGCCATCTTGGACTGGTTCAACAACCACCCGGGCTCGGTCGACGCATGCGACGTCATCGTGCGCTTCGCGCCGTTCAACAACTACATCGACAAGATCTTCGCCCGTGCGAACGGCGTCACGCTCGACATCTCCAAGAGCCAGGCCAGCGGCCGCGTCGACGACGCGCTGCTTTGGGACCCGGTCCTTGTGAGCCAGTAGACCTTAAGAACGGAGAGAACAGAGTCATGAGCGCCAAAGTCCTTCGATCTTTTTTGGCTACTGCAAGTCTCGCCACGCTCGCCGCGTCGTGGGGCTGCGTCGCTGACCGTCCGTCGCGTAACGGGGTTTTCAACGAGAACCAATACGTCCGCAAGGCCTTTCTCGTGCGCGCACCCGAGAAGGATGCTCAGGGCAATCCCAAGCCGGACAACGGCTGGTTGATGAAGGCGACCCTCGTCAGCACCTCCACTCCGAACCCGCTCGCCGCACTCGAGATTCAGGCGGGCATCTCCAACGAGGGATCGCTCGTTCGCTTCGACGTCACGCAAGACAAGCTTCGGATGCTGAATCTTCGCGAGATGGGCGAAGCCAACGCGAAGCAGGCATCACGCGATCCGGAGGTGGTCAACACCTGGCCGATCACGAACGTCGATCTGAAGTACAGGATCAACCTCGACGGCGAGAAGACCAACTTCTACGAGGAGAACCAGGAGCTCGACTGGCAAGTGCGCCAGTGGGTGAAGCTCAATGTCTCCAAGAACGACATGAGCGATCTGGCGCCCTTCGTGGCGTTCGGGTTCCAGGAAATCGTCGAGCAGTGCACCGACCAGACCAACTCGACCGTCACCCTGGTTCCCGGCTCGTTCTTCGTCGACGAGAAGAACGACTACATGTCCTGGAACGTGAACATGTCGTTCCCGCTCCGGTTCGGCGATGCGGCGTGCGTCGAGGCATACGGCCCGGCGGGTCGAGCCTTCCAGAAGCTCGGTCGTCAGACGATCAACCTCACGCTCAAGTACTCCATGGTTCGCGCCAAGCCAGCAGAGCAGAACGCGTACGTTCCGTTCGAGATTGGCGAGAAGGACACGATTCGCCGCAAGTACGGCACCCTCGACTTTACGACGATCTCGCGCGACAAAGACAGCGGTCTCCTGGGCGCACGCCAGTTCGTCGTTCGGCATGATCCGAACAAGGACATCGTCTACTACTTTGCCCCCGGCTTCCCCGAAGACAAGAAGCTCTTCTTCACCGAGCCAGGTGGCGTCATCGACCAGACGAACAAGATCCTCGAAGATGCCCACGCGACGGGGCGTCTGCAGGTGCGCGAGTTCGACGACGAGAAGGATCTGCCCGAGAGCGCCGACGGCAAGAAGCATCCTCGTGAGTACGGCGACGTGCGGTATCACTGGCTGCGCTGGATCAGCGACATCGACACACAGACGTCGAACACCCTGGCCTTTACGCAGGTGTGGCCGGATCCGCGCACGGGAGAAAACGTCAGCTCGAACGTCGTGTTTTTCGACTTCGAGCTCTTGAACCTCGTGAAAGCACGGCTCGACTTCTATCTCGAGAGCATCGGTGCGCTTTCGCCGAATGTGGATCCGACGAAGCCGGCCTCCGAGTGGGCCGACGGCCCGGCGGGCTGCAAAGACGGCGATGTCATTCCGCTCGTGAAATCCGATCCCACCGATCCCGCGAAAAGCACGCTGGCCTCTCGCAACTCGCACTCGACGCTGTATGCCAAGATGCAGGAGTACTTGCAGAAGCCGGTCGGTAAGTACGGCAACCTGAGCCCTGCGGATTTCGTCCTTCAGCAAGACAAGGACTTCTTCGACGCCTACTACGCGATCCTCCCCTACGAGCTCTACGGCGATCCGGCGGCGAACCTGTTCGTCATCCCGGAGGGTAGCGACGCGGCTCACGGCGGCGTTGACGCGATGATGGTCCGAACGCGCAAAGAGGCGGAGTTCCACGGTCTCGCGGCGGATTTGGACAAAGGGCATGCTCCGTTCGATTTCACGCCTGGTCCGAACGGCGTTCGCGCCGCAGCGGCCTTCGCGGACAAATTCAAGAGCCTGCTCGTGAACCACCGGGAGCTCGGCATCGCCCGCAAGTACCTGCTGAAGAACCGCGGCATCCACCAAGACTCGACCGATATGTTCAATTATATCGACGTGTTCCAGCGCGATGCGCGCCACTGCGTGGGCGGCAAGTGGGAGACCAAGAAGGAATACCTCGAGAGCCTGACGCGCAGCTACTACGCGCAGACGGTGTGGCACGAGATGGGCCACGCGCTCGGTCTCGATCACAACTTCATGGGATCGGTCGATCGGAACAACTTCCCTCGCTACAAGGACCGTGGGGGGCGTGAACGCATCGGCGGCTACTCGTCGTCGCTCATGGACTACAACGCGACTCCGGACCGGGTGTTCTGGTCGACCGGCGAGAGCGACAATTCGGGAGCGCCGCTTCCGACCGGTGCCAAGTACGGATGGTATCCGTACGACCGCGCGGCCCTCGGCTTCATCTACGCCAACCTGCAGAAGGCGGGCGAGAAGCGCGGCGAAGCCTGTGCCCCCGCGGGCGAGTGCAGCTTTTCGGGACAGAGCAAGCCGAACAAGCCCGAGTTTGCGCCCCCCTACAAAGACCCGTACGGGGTGAGCGCGAACAACAAAGAGGTGCAGTTTCTCTACTGCGGAGCGCAGCACGAAAAATACACGCCGCTCTGCCGAGAGCACGACTTCGGCACGACACCGAGCGAGATCGTCGCGGCTGCAATCGACGACTACGAGTGGCAATACAAATGGCGCAACTTCCGCCTCTACCGGAAGTTCTGGTCGCTCGGTAACTACATCGACAAGCCCGCCGAGCTGATCATGGACATGCGCCGCTTCCTCGCCCAGTGGACGTACGACTGGAGCCAGGGCGAAATCCAGGACACCTTGCGCCGCATCGGTGTCGAGCCGCCGAAGGGCATTCCGGCTGCGGGTTACTACGCGCAGCTCACGAACAAGTTCAACAACGACATCTCAATGGCCAGCATGCTGGCCGGCGCCTTCCACAAGGCCGTCATTCAGCAGTCGTCGGGAGAGCGTCCGTTCAAGACGGTCTACGACAACTACTTCGGCGACGTGACCCAGCAGGGCATCTTCATCGACAAGCTGATCGCCCTAGAATCGTGGGTCGATCTCTGGACCGTGGACAACTACGATCTCGATCAGTCGGAGGGCGCGTACCTCGCGTCGTACTCCGACTTCTTTGGCGATGCGTCGTACGCGACGGTTGGCGAAGACGTGGTCGATTCGATGGTCGGCGGTCAGTACGACGTCTTCCCCTTCGCGCGTCCCCTCGCGGTGGTCATGTTCTCGAGGGCCACGCACGACGTCAACTTCTCGGGCCGCATCGACGCGCGCGACTGGATCGGCGGCAAGGTGTTCTACCGCGAGCGCGATTTCCTGGACTACTTCCGCGGAATCGCCGTGCAGCGCAACTCCTACTGCAGCGATACCGATTCGCTCGATACCTGCACCTACGATCCGCGCGAGAAGCAGTTCGATGGCAATGACATTCGCCACTCCAACGACTTCAACGAATTCGTGGGTCCCGATAGCCGTCGTTGGACATGGGCGTACGTGGCGGATCGCAACGCCTGGATTGCCGTCGATCGCGACCGCAACACGGCGAGCTACAACATCGTTCGCGCCTACAACAACCTCGTCATTCGCGGAGAGGACGACTCGGAGCGTCCGTTCTACGTCCAGCTCCAGGTGAAGTACTTCTTGGACGCGTACAACGAGTACAATTAGAGCCGGATTTGTATGTCGAACACGGGGGCGGCGCAGGGATGTGCTGCCTCCGTTTCGCATTTCTCGGGACAAATGCCTCTTCACAAGGTCACGATCGCGGGGTGCTTCACGGCTGGGCTTTTGACGCTGGCCGCTCTGGTGCAAGCCTGCGCGTCCAGCAAAGAGGCCCCGGCAGCCGGGTGCGAGACCGATCCCAACCAATGCCCGGCGGGTACGACGTGTTGGCCGAAGGAGTGTCTTTGTCCGACCGGGCAGGTATGTGATTTGTCGAACTGCAGGCCGAGCATGGCCTGCGTGGCGAGCGCGAGCGGGAAGAGTCCGCACCAGCCTTGCAAGAACACGGTCGGAACGCCCTCCTGCAGCGATCGCCAGGCGTGTGTCGAATTCGTGGAGGGACGGGGTGGGTGCCTCGTTTATTGCGATGACACGAAGCCGAACCGCGGTTGCGGGCAAATCGAATCCTGCGTCGACGTCGGAGTCGGAAACGTGCCGAACGCGCCCGTGATCCATGTGTGTGCCGTCGTAGAGGATGGCGGACCGCCCGAGAGCGACAGCGGAGGAGGCGCCCTCGACGCCGCACCGCGCGACGCGCGGTCGGAACTGCCCAACTAATGACCTGCGGGCCGGAAACCTCACCCCCTGCCCCCCTCTTCCTGACGGGAGAGGGGGAAACGAGCTCCCCTCTCCCGAGAGGGAGAGCGGACGGGGGTGAGGTTCTGAAACGAGCCTCTTG
>OBEQ011732189.1_pt1 | contig 10803 bp, 11 predicted proteins | sample 1670901 | NCBI WGS metagenome assembly OBEQ01 (sample SAMEA104232315, study PRJEB22302) | groundwater metagenome | biome: forest; feature: aquifer; material: groundwater | place: USA | collected 2011-08-07 | depth 5.4 m | reverse complement strand
TGGTCGTTTTATTGCAAACTAAAATTAGAAAATTAATTTAAAAATATTATGGCAGCAAAAAAGAAAAAGAAGGGAAAGAAGCGAGCATAGTCTCTCCCAAATGAAAAATCCGCGCTAAATTTATTTTGGCGGCGGGTTTTTTATTTTTATGGTAAGATATATTTTATGTCCATGTTTGGCAAAATGTTTGGAGACGAAAGCTCCAAATTCATCGGAAGCACCAATGAAATAGTGAATAAAATAAATGCTTTGGAAGCAAATGTTTCAGCTTTCACAGACGATGATTTTCCTAAAAAAACCCAGGAATTCAAGTACAGATTGGCTAAGGGGGAGACTCTGGATGACATCTTGCCCGAGGCTTTTGCTTTGGTCAGAGAGGCAATGAACCGTACAGATCGTTTACGGCTTTTCGACGTGCAGATGGTCGGGGGTTTGGCTTTACATCAAGGCCATATTGCTGAGATGAAAACGGGTGAAGGAAAAACTTTCGTGGCTGTTCTGCCGGCGTATCTAAATGCGCTTACCGGGGAGGGGGTGCATATTGTCACGGTCAACGACTATCTTTCACGCATCGGCGCAGTCTTAATGGGTCAAGTGTATAATTTTTTAGGATTAAGTGTTGGGGTTATCAACTCAAACAACGTATCTTATTTATACGATAGCAAACACAAAGAAGAAGATCAGGAGAGAGATCAAGTCGGAGAATTTAAAATTGTTTATGATTTTTTAAAACCATCTTCAAGAAAAGAAGCGTATGCCGTGGACATTACTTACGGCACTAATCATGAATACGGTTTTGATTATTTGCGCGACAATTTGGCCACTTCGGTCAACGATCTGGTGCAAAGAGGACACAACTTCGCCATCGTGGATGAAGTGGATTCCATTTTAATTGACGAAGCCCGCACTCCCTTGATTATTTCTTCGGCTTCGGGCGACTCGGAAGATTTTTATATTAAATTTTATCAAATCGCCAAACAACTGAAACGGGAAACTGATTATGAAGTGGATGAAAAATTAAAGGCGATCAGCCTGACCGATGCGGGCATAACCAAAGCGGAAAACTTGCTCGGGGTGCAGAATATTTATACCGAAAAAGGCATTAAATATGTACATCATTTGGAAACGGCGGTCAAAGCCCAAGCCATTTTTGAGCGGGACAAAGATTATGTGGTGAAAGAAGGGGAAGTTATTATTGTCGATCCTTTCACTGGGCGTTTGCAGCCGGGCCGGCGCTGGTCGGAAGGTATTCATCAGGCGATTGAAGCCAAAGAGGGAGTAAAAATTGAAAAAGAAACTCGTTCGTCCGGCTCCATTACTTTTCAAAATTATTTTCGGTTTTATAAAAAACTTTCCGGCATGACCGGCACAGCTGCGACTTCGGCCGAAGAGTTTTTGAAGGTTTATGGTTTGGATGTGATCGTGATTCCGACTAATCGTCCGGTGGTGCGCTCGGATCATTCGGATTTGATTTTTCAAACCGAGAAAGGAAAATTCCAAGCTATCGCCAAGAAAGTGAAAGAGCTCAATATGGCTGGCACTCCGGTTTTGATCGGCACGATTTCCATTGAGAAAAATGAACTGCTGTCCGTTTATTTAAAACAGGAAGGCGTGCAGCATGTAATTTTGAATGCTAAGAATCACGAAAAAGAGGGCGAGATCATCGCGCAAGCCGGTCAGCGCGGGGCGGTGACTATCGCCACCAACATGGCCGGGCGCGGAATAGATATCAAATTGGGAGGTAATCCAATCATCAAGGAAGAATATAAATTTGTGAAAAGCGCCGGCGGACTTTTTGTTTTGGGCACGGAGCGACACGAAGCAAGAAGAATTGACAATCAGCTCCGAGGCCGCAGCGGCCGGCAGGGTGACCCGGGCGCAACCCAGTTTTATGTTTCGTTGGAGGATGACTTGATGCGCGTTTTCGGTTCGGAGAAAATCAAAACGATGATGGGGCGTTTTGGCATACCGGAAGATCAGCCGATTGAAAATCGTTTTATCAATAAAACATTAGAGAGCGCGCAAGCCAAGATAGAAGGTTTTCATTTTGATGCCCGCAAGCACACTCTGGAATACGACGACGTGATGAATCATCAGCGCCAGATTATTTACGAGAGACGGCAGAAAATGCTTTTTGCGGATAAGGAAGGGGTTGAAAAGATTCTGGAAGATATTTCAGTTGATAGGGAAGATGCATCTAAAATTATAGAAGAGAAAATAAAAAAATTGGGCGATGAGGCATTTCTGGAAACTGTCCGCCGAATCGCGCTTTATGCTACCGATGTCCTGTGGATGGAACATTTGGAAGCGATGGATTATTTGCGCTCCTCGGTAAATCTGCGGGCTTATGGCCAGCGCGAGCCGATCGTGGAATACAAAAAAGACGGACTAGCGATGTTTAAAGAAATGGAAGAGGCCTTCAAAGAACAAGTTTTTTCTCTGATCGGGACGATCACCGAACCAGCCAAAGCTGAAACTACTGTGCCCAAAGAAATTTTGCTGACCAGCTATACTGAACCTTCAGAACTTGGAGGCCCGAAAGAAAAAAACGTCGGTCGAAATTCTCCTTGCCCCTGCGGTTCTGGCAAGAAATATAAGAAGTGTCATGGGAAATAAAATAAAAGATTTGATAAAAAATCTGAAAATCAAACTAGACTTTATTTCGTGAGTTTGCAGATAATTGAATTTATGGTAAACTTGTAGTATGAAAATCTTGGGTTGGACAAAAAAAGATAAGAAGCTTAAAGAAAAGACTATTTCTCGTTCTGTAGTTACAGGGCAATTTATTGAATCTGCCTATAGTCGCAGGGCAAAAGAAATAGAGTCTTTGAGGAAATATGACAGAGGAGAGAAGGAAATTATTCCATCCAACATCCGAGATCTTAGTAAATGTATATAATCTCCTTCTGGAACGGAAAGAAATATCATTCCCAATTCACGAAGAGCAAATTTTTGCCCTGGACTCAATAGCAAAGACTGTCAATGCAGAATATTTTGGCTTTGTCAGATTTCCTACTAATGAAGATAAGGCAGCAGCATATTTTTGTTTTATTATAAAAAATCATCCCGTAACCGATGGCAACAAAAGACTTGCCGTTCTTTGGCTGGACATTTTTTGCAATTCTGTCGAATTAAAAATCAATAATACTGTTAAGTTAGATGAACTTGCAGTAGGAGTTGAACAAGAGAAAAGTATAGAGATGGAAAAATTGATTCAAATTGTTAAAATAACTTTGTTCCAAAATGAAAAACCTGATTAAAAATCTGAAAATCAAACGGCGGGCGATTACGGCTCTAGCGGCGCTGAATTTTCGCAACAACGCATCCCTATTTTATAGTTAAACATACTTTATAGTATAAAAAGATACGGTCGTCTCTTTTTGTGTTATGATATGGAATATGGATATCAAAGTCGATTACAGAAGAATTATTTTGATGACAGTAGCGACAGCTGGTATTTTAGCTCTAGCAATGCTTGCACCTAATGCACTTCAAGTTTTGAAGCCGTTTTTAAAAAATAAGAAAAAATATAATCTTAAATACTATTTAAATCAAAGAACAAAAAAGCTCGTAAAAGACGGTTTTCTTAAAATAGATACCGATAATGGTCGCCAATTTCTTTCTTTAACCAAAAAAGGAGAACAAAAACTTTTTTATTATCAAATTACAGAGAAAAAGAAGAATACAAAATGGGATGGTAAATGGAGGGTGGTTATCTTTGATGTGTGGGAAAATACTCGGCACAAGAGGAATCTTTTACGAAACGAAATAAAAAATTTTGGATTTATTCAACTTCAACGCAGTGTTTGGATTTATCCTTATGAATGTGCCGATTTTATTGAACTTTTGAAAATAGATTTGTCGTTTGGTAAGAATATCAGGTATTTGGTGGTAGAAGAGTTGGACCATGATCAGAATTTAAGGAAATGGTTTAAAGTAACTTAATAACGTATATACTATAAAACAATGCGGTCGTCTTGTTTCATATAATCAAGATTTTATGATACTTGGTTTCTAACTTCTAATGCAACAGTTTAAAGTATACTTCATTAGGGGTAAAATAACCAAGCGACTTCCTTGGTCTGTTGTTTAATAAATTTTCAACTCGTCTAATTTCTTTGCTATTGATTTCATTAAAATCTGTTCCCTTTGGGAAAAATTGTCTAAGTAGTCCATTGGTATTTTCATTTGTTCCTCTTTGCCAAGGACTTCTGGGGTCTGCAAAGTAAACTTGCATGTTTGTATCGATGGTAAATTTTTTGTGTTGAATCATTTCTTTACCTTGGTCATAGGTTAAACTTTTAGAAAATATTTTTGGAAAAGTTTTTACTTTTTTAACAAAAGAAATTCTAACGGAAGTAGCATCTTTTTTCTTTAATCTGACTAGTCTAGTTTGTCTAGTAGTTCTTTCGACCAAAGTTCCTAGAGCTGATTCTTTTCTTTTGCCTAAAATCAAATCTCCCTCCCAATGGCCCGGTATGATTCTGTCTTCCACCTCCTTTGGTCTTTCGTGTATAGAGAGCATATCTTCAATTTTACCCCTTAAATCAATGGTTTTTGACCTCAATCCTTTCTTACGCCTGTATTTTCTCTGCTGTCTTAAACCTTTGATTAAAGTTTTCTTTAATTCTCCTCGACCAAGCACATAAATATATTGATAAATTGTTTCTTCGGAGACGTGCATGTTCATGTCTTTAGGATACAACTTTTTCAGACTCTCGACTATCTGATTTGGAGAATGACAATCTTGAATTTTTTCAAAGACATATTTCTTAAGTTTTAAATTCAAATCTAATTTTCTTTTACCTTCTTTTTTCTTTCTTTGTCTTTTCTTCATTCTTTTTTCGGCAAAATCTGCTAGGTAAATATTTCCTTGTGGACTATTCCTGTATATTTCTCTAGCTATTGTACTTCTATGAAAACCGAGCTGTTTTGCAATTACGCCGACTGATAAATTTTTAGTTAATAATATTTCAATTCTTTTTCGATCTTTCAAACCTAAATTTGTAAATTGCTTCATTTTTCTAGTTTATTCTACTAGTAATTTGTTGCAATAGATGTTAGAGTTTAGCTATAATGATACATGTAATTATATGCGGACCAAGGGGTTGATGTCAATAAAATAAATTTTAAATATGACCACAGATAAAACTACCATTGAATCATACAATAAATACACTATTAAATGTGCGGAAAAAATGCGAAGCGGAAAAAATATTAAACATACCTATTTAGAGAAGCCAGCCATGTATAAAAAACTTCCTAATTTGAAAGGTAAAACAGTTTTATGTATTGGCTGTGGTACTGGTGAAGAATGTGGACACATAAAATCTCTTGGTGCAAAAAGGGTCGTCGGCATAGACATATCAAAAGAACGCATTAATTTTATAAAGAAAAGTTATCCAAATTTAGAATTTTATACCATGGATATGGAAAAATTAGATTTTACTGATAATTCTTTTGATTTTATCTACTCTAGTTTGGTGTTACATTATGCAAAAGATTGGACGAAAATATTGAATAAAGTTTACAAGATTCTTAAAAAAGATGGGGTATTTCTTTTTTCCACACATCACCCAATCAAATGGGGGGCAGAAATAAATAAATTAATGGATAAAGATTCGTTCCTGATGGGATATAAAAAAAATGAATCTGGTAAAGGTAAAGTTTTTGGTGACTATTTAAACACTAGAAAAATCAATGACATATTATCTAAAAATTTTAAAGTGAGTTACTACCATCGCCCCATTTCCGAAATAATTCGAGATATAATAAAAAGTAGATTTATAATTTCTGATTTTATTGAACCAAAACCATTAAAATCTGTTATTAAAGAAAAACCCGATTTTTACAAAATCTATTCAAAAATCCCGCTTTACATGATTTTTGAACTGAAAAAAATATAAAAATTATTTTCTAAAATCATTTATTTTTATTCATTAAACCCTTTTATTTCTTTTATAAAAAAGTTTTTTCCATTTGAAAATAATTTCATATAGCCTCCATGCTTAAAAGATCCTTCAGGTAATAATTTCCTCTCCATATAACCTATTTTTATGAGGAAATTTTTTATACAGCCTCCATGGGTAACAACTAGCACATTTCCATTTGAATGTATGGCCGCTATTTTTTTTAGTTTCTTCATTACCCTAGTTATAAGCTCTTTATCAGTTTCAATAAAAGGTGAAAGTCTGAATGCGGCGTATTCGTTTTCTGGTATATTTTCTCTTTCTTCTAATTTATTTTTAAGAGTTTTTTTATATACATCAACATGTTTTCCCTCAAAACTGCCGTATGAACGCCCCCTTAATAGTTTAGACTTTCGTATAATTAGTTTACGATTAAGTTTAATTATTTCTGCTGTCTTATGTGCCATAGATAAATCAGAAGAATAAATAGAACAAAATTCAATGTGTTTTAATTGTTCACCAACTATTTTAGCTTGTTTTATTCCGATCTTTGATATAAGAGATTCGGATTGACCTTGGATTATTCTTTTTTCATTCCACTCTGTTTGCCCGTGGCGAACTAAATACATAGTACAAAAACCTCCCTTCTTTTCTTTTTCCATAATTACTGTTATAACAAAAATTGTTTATGATTTCAATCTACCTTATATTTTAATATAGTATTTTATAGATAATTAATTTTTATTAAGTTTTTTTAATTTTTTTTCTAAATATAAAACACCACCACGCTTTTTAGATTCTTTATATATTTCTTTAACTTTATTTTCGGTCAATTCTCTGTTCAAAGACACAGAAAACCTGAGTAAATCTCTTGCTCCAGCATCATTTTTAAATTTATAACAACTTTCTATTGTTGGCTTCTGGCTAATCTCTTCAAAGATTTTAGGAAAAATAGACAAATTATTTACAGATTTTTTTGCTTTAATTATTTTAGACACCCATTTAATGAATTTTACATACTCATTAAATGGTAAGTAAATTCTTACCTTGTTAATAAAATTCAAAAAAAGATTTACGTCACTGAAATAACGTTTTTCTTTTTCAGATTTTAACACATGCATCTCGTCTTTTCTACGAAACTCAAACCAAATTTCGTTTTCTCTAAGAAATAATGGTGGTGTAAAATCATTATAGATAATTTTACCTTTTTTGTTTAAAAAAAAGTTTTCTGGATTTGTGTCAATAGAACATATTAATTTATCTAGCCCTCGGTTTCTATTAAATCTAACTAGCTTAACTATTAAGTTAGAAACGGCTTTAAAATACTTCACTTTTTGAGAAATACTTTTTGTTTCTGCGATTTTTCCTTTAGGAAAGTATTCTGTTACTAGTAAAATAGCATTCTGCTGTTTATCTATTTTCGTAAAAAATATCTTTGGCAAGTTATTAGATAAAAGTTTTTTTAAAAGTAAGTAATAAGTACATATATCTTTTTCCAACACAACCAATTGTTTAGTAGACAAGTTATATTGCTTACCTACTTTTCTAACTACATATTGATTACCAAGCCACCTATATAGATATGCCTCGCTATTAACATTGTTATTATTAACATTTAGTTTTCTAACCAACTTCCCGTTATATATAATTTTTTCTACGTCGTTTTTATTATTTATCATTAGTAATTGGTATTATAATATCACCAGGTTTTTCTAAAGAAATAAAAGTTACGCCGTCTGATTCTCTTAAGGCACCGACTATTTTTACTTTATCTCCTGGTCTAATAAAATCTTTTAAGGACCAAGTGCTGGTAACGACATCTAGTTTTTGTCCTTCGGTCTCTACTGAAAAAACTCTTGGCAATGCAGACGACATAGAAGTATCTAGTGCTGAAGCTTCAATAGTAATGTCATGGATCTTTCTTGAACCAACAGCTAAGGGGATTTTTCTTTCTGATTCTTTATCTGATAAAGCACAGTTTAGTGAAAGCTTGATATTTGGTTCTAGTATATATCGTCTTTTTCTTAAGGTTATAATCCTTGCCTCAGTCTCGGTAATATTAAATTTTTTCATATAATACGGTATGTACTTTTCTATGACACTAGAAGGCCTGTTAGTTAATCCTATTTTTTTACATAAATCTTTATTTTCTTCTATAGCAGAAACTATTTTTTCTAAATCTTTCGGTCCATAAACAACCAAATCGATATCTGATATTTTTGTGGCAATTGAATCCAAAGAAAAACGTGAGCCAAATAAACCAAAATTAACATCTTTAAATTCAGATACTAATTTAATTAAAGACTCTGTATCTTCTTCACGACCTTTGCGTAAAAATAAGTCAAGATTATCTTTACCACGAGTTACTGTAGTATTGTCATCAAGTGGCATCGCCAAAAAACTCAACCCAGAAGATGGATCATAAACTACATAATAATTCATTTCTTCTGAATCTAAGGCATCTTGAATACCCTCATGATAACCATATAATTTTTTATGCCATCGTGTTTCATTTTGCCCCTTAAAATAAGTTATAGCTGTAGGAATTCTTATCGTCGATTCTCTTCCTTTTTCATCAACCACCTCGCAAACGAAATTGTCCTGTACGAAACCAACTCGTTCCTCATCTTTTTCTATATGAATCAAGGCATCATAAGGATGTGGATCATCCTCCTTTTGTTCTCTAACTTTATCAACGAAGAATTTAGGTGTTTCCTGAGACATATATTAAATATTATCTAAATTTACAACAAGTCCATTTAAACCAACAAGTTTCGTCTCTTTCTTTGTTTCTTCTTTGATAAATTCGTTAACTTTTTGCGAGTATTCTGGACCTAGTGCTCCGTATGGATTAAAATGATCAAAAATACAAAGTTTCACTTTTGATTCTTTTAAAACTCCAATGGCATCAGACACGGTGGAGTGATATAAATTATGTTTATTATGTTTCCTAAATTCTAAATCATGTAGATTGAAAACCAAAATGTCTGTATTACTGAAAGCTTTCTTCAGTCTTTCATTAAAAGCTCCTGGTCCTTCAATTTCTTTTTTATCAGAAATTTTTTCAAAAACTGAAAACTCTCTGCTGTTAGTTGTTTTGTATGTTTCATTAAAACCAGTATCAGCCGTATAGCCAATTTTTAATCCATTTAAATCTAAGATAAAACCAAATGAGCCAGCAATTGAATGAACAACTTCTATTGGTTTAAGTTTAATCTTATCACCTAAAACTACCCCCTCTTCATCTTTATATAGTAATGTAATATTTTTTCCATTTTTACTGGTGTTTAATGACGAATGATAGTGACTCATGGCCCCCTCGTCTAAAGTATTATGTGACATTAAGATATTTAATACAGCGTTATCACGGTATGAAGCCATTTCAGCAACTAAATTAGCATCATTTTTATGATCAATATGAGCATGGGAGATGAATAAAGTATTAGTGAGAGCTAGGTTCACACCAATCCTCTCTGCTCTTTCTAGAATGTTGATTCCCGGATCAACCATCATTTCTAAATCATTGTATTTAATATAAAAACCAGACCATAAAGGTTTTAAGGCAGAATTCCATTTATACTCAGGATTGAACTGACGACCAAAGAAAGCAATAAAATTACCTTTTAGTTTATGTGGCATTTCTCCGAGTTCTTTTCTAAGTTTATTAGAAACTTCTTTTACTTCTTTTGATAATTTTTGTAATTCAGTAAAGTTGATACTCATAAATTTTTATTTTATATTTAAATTAATAATTAATTTTTTTAATGCCTCGTTTATGTTTTCATTTAGTGACTTAGAGTTTGTTAAAATATGTACGCTCGGCAGATTCATTTCATTATTTAAAATATCATTAACTTTCAATAAATTCTCAAATACTTTTTCAGAAAGGTAACGCGGATTTCTTGTATCACTATTTCTTAATTGTTTATTATACTTTTTTGAGTCTGTGATTTTTATATGAAATTGAATACATCGTTTATCTAAATAACGAGTTAAGAGCTGGACTCCTTCTATAATACAAGAAACTCCTCCTGCATAATATTTACTAATCATTGAGTTAGTTGCCTTACTTATAATCAAAGCTTGATTCTGGATATCTTTTGCGTTTAAAGGAGAAAGGTAATTATTCATTTTTAAATAATCTTTTTTCTTCGGATTCATTACAATTAATGTTTTTACAATAGCGCCCAGACTTACACGTTGTTTTATTTCTAAAATATTTGAAAGATGGAAAGCCAGTGTAGTTTTTCCTGCCCCATTAACGCCAGAAATAACGATAATGAGTGGATGATCACCATTCTTTATACATTTCTTAATTTTACTAGCTAAATTATAATTTATTTTTTCCATATACTTTTTTAAAAAATTGCTCAACTTTTTTTACTTGTTTATTTAATTCAAATTCCTTCTTAATCGCCGAATACGCATTTTTAATTAAATGATTTGTTAGTTTTTTATCTCGATAAATAATTTTCATAGCCTCGGCAAGTTTTTTTGGGCTTTTGATTGGTACCAATAAACCAGTCTTATTATGTTTTACTACCTCATTAACACCTGCTATATCGGTTGCTACAACTGGTTTTTTCATAGACATTGCCTCTAGTAAGACTATTCCTAGCCCCTCAGAATATGAAGGCAATACAAACATGTTTGATAATGCGTAAGCTTTGGGCATATCTTCAACAAGAAAAACATCTGATTTTATTACGACATTATTTTTAATTTTTAATTTTTTTATTAATTTTAAAACAAGTTTAATAAATTCATCAGTTGAAGACAATTTACTTGTTGGTATTAAAAGTTTAATATTTGGGATATCTGGTTTTAAAATACTAATTGCTTTTAAAATATCCAAAATTCCTTTTCTCTCGATAAATCTAACAGGGCATAGTAC
>OBEQ010359143.1_pt1 | contig 10803 bp, 16 predicted proteins | sample 1670901 | NCBI WGS metagenome assembly OBEQ01 (sample SAMEA104232315, study PRJEB22302) | groundwater metagenome | biome: forest; feature: aquifer; material: groundwater | place: USA | collected 2011-08-07 | depth 5.4 m | reverse complement strand
TAATAGAAGCTAACGGGGAATAGCTCAGTTGGTAGAGCGCGCGGTTTGGGACCGTGAGGTCGGAGGTTCGAGCCCTCTTTCCCCGACTACTATCTCTTCTCTTTTTGCCATTGGGAGTGCAATTATTTGTCCCGCTCCAATAACCTTTCCTTCTGCATCAACTCTATTATATACGAAGACATTTCCACCATGAGTTCTTAAAAGTCTTATCTGTTCACCTATTCCTTGTCCAGTACCTCCGAATTCTTTATCAGTAGTATATCCACTTTGAAACCCATTTTTTATAATTTCTTGATCAAATCCTGTTCCAGTATCTCGTAGACATATGAGTAATTCATTATTAACACTCGTATCATAATCTACGCATATTCTTTTTAATTCTTTTCTTCTTTGCGGCTGATTTTTGTCTCTTCGTTCAAATGTTCGAGCCAAGTTTTGTGCAATAGCGTACATAAGTCGAAAGCATAAATCCTGAGGATATACAATGTAATGATTTTCTATAGAAGGAGGGATATTGTTTGCTCGTAGGTATTTTCGTCCAATAACATTTATATCTATATGATTTGGTTCGATTGAACTAAGAATTGCGTCTTCAAAGATTTTCTTAAAGTCTTTACATGAAAAAAGATTTTTTAGTTTTTTATCTTCTAATAGATCTGATTTTTCTAGCTTTAACATTTCGGGGTTTATCCCATCCATAACTATCCGAAGTCGTCCAATAACTTCAGATAATGTTTTATAATAGATTGGACGTTTTGCTGGGTCATTTTTGGTAAGATCATAATATCCTTTTACAATAGTAAGCTTTGTTCCTATATCATGGCGTAGTGAGCCTATACTTCTAAAAATAGTCTGTAGCTCTGAAAAAGAATCAACTTTTACTTCTATGCGATTAACAGTTGGATACGCAGAAATTTCTTCTTCCTGTAATCTTCTAAGATATGCTCTAGAAGATTTTTCTTCTTTTTCATTTGGTTTTAGTGATCTTAATTGTCTTGTTACTAGGCGCCCAATATGTTCTTGTATAGTCTCTGCTTCACTCAGTGCATTAACTGTAGGTATTGTATTTCTATAACGCTCTTCATCCGAAGAAAATGGTTGAGTACCTCTTTGATTTTCTGCCCGTGCAATCCGTGTTATTGCATTTATTCCACTTAATAAAAGAGAAGCGTCTGCAACGAGGTGTAATTGATCTTTTGGAAATGATTCTCCTGCGACAATAGTAAGTAGAGTTTGTCCCCCTAAAGGTTCTTTAAGTTCAGATTCCGAACCTCTATTCGTTTCCTTCCCTGCCATCGGCGAATTATATCACAAGAGTTACTCTAGGTCGATTTTTAAGACATCTCCTAATTTAAATTTAAAATATTTTTCTGCATTAGAAAGATTAGTTGCGATTTCAAGAGTGTTACTGCTGCCAAATAAAGCTAAGGGAGTATTTGGTGAAACATCATCAAATGTTTTTACAATAGGTAATTTGATAATTTGATCATCTTTAGTTTGAATAGATAAATATTTACCTATTTCTAATTTATATGGCCAATAAATTTTATAATTTCCGTACGCGTCTATATGTAAAACTTGTCCGTCCTGAAAGTTTAGTTGTTCTAGAGTTTCGTCTATTACACTATATCCAAACTCTTCTGGTAATTTTCCTTGTGCTAAGAAGACTACTGCCTTAATAAAAACATCTCGTCCATGAAAAGTATTAGATATATTTTTGCCAAAAAAATCTTCATTTATTTTCCAAACTTTTTCTATCCCCTCTTCTTTCGCAGCCGGATATAGAAGTCCGTTATTCGGACCAACCAGCCATGACCTTTTTGTTTTAATAACTATCCCCCATCTTTCACTTCCAACTCCCGGATCAATAACACCAAGATGAACAGAAGATTCTGGTGAAAATCTTGCTACCTCTTTAATTTCAAAAGCTCCCTCTAGAATTGCAAAAGGAGTAACGCTATGATTTTCTATAGCTTGCCCATCAAATCCAAGATTTGCAATTACAGCTCGTAATTGACTTGCTGCAAATTGATCTCCAAAATCTGTTGTAATAGTTATAACCATAAAAAAACCTCCCGGTTGGGAGGTTAAAATTGGCGACTTTAAAAAACTACGCCAAAGCCTCCCCAGAGAGGTTTGCCATCATTTGCATCATGTTTATAACTTTAGTCATGTTATCGTAAGTATACAAAGAACTTTAATTCCTGTCAATATTAACTAAACTACTTGAGAGAACAATCTCCTTTTGCTATACTCAAACTATCTTGCGGGTGTAGTTCAGTGGTAGAACATCTGCTTTCCAAGCAGAATGTCGTCGGTTCGAATCCGATCACCCGCTCCAGACGGGACAGTGTCCCCAGAAAAGCCTTGAATGTATTGATACAATGAAGAAGTTTGTGTGATTTGTATATCATAGAAATGAAGACCTTCCAGCTTATACTTAAAAAAACTTGGGTAAGGATGATTTTAGGACTCGGATTGCTAGACTTGAGTTTGAGTTTTTATCAACTACTTATTCATCCTACTAGTTTATCTAATATTTCAGCAGGTGTCTTTTTTATCCCTGGCATTGTCCTATTAAGCATATTTGGGGGAAATATGAGGTTAATTTTTAAACTACGCTGGTATGTTAAAATACCGTTCCTTTTTGTATGTTTTATTTCAATGATAATCATTATGGTAATAATATACTCCTTGTATTGGAACATTATATCTTATGGATTCTGATGGGAATTATTATACTCTTTGTGAAGAATTAGGTCCCGTAAAAACTCCTTAATGTACTAAGCTGCGAAAGTAATTGATTAGGATTAGTTCAAGATAATTTGCGTATCCCACTCACTTCGACTTCGATTCTGTGATTGAAGGTTCGGCACTCGGTGATGCTTGGGAATAATCTATCAAAAGAGTGTTGTATGCTTTTTTCTCGGCATGAATTAATTTAAATACTTTCCCTTCAAATATAAACAGGAAATCTTGTCTCTTTCCATTTGGATCAAAGTGAAGTATATACCCAGTGTCCGGATTGGTTTTAAAACCTTCTTGAGAACTTGAATCCATCTCAAGAAAATTACTATCCCTTTCGTACTTTACCCATTTTGGATCTTCAAAAGGTGGAGTATTTCCCTCTTCTCCGCCATTTAGATAGTTAAAGTTAAAGCTTTCTGGAGCATTCGGGTAATTAGCAAAAGAGTTGCCGTGACCATTTTGTTGAAAAAGGTGATTCCTAAAAAGGATAAAGAGGAATCCGAAACTATCTTGATTTTGGACAGGTTTGGTAAATTCCACACTAACTGTAGCCAAAATAACATCTTCTGGATCAGCATTACAGGGAGCGTTTTTAATAGTATCTGGCAGTTTAAAATTTTTATCCAATTCTGCAGCTAAAAGTTCGTGACCACTTATTCCTAAATCAACCGGACAAAAACTAGCCTTTACTCCATCATATAAAGTTGCTGTTCGGACTATTTCTGGTGTGATTTTAAAATCAGTAAAGTCTATTAAATCTTGAGCTAGCACTTTAGAGCTAAAAAGCACCATTAAAAAGCATATTAAGATAGAAAATACAATTTTTTTCATTTTTCAAAAGCTTTTCTCAAGCCAGCTTTTAAATCTTGATAAAAATTTCCAGAATTTGAAGCAGAAGTGGATGAGGTAATTTTTGTGATATGCGTCTGTTTTTTGTTTTGATAATACATAAGAAGCAACCCGGCAACAACTAAGATAATTATTAAAAAAATAGCGGTTGATCTTTTTTGACTCATGTACTTTAGTATACTACTTTTGATATTCAGCATAATGAAGTCTTTACGCTTTCCCAAGCCAAATCACCAATAATTCTTTCTGATTTATGCGAACGAGTATTAAATCTTCATACTCCACCCCAAGCTCCTCAAGCAGCATAAAATTGAATATCATTTCTAGATACAAAAACAAATCCTGATGTGTTTAGCTGTATCACACCTAGTGTGAACAAAACTTGATTTTTCTATTCCTATTGAGAAGAATAGATAGGAATGTTAAAATAGATTATGTGCCCTTGTAGCTCAATGGATAGAGCAGGTCGGTTCTAACGACAAGGTTGGGGGTTCGACTCCCTCCAGGGGCACCGCGTCAAACGCGGCTTCGCAATGATTGATAAAATTTTTAAATATCTGCTCGCCAACCAGGTAATTGCTGCTTTAGTGTTTGCAGGATTAGTTTGGCTTATTCTTGAAGTTAGATATGTCTTAGTTGGACTATTTATCTCTTATATTATAATGGCTGCGCTTTACCCTTTGGTTTATTTCTTACGAAAAAGAGGTGTTCCCAATTCGTTAGCAGTTTCTTTAGTCTATTTTGCAGTCCTTCTTTTTTTAGCATTATTAATTGTTCCTTTAATTCCTTTTTTTGGTTCTCAGGTACAACTATTATTCAATAGCTTTCCTAAATATTTAGATAGCGCGGCAAAGATTTTTGGGTTTCAAATTGACCCTGACCAGTTTAAGTCATTAATTGCTTCGGATGCTCAAGCCCTTAGTAATAATGCTTTTACTTTTACAACTAAAATATTTGGAGGATTTTTTTCTCTTTTTACGATTATTGTTGTAAGCTTCTATTTACTCCTTGATCACGATCGAATTAGAAATAGAATTATCTCCTTTTTTGCTAAAAGCTCACAATCAAAGATTAGCTCAATACTGTCTCGTATAGAAGAAAAGTTAGGAACATGGCTTCGTGGACAAATGATACTCTCTCTATTTATAGGATTAATAATTTGGGTTTCTTTAACAATCCTAGGTATTGATTTTGCTCTCCCTCTTGGTCTTTTGGCTGGACTTTTAGAAATAGCGCCAACAATTGGGCCTGTTATCTCTGCAATTCCGGCTGTTGTGGTTGCTTTTAACATTTCCCCAACTATGGCAATTATAATTATTGTCCTTTATACCGTTGTCCAGTTTTTAGAGAGTCATATTTTGGTTCCTAGAATTATGCAAAAAGCAGTTGGACTTCACCCAATAGTTATTATAATTTCAGTTATTGTTGGGTCTCATCTTCTTGGAGTAGTTGGCGCTTTACTTGCTGTTCCTTTTGTTTCAATACTTACTATTCTCGCTCCAGAACTATAAAACTCTTCTTGATTTTATTCCATCTATTCTATACTCTAATTATAGAGAGGAGGTGAAATTATTTATGAAAGATATGAAAGAATGTTTTAAACCACATGTGGTAATTCACAGTATTTCCGGATTAGGCGTTGGTTTAATTCTTGTTGGTCTTATTCCGTCACTCGCGACACAAGCTCTTCTTTTAGGTTTTATAGTATTAGTAGGGTCTGTTGTTTACGAGATGACAATGATGAAGAAAAAATAAATTAGTTATGTTCTATACACAAAAGGGCGATAACTACTTACTTCGTTTAGTAAAGGGCGAAAAAGTTATTGATTCTTTAAGTAAATTTTGTGAGAAAAACAATATTAAGAATACAGTAATTTCTGGCATTGGTTCTATTGACTCGCCTACTTTAGCTCACTATAGTGTAAAAACTAAAAAATACAGCGAGAAAAAGCTAAACGGAATCTTCGAGCTCACAAATCTGACAGGAAATGTTGCGCAATACGAAGGTAAGTCTTTAGTTCATGTCCATATTTCCCTTTCGGACAGCTCAATGCATGCGTTTGGCGGACATTTGGTAGAAACAGAAGTTTCAGCAACCGTAGAGATTATATTATTGGATCTTAAAATAAATTATGTAAAAACTTTTAGTCAAGAAATTGGACTTAAGCTTTGGGATTTACCAGAAAGATTATAATTTGAAGCTTACCCATCTCCGTGGTATACTTAATACAAAATACTAGTTTTATGGTGGGCGTAGCTCAATGGTAGAGCACTAGCTTGTGGAGCTAGTCGTTGCGGGTTCGAATCCCGTCGCTCACCCCAAAAAATTTAGCCTCGGATAACTATATCAAACTATTATAACCATCAACGAGAGTTGAACTCTGATATAATTCTTAGTATGAGTGAACATGTTCATGAAGAACATTCTCACGGACAAGAAGAAAAGCAAGAACACGCCCATGGAATTATTGACCCAACGCTTACCTCTGGAAAAGGTCTTGAGGCAGTAAAATGGTCGTCAATAATTTTATTTCTTGGAGCATTTATTCAACTCGTTGTTGTTTTGCTTTCAGGAAGCGTTTCACTTCTTACCGATACCATTCATAACTTTGGAGATGCTGCAACTGCGATTCCGCTTGGCGTTGCTTTTCTTATTGGGAGACGGAAACCAACGAAAACATTTACCTACGGATATGGAAAAGTTGAAGACATTGCAGGAATAATTATTATTGTTTTTATGCTCACAAGTGCTCTTATTGCTTTGTATGCTTCCTTTCAACGTATTCTTCATCCACAAATCGTAACTCACTTATGGATCGTTGTCTTTGCTTCTCTTGTAGGATTTACCATAAATGAAGGAGCGGCAATTTTTCGTATTCGTGTTGGAAAACAAATTAATAGTCAGGCTCTAATCGCTGATGGGTATCATGCAAGAACAGATGGATGGTCGAGTCTTGCAGTGCTTGTTGGGGCAGTCGGAGTATCACTTGGCTTTCATCTTGCAGATCCCCTTGTTGGTATCCTTATTGCTGTTGTTATTCTTAAAACAACCTGGGAATCTGCAAAAGAAGTATTTACAAGAGCATTAGACGGTATAGACCCGAAAGTAATTGAAGAAATAAAACATGTTGCGTCTCATGTAAATGGAGTAGATGAAGTTACAGAAACAAGAGTCAGGTGGATAGGACATTCAATTCATGCCGAACTGAATGTGGCGGTAGAACCAACTCTTACTGTTGAGAAAGGACACGAGATAGCAAATGAAATATCCCACGATCTGTTACATGAATTACCCTATCTTTCAAATGCGAGTATTCATGTAGACCCGCTGCATTCTTCCGGAGAAAAACATCATGTATTTACTACACAATAGGATTTTTTATAAAATTGCATTTTTTGTAATTGGAGTATGCTAAAATAAGTGCGGACATCGTTTGGTAGATGACCCCAAATTTTTTAGCCTCAACAAAGATATTAAATATGTCGACTATCCATTTTAACGCTAAGCTGTTTAAAATTGGTTCATGGACCATCCTCAGGCTGCCTGAGAGTGCAAGCGCGGAGCTTCCGACAAGAAGTATGACAATGGTTTCTGGGACTATGAATGGTGCTCCTTTTAAAACCTTGCTCGAACCGGATGGAAAGTATGGACCAGGACTAAAACCGAGCCACTGGTTTAGGCCTGACAAAAAGTTGCTAGATGACGCAAACGCCACGGCAGGAGATACCGTACAAGTTTCGATAACACCGACCAAAGAATGGATAGAGCCAGAAGTTCCTGAAGATTTAAAAAAAGCTCTGTCTACTTCTCCCAAGGCCGAGGCTTTATGGAAGGATACGACACCAAACGCGCATTGGGACTGGATTCGTTGGATACGCGCTGTCAAGACTCCGGAAACTCGCCAAAAGCATGTTGAAGTTGCCATTTCAAAACTCAATAAAGGCATGAGAAGACCTTGTTGCTTTAACCGCAATCTATGTAGCGAACCCTACGTATCGCATAATTGGGTGCTCCTCGAGCCGACACAAACGATGTAAAGTTTTTTGAATTAACATAGTGTATTATTAGATTAACCTAATATGTTAGAAGATTTATTGTTTGGACTTTTAAACGGAATTACAGCCTGGCCACTTTTGTTACTCCATGTATTTGGATTTTTTATGCAATTTCCAGTTTATGAGGTAGCCAGAAATACCGCATGGTACCAATTTGGTTTTCTCCTTGGAGCAGGTTCTCCCCTACTAGGTTTATTAAAAAAGCATTGGTAGATAAGCAGGCTTAAATTAAAACTTCAAACCATAATGGATTATTATTTTTTGAATCTTGGCCTTTGTAGTTAACTGCTATTTCATCATCTTTTTTAATATCATTTAAAGCAATAAAATCAATTGTTTTTTCTGCATTCTTTATCTTGTACACTGCATTAGGTGAATAAGAATGGTTATATATTGATCCGAAACCTAATGCGATTAACGATTTTTTCTTATCTTTACCGAAAAAGTAGAAATACGTAACTAGAATGCTTTCTCTTAAATTAGATACGTCATGTTCTGGAACCTCAATAACCGGACATTTTTCAATAATTTCGTTTTTTTTAATATTGCCTAAGGCAAAGACTCCCCTACCGCTATTGGGAATTTTTGACTTACTAATATATACCTTACTTGAGGCGGGTAGGTTTTTCATAGTTCGACAAGCTCACTATGATTATAACAACAAAAAACCCCGCAGAAAGCGGGGCTTTTGTATCGACGTTAGTTATTAGGCAAGTTTTACATTTTTTGCACTTTTGCCTTTTTCACCTTCTACAACGTCAAATGTGACGGCTGCTCCTACTTGAAGTTCATCAAAGGTAACACCGTTCAAATCATTAGAGTGAAAGAAAAGATCTTTTACTTCTCCTTCTCGAGCTATAAACCCAAACCCTCTATCTGTTTTTGTCTTAATTGTTCCGTTCATAATTTATACACCTCCTTCCATTCCTTGTATTATATGATAAATTACCTAATTAATAAAATTATTAAGGCTAAAATTGCCATTCCAAAGTCTTCAATAAGAGTTATTTTAGTTAAAGGTATTTTAAGAAAAGTTCCCAAACAAGCGCATTGAAACTTTTCTCCCTTTAATAATTTAATCGCTACCCCTACTCCACTAAATGTCATAACGATTACTTCTATGCCTAGTATTAAGTCCATTTGGAATTTTACTATCATGCTAAGTCCAAAGAATAGTTCAATAAAAGGATAAATATATCCATATCCATACATTTTTTTAGCTAAGAGATCATAGGTAGAGTATCCGTTGGCAAAACCTTTTAAGTCCATTAACTTAAAACCTGAGAAAATAAGAAAAAACCCAATCATAAAATTGTAAATAGTCTTAGTCAATGAGAAACCAGAAGTGTATGAAATGAGAATAGAAGTAAGAAGAATTAAACCAATGATAACTAGTAAGGGAGTGTAATTTGAATTACTATCCACATCCTCTTTTAAAACTAATCTCATTCCACATTTTGGACATTTCCCTGGAGCATTTTCTTTTATCTCCGGATGCATCGGACAAGTATATATTTTCATACAGATAATCTAATAAATGTATGATATCACGAAGTAACAGTATCTGTCTTATTGATTGTGAGGTAGATAACCGTAATTAAGATTGCAGTAAGAAAAAGTGCGCTTGTTATTATTGTACCAAATCCTAGACCTCCATTGTCATGAGATTGCGACAGATAATCACCTATTGATGCGCCTAGAGGACGTGTCAGAATATAGGCAATCCAGAAAGCCAGAACAGCATTTAGCTTAAAACGTAAATGGGCGATTGTTACAATGGCAATCAATGCGCCAAACATAATTGCTGACAGAGAATAGCCTAGCTTAAAACTCTCTGCCGTAAGGTCTCCAGCTGCAGTGCCCAATGCGAAGGTAAAAAGAATTGCCAGCCAATAAAAAGCTTCCCGTCGCATAGTGTGGATCGAGTGAATAGATAGTGTTTTTTCGTTTTTGTACCATACTGTGAAGATTACTGCTAATGCGGCTCCAAATATGATGGTGGTTGTTTGAAGAGTCACACCAAAATTATCAACGAGGTTATCAGTAATCTGCGTGCCAACGACACTAATCAAAACGACTGCAAGCCAGTAGATACCTGGTATATATCTCTTTGAGCGGAATTGGAAGAAAAGCGTAATTAATAGAAGAATTCCCATAACTAGAGTTGTACCTGTTAAGCCTAGATTTAGTTTTGTATTTAAAAAATCAGAAGCAGTCTCGCCTACCGTAGTACATAGGATTTTAATAATCCAGAAGTAGATAGTGATTTCTGGAACTTTACTTATAATTTGGCGGCCCATTGAAGACGTATCGATCTTAGATAACTTCATAAATTTATTATATTAAGACAAATATGAGAATAACATGAGAATTACAAAATATTCCTTCTTCTCATATTATTTTCATGTCTCTCCCAGTATAATAGCCCTGTGCAGATATTAATAGTTGAAGACGAAGAAAAAATAGCAAACTTTTTACGACGAGGATTTATGGAAGAAAGTTATGTTGTGGATATAGCAAGAACGGGAGAAAATGCTTTATATAAATTTGATATTAATACATACGACTGTATTATTCTTGATATTATGATACCCAAAGGAGACGGGATGTATGTTTGTAGAACAATTCGAACAAAAAATACTCATATTCCTATTCTTATCTTAACTGCAAGAGATGCGATTGAAGATAGAGTTACAGGGCTTGATGCTGGTGCTGATGATTATCTAACCAAACCATTCGCCTACTCTGAACTCTCTGCACGTATTCGAGCACTTATCCGACGTGGTAAAAAAGCTGACCCAGTGCTCTTGATAATCGATGATCTAACGCTTAATACTGCAACCAGAGCTGCAAAACGAGGAAGCAGTACAATTATTCTTACTACTCGTGAATATGCTTTACTTGAATACTTCATGCGTAATCCAAATAGAGTTATTACAAAAACCGAATTATTAGAACACGTATGGGATTATAATTATAATGGTTTATCCAACATCATTGAGACATATGTTAAGTATCTGCGTAAAAAATTACGGACAAACCCTAAAGAAAAAGAGCTTATTCATACTATGCGAGGTTCAGGGTATATATTAAGAGCTGAATAATATGTTTAAAAAAGCACAAATTAAACTTACTATTTTATATTCCTTA
>OBEQ012827337.1_pt1 | contig 10804 bp, 10 predicted proteins | sample 1670901 | NCBI WGS metagenome assembly OBEQ01 (sample SAMEA104232315, study PRJEB22302) | groundwater metagenome | biome: forest; feature: aquifer; material: groundwater | place: USA | collected 2011-08-07 | depth 5.4 m | reverse complement strand
GCGCAATGCGGACAGGGCAAGGGTCAAGGGATTTAGGAGCGAAATCCAAAATCCCAAGTTACAAAGTGCTACTTGCGAGGACGGACGCCGACGAACCAGCAGTGGCGAGGCCACGAGTGGCCAAACCAAGGGAGGTGGAGCTCGCGATTCGCCTCGCCGCGAACGACGACGAGCACGCGCGGGCGGCGGCCGGGGTCAAGCCATGGCTTATGAAGAAAAACAAAGACCCCTTTTTCATACGGGTGTGCTTCGTCAAACTTCAAAGCATCCTCGTGAGTCGGCCGTTCCAAACCACGCTTCTTTAACTCCTTGAGAACTTCCTCCGAACTCGGGTCGTGGTCATACTTCGCCATCTGAAACCCAACAAGCTCACGGTTTTCTTCCGGCGCTTCCGTCAGAGGAAAAATCGCCGAAGTGATGCTTTCGTTGACATATGTATGCGTCGTAGCGTCAATGACTTGTTCAGTGGTTCGTTTGCCTCCACGAATGATTCGGAACATCTTTCCGATTCGCACTCGGGCTCGCTTGAGCACATCAGCCATCACTGCGGTCATTTCTTCAAGTACCGCACTGGCCTCAACATCCTGCTGGCTCGCGAGCCAGTGAACATCATCGTTCGTGAGACCCTTGACACTCGCGTATTTCATAAGGCCTTGCATGATTGACATCGCAAGACCCATACCACTGACTAACAGGTTTTTCATACTGCCTTTCTTTCAGTCGTCTCCCATCCATAACGGATTGTCAGACAAACTGTTTTGACATGTTGTCGACTTAGCCCACGCAGGTTTTTCGCCACAACAGAAAAGGTCTTATAGTTAAGCCGCTTTCTGTTGTGGCGAGGCCCTAAATATAGGCTTTTTCAATGTACTAACGATAGGGTATCATATAATGCTACCTATGTCAATATCGGCGGTGCTGTCTGATTTTGTAAAACAACTCTCAATTGACGCTCGATAAGCCTCAAGATAGGCTCTTTTGCTTTGGCTAAATTCTAAAACAGCCGCCGGAGCAATCTGCAATGCGAAAAAAGTTCTCAACTGGTTGTCTTCTATCAGTTGAGAAATAGTGGACACGAAACATTTCAGGTCATTGACGGCACAGACAAATGAATGGCCTTTGTGATTAAGAAGCTCCGCCGCGATACCGACATCGGAAGAGACGGCGGGTAAGCCAGAGGCTAGAGCTTCAAGGAGAGAGAGTCCGAAACCCTCGTACAGGGACGTTTGGAGAAAAATATTGGCGGTTTTGTAATAGGATGCGATGTCGTTTTGCCAACCTTCAAAGGCGACGGAAGTTTGTAGGTTGTAGTTTTTAGTTTTTAGTTTCAAGAGGGGCAATTCGGAACCTTCTCCGACAACCACCATACCGGTTTTTGGATATTTTTTTAAAATTTCCTTTAGAACTGCTAAAGCAAAACCGATATTCTTTTCCGGAGAAAAGCGCGCTGCGATGAGAATAATGAAACTCCATTGGGGATATTTTGTCTGAAGATTAATGACAGGCTCTGCCGTCTTAAATTTTTCCAGCTCCGTAAAAATCGGCAAAACCGTGGGGACAGTTTTTAGTTTGTAGTTTTTAGTTTGTAGTAAAGAGTCCTTGATTCGTTGCGACACGACCCGGATGGCGTTCGCCCGAGGCAATACACTGGAGGCAATGAAAACCCGCAGACGATTAAGAAGAGAAAGAGAAATAAAATATGGACTCAAAAAATCGGTGTGAATCTGCACATGAAGCGGCAGTTTGAAACGCCGCGCGATTCGCGCGGCGGCGAGGCCGCATTCAAAGGGGTCTTGGGCGGAAATTACCCAACCATTGACCATTGACCTTTGACCTTTGACAATTAACTTACCGAGTCGGATAGCGTCAAAAATATACAGCCAACGACTCCATGAGTTCGTAGGATACACCCAGGAATTAGTTGTAAGTTTAAAAGTTTTGAAGTTCTGAAGTTTGCGTGTAAACACGACAACGTGCAGCTCCTCGAAAAGGCTCGCATACTCAACCATCCGCGCCCGAACGGCGCTTCCATCTTCAAACAATTTCCTGTCAGTTCCAATGCTTAAAACACGCATGATTATAATTTTTTATACAAAGCTAAAAACTCCTTCGCGATTTCTTCCCACGAATGGCGGAACGAAAAATGTTGCGTTTTACTTTGGTAAAGTGCGTAGGTTTTCGCGTCAGCAAGCATAAGAATTTTCTCGCTGATGTCAGGGACGCTCAAGGGGTCAACAAACAAACCGATGTCTTTCAAGAGTTCGTAGAGACCAGTCTCCCGCGTCATGATGAACGGCTTGCCAAAACGCAGGGCGTCAAGAATAAAATTCGGGCTCATTTCGCTTATCGAAGGCAGTATCACCGCGTAGCACGAAGCCAGCCGGTTCAAAAGTTCCTCGTGAGACGTAACCCTTTCGTCAAGCGTCAAAGCGCCATCAACCGCAAGGGCTTGGGCAAACGCTTTCTTCAGATTGGAACCGTTTTTCAAACGGATCGGCCGCGCCGCCCAAATAAAATTTTTCCCGGACGGTAACCGCGATGGGAGTGAGTCGCCAAAAAAATTAAGAATAACCGATGTTTTATCGGGATTGAGGCCGTAAACCGGAATCATGCCTGTTCGTTGCCAATCGCTGTTAAAAGCCACGGCACTCGCCCGTCGCAAGGCGGTTTTGGTCAGGAAAAAAATCAGTTTTTCTTTAAAAGAAAATCGTGGATGACTCCGGTAAAATTTTGACCACGGGACAAGTTCCCCCGTACGTTCAACATACGACTCCCACAAAAAATCCCCGCCGGCACGAATAATAATTTTTTTTCTAAAAAGCCAGCCGAGGAAAACCGCGGGCAAAGCGGCGCTCCAGGTGTCAAGCGCAAAAATGAAATCGCTGCGGAGAGCGGAGGGAATGCATTTTAAAAAAAACATGGCGTGCCGCAGACCGGTCGGCAGGGCGCGCTCAAAACGAAAACTTTTGACAGTTACCCGATGTCCCCAGTTTTTCCACACCTTTTCCACATTAAAGGCGTATTGCGCCGGCCCTCCGATGTCGGGAGGATAGATTCCCGTGGCTATTAGAATTCTCATATACATTAAGAATAACCTGACTGTGCTTCGGTTACAATAATATATAACCGCGGCCGCGGTTATATATTATGGGCAAAAAGATTGAATGGGAGAGCTACGCTACAGAGTGTCGAACACCTCGCCCTTCATCTGTTTCGCAATGAAATCCCAATCATACTTCTCTTTCACCATACGGCTGGCGTTCTCGACGATATACTTTCTGGACTCGGAATCTTTCATCAGTTTCTCAACTTTTTGGGCGATGCTTTTCGGATTACCGACCTCGCATAAAAGTCCTGTCTCGCCATCTTTGAGAAAATCAACAATACCACCGACTGGCGTGGCAATAACCGGCAAGCCCGCCGCCATGGCCTCAATAAATGAATTGCCCATGCCCTCGGAAAGCGATGGTCGGATAAATATGTCGGCTGCCCACAAGTAAGGCGGCAAATTTTCATGCGGCACGAAGCCGTGAAAAACCGCTCTGTCTTCCAATTTTAAGTTTTTAGTTTTAAGTTTTAAGTTTTTCTCAAGCTGGCCAGTACCGATTATAAGCAACTTAACATTATCGGGTAAAAATGAGAGCGCCGCGACAATATCCCCCACCGCGTTCTTCTCCACCAACCGCGAAGTCGTCACCAGCACCGTATCATTTTCTTCCCAACCAAGTTTTTTTCTTATTTCCCCCTTTTGAGATTTTGGATTTGTTTCGGATTTCGGATTTCGTGCTTCGAATTTAGAAATATCCACTCCATTTGGAACGACTATAGGCGACGTCCGAGCCCCCATATCACGTGCCCAATCTGCCAAATAACGCGAGATGGTTTGAATAATATCCGCCCGCGTGAAAATCATCTTAAAGAGCGGATAAAAAATACCGACCCGCCGCTTGATATAAGCAATCGGGTCGCCTTCCTGAAGCGTCAAGATGAAAGGAATTTTCGGGTGCAAAAGTTTGAAAAATAAAGCCCCAAAACCGGCGTAGTTGGCCATGATGGACCAGACGGCGTCATAGTGATTTTTTCGATTAAGGGCGATAGCTTTTCGCAGAGCAAAAAACGGGAAAAAATATTTGTAAATTTTGAAACGGCTGAGCAAAGCGTTGTCGCCAGCCCGCCAGCCGAAACCGACACGATAGATATTGACGTTGCCAAGACGTTCAAACTTCGGGGTGCTCTTGCGAAGTGTGACCATATCAAAAACAAAATCATTCGTTGAAAGCCGGCCAGTAATTTCTTTGCCCGCCCCCCCCGCCCCGCCGATAAAACGAGGGTAATAAACGAGAGAAAAAATAAGAATTTTTTTCATTAAAGTTTTCGTATATGTTCGTATATTCGTATTTCGTATTTATTCTATTATTTCATAATCGTCCGCCGGATTTTTAGGCCTTGCGGCTTTCGGCAGAAGCACAAAACCGATTCCAAGAATAATAACGCCTAGGGCGCCATACAGCCATATTGATGAAGATTTTTCAGTGTCCTTTTCTACCGGCTGACTGATTTTGTCAACACTGCCGGGCTCGTTAAACGCTTCCGCCACAGCGGCGACTTGGGACGAAAGCGGAGGCTCTACGGTTGCCGCAATTGTGTGCGATGTTTTTTCACTGGATAGAACAGGAGGAGAGGTCGCCGGCACTCCATCATTGACTGAAGCTTGGGCTTTTAGAGCAGGGGCCGCCGCTATCGGGGCGGCAGGAGGTTGATAGGCAATGACGCCGTTGGGATAAAGTAATGCCACGTCCTGCGGGTTGAGATTTAATCCGGTCACCGCCGAAGACAGGGGTAGAGTGCCGTGCGCCAGAATTTTTGTGTTCTTAGGCAGGGTAAAAAATTGATTGCCGCTCCGGAGCCGCCACCATGACAGGTCAAGTTCTTGGTTGGAATTATTGGAGAGCTCAACCTTGCCATCGGGGCCGGAGACAATACCGCTCATGACGATATCGGCCGGAATAATCTTCATTCGCAGACGGCTTGAGGTATTGAATTTACCCGAAGACACATCAAGGATAACCACATAATCTCCGGGAAAATTATAGGCGTGGAAGACGGCCTCCCCCTCCTTGGTCGCCCCGTCACCAAAGTTCCAAACATAACGAGGGTTTTCAAGGGGTTTATTTTCAAGTCCGACAGCTTCACCTTTCAAAATAATGTCAGCACCGGCAATGGCAGTGGTCGGCCCGACAATTCTAGAAAAAATTTGCGGGTCAATGGGCCAATTTGAATTGTTATTGTAAGAAATTGAAACGCTGTTTTCGGTGGAAGGAGTAGCATTATCGGTCGTAGTGGCAGATACACTCACGGTCTGACTTGAAGAAGTGGCTGAACTGCCAGTGCCGCTTCCGCTTGGATTGGCAAGCCCGGGGGTGGGGAAGAGAGCTCTCCAAATCGAGCCGACCCTCTGAAGTGAATTGCCGTCACCCGAAGCGCCGGTTGATGAAGCATATGTCACTTGGTCAACTATCGTCGTAGTACTGCTTTTTAGACCAATAGTTTCTCCCGTATTACTTAAAGAAAAACTGCTGTCAAAAATCGTGCCGGAAAACCCCGGCCAATCGAGAAGGAATTTGCTCGGGTCGTCAACAATAATAGCGAACCCGCCTGAAGGTATGGAGAGAGAGCCTTGAAAGAGCGACAAACTGTGATTGGTGTTGGCTTCAAAAAATTTCCACGTTGATGTGGCAACTGTTGCGGCAGCGTTTCCGGTGTTCATGATTTCAACCCATTCCCGCCCCGTGTCGGTGCCGGTCAGGTCGTACATAATTTCGTTGAAAACTACCTGCGCCGACACCGGCTGGCTTAAGAAAAAACTGGCCAACACCATGATGCCGATGGTTTTATGTACGCGCATCTTTATCAACATTAAGCAGTTTACGCAACACCTCTTCCGGAATTTCCTTGGGCTTCGTTTGCTCAGAAGGTGGCACGACCTGCGCCGGTCCGGGTTCTCTAGGCCTGGTGTCTTTAGGTTCTTCCCCCCGAGGCAAGGGCGAGTGCGTCTGCCCGCCCAAATTTTGTCGGACAAAATTTGGGCGGGCCTGCCCCGCCTCTTTGTCTTTGAGCAGAGCGCCGAGAGCCTTCCGAAGTTCAGTGAGATTTTCCTGGCCGGGAGTTTTGGCTTTTTTGAAGGGGTCATTCGGCTTAAGTTGGGCCAAAGAAATCGGCGGCGCTGTCGGGGTTGTGAGCGGGGTTTTAGAGACTGGTTTGCGGGCTTCAAAAACGGGAGCGGCAGGAGCGCTTGAATGCGTTGGTTTCTGAGAGAAAGTGCGAAACGTGACTTTGGCGGGCACCGGAGTCGTAATTGGCATTGACATTGGCGGCGACTCCGCTTTTTTTATGGCTGTTTTGTCGGCTGGCTTGGCAGTAAGGGGAATAAGCGGCTGATGCCAGAGCTTGATTGTTTCTTCAACTTTGGCTCGCGTCGCGCCGAAAGTTTTGCGAGACGAATCTATGATTTGCTCGCGCAGAGAAGGAGCCGTGCGCTCAATCGGCGGCAAGGTCGTGGCGGAAAAAGGGGCGGAGCCAACGCCGTCAATCATCAGTTTGAGATAAACTTGATAAATACCGAGGTTGACCAAATCTTCAATGGTAAATTGGGGCGCGAATTCCTTTTCCAGAACCTCGGCATCGTACGCTCCGACCCGAAAAGTCACCATGGTGCCCACGTTACCGAACACGGCATCACGAACTTCCTCCTCCATCTGCTCTATATACTGATGCGTGATTGTAAGATTGAGTTTATACTTGCGGGCTTCAGAAAGAATATCGGCAAAACTTTTGTTGGCGAAAGATTGGAACTCGTCAACGTAAAGATAAAAATTCGGCAGTTTGTTAAGCTCGGCCTCGGACGCGTCGGCCCGAGACATGGCCGCCAAATAAATTTTGGTAATGAGCATTGAACCTAAAAGGTTCGCGTTGCCTTCCCCCACCCGCCCTTTTGAAAGGTTGATAATAAAAATCTTTTTCTCATCCATGATTTTCCGTATGTCAAAACTTGAGGTAGGCTGGCCGATAATGTTTCGGATGAGCGGGTTTGAAGTGAACTGGCCGACTTTGTTTTGGATGGCCGGCGTGGCTTCTGCCGCATACTTGTCGGTATATTTGCCGAACTCATCCACCCAAAAAGAGCGCACCGAAGGGTCTTTGACGTTTTCCACCACCCTTTTTCGGTACTCTTTATCAGAGAGCATGCGGTTGATGCCCAAAAGCGTTGAGCCTGGATATTCAAGAAGAGCTAAAAGAGTATTATTCAAAATGTAGGCCATTCGGGCAGACCACATGTCTTCCCATATTTTCTCAAATGTCGACATCAAGCCGTTGACCACCAGATGTCGCTTATCGACGCCAACATCTTCCATAACGTTAAAAGAAATCGGGTATTCCATATCAAACGGCGCGAAATAGAGGACATCTTTAATTCTGTTTTCCGGAACATACTCCAAAAGCTTCTCCGCTGTGCCTCCGTGCGGGTCAACAAAAGCGATACCCTCGCCGTTGCGAATATCCTGAATGGCCATGTTTTCAAGAAGGGTGGATTTGCCCATGCCGGTTTTCCCAATCACATACATGTGCCGGGAACGGTCTCTGCGCTTGATGCCGAAGGGCACTCTTCTGTTGCGCGAGTCGGTCTGGGCGAAATAGGTGACTTTGTTGTCTTCTTGAATCATTGGAAAAAATTATACCACTCAAAGCGGTATAAAAAAAGCGCGACTGACGCCGCGCTGTGCATGAATTCCAAACTGAAAAATCAATTAAATCGGTGCCCCGTTAGGTTGCGAAAGCAAACTCCGCGCCTGGTTTTGGTAAGGACAACCTCAACAAAGAGACCACCCGCGACAATTTACGCCGAGAAATCGGGATGATGCGCCGGAGGCTCTTAAGCAGTTTATTAAACGCCTCTGGCACTTCCAGCCACTTGAGAGCGGCGTCCTTGACGACTAGAACAATCCGGAAGGTGAGGGAAAATCCGGTTTCGCCGATGACGAGCCATGCATGGGCCAACCTCTTGAGGTCCTCGCCCACCTCCTCCAAATTACCGAGGGCAAACGACTTCACCGTTGCCCACGCCAACCGCCGAGTCATTCTCTTGCCAAAGCTCTCGGCAAGAACCCGGCGCCGCTCTCTGGTGAGATTTTGCCGTCTGGCAAACACAAACACCGCCTCTTTTTGGAGTTCTGTATTTAGCATAATGCAACCCTTATTTTATTTGATTTTTTTAGACCTCTGCCAATGAGGAAACAAGCATTTCCATTTTCATCAGCACCCTGGATTGATAGTCTATACCTGCTGTTTCTTATTGTCAAACAAAAAAGTGGACAAGAAAAGTTTCATTTAATCCGAAAGCAGAGCCTCTTTCGTATATCTATTGCCTGCATTCCAGAGCATCCAACTGTCAAGGCCGGAATCGTAAACGGCCTGAATCTGTTTATCCACCATGGCGGCGGTATAAACCGCCCCTAGGTTAAAATCCTGCAGCCACGGCCGAAGTTTCAGCCGGGAAAAACTTTCTTTGGGATAGAGGGGCGGCGTAGTTGAAGCAAGCGCCGTGACGCCTTCAAGGGCGACAAGTGTGGTCGTGGCAATGGCACGCTTGACCGCCGAATCCATGGAAAACTTTACCACTTCATAAGGTTTGGCGGCGGGGTTAGCGAAACCCATAAAAGTCGGCGGGTAATGCGAAGGGTAGACCATCGGCGCGACGTAATCAAAGTACGGCAGAGCGTTTTCAAGCACTTGGCCGATATTTAAATCATCAGTGTTAGTGGTCGTCATGCCGAAGAGGTCAACGGAAAGGACGGCTCCCGTCGGTTTCAAATTATTTCTAAGGTACGCGAAAAAGTCCCGAAGCACCTGCGACTTTGGTTTGTTGCCGCTCCACGGAAAGGCAATGTCCTTCATGTTGCCGTCTGAAGGAAAGCGGACATAATCAAAATTAAGCTCGTCAAAGCCGAGCGCGTAGGATTCTTTGCCGATTGAAACAGTGTAAGCCCACACGTCCTGAGAGCCCGGGTCGGTAAAACTAAGCCCTTTATAATCCTTCCAGATGCCGCCGTCGCTTTTGCGTTTGACCGCGAGCTCGGGACGCCCCTTCACCAGATGCGGGTCCTGGAAAACCGTAATGCGGCCAATGACGTAAATGCCCTTCTGGTGAAGCGACTCCAAAAACTGTCGCATATCAGGCGCGAAACAGCGCTTTGACAGAGCACCCTTAAGAGCCGCATCTTCCGGTATAAATGAAAGCGTGCCGCTGAAATCCTTGATATCAATCACGACGCTGTTTATTTCGGTCTTCTCGATGAGTTGTACCAAGCTGTCGCGAAATGAGGGCGTTCCAGCCACACAGCTCGTCATGTAAATGGCTTTGACAGGCGAGGGAGTGCCTCGGTGCATGGCAGATTCTTTCTTCAGAGGCGCTGAAACAACGACACTTGAAATCGCGTCTTCTCTGTAGCGCGCGGTAAACAAAAACGGAATAACAAAATAGGCCAGGGAAAAAACGCCGAGAATGAGAATCAAAAAAATAGACGCCTGCATACAAAAGCGGCGCGGGTTTCGGGCTATGAGACGAAAAAATCTAGACTGTCGGAGTTTGCTCATGGGTAGTATCAGGAGAAACGGGGAACTCTGTTCTCTCGGGGCTCTCCGTTAAATTGGCTAAATTAGACGTTGTCTTGTTTTCAACCAAAATCCCCTTTGGGGCATGAGATTTTTTGGGATTTCGCTTATTTTCCCCGCGAGATTGCCGCGCATATCGCACAGAAACAGTTATGCCGCACAACCACAGGCCTAAAACGACAAGAATGAAACTTTTCCACGCCGCGGGAAAGCCGAGTGCGGGCATAAGCACTAATGCGATGCCGATACCCAAAATTGTGTTGATGTGCCGCATACCGCAATTATACAGTAACTACAACAATAAAAGAAGCCCGCCCAAGTTTTTCTCCTGAAAAATTTGGGCGGGCGGGCCTACAAAAAGTGCGCTCAAAATGCTATACTGTTTATAGAAAACATTAAACCTCTATGAATGCTCATTTTTTCATTGGCGCGATCGCAGCTGTTGTTGCCGTTGCACTCTGGTGGTTTCTCTACCGCGTATACAAACGCATCGCACGCCGTTGCCGAAAAAAGGACTGCGGCCGCACTGGCGTTAAGCGAGTTTGTAAGATATTGCTTCCGCCTGATGAAGTGGTCTTACATAAAAGCCCCGAAGGTAAATGGCGCTGGTTCATAAGACGTCCAATCAAGCTCACCTTCACTGTATGTAAATGCGGTTGGGTCGAGTTGGTAAAGATTGACACTGACCCTATATCACTGTGGCATGCATTATGGGTAAAACGCTTCCATAAGGAGCAATACTACCTCGAAGACCAAATGCTGGTCGAAGCGGCTCAACGTAAACTCCGACAGCTCTATCTGGGAGGCAGGCATACCAATCTTGATGCTCAAGCGAGCGATACGCCGCCTCTATCATTAGCTTCTTTATTCCGTGATTCTCTCGAAGAAGTTTCAGACATTATTGAGAAAATATAGCGGAGGTCTGCAACGCAAGGCGTGCCACTCGGTGTGGCGCGCTTTTTTTTGGTATAGCGTTCTTCATACTATTAGATTGGGCGAAACAAAACCACGTAGAGTTTAGTGTCTGTGAATTACGAAACTGGCTTGAAGCGGAGGGAAACTCCTGCCGCGCGCCCTGACCGGACTGCGGGCAAGCGGGAGGAGTTTCCCAGAGCGCCAGTTTCGTAATTCAAGG
>OBEQ011951874.1_pt1 | contig 10804 bp, 11 predicted proteins | sample 1670901 | NCBI WGS metagenome assembly OBEQ01 (sample SAMEA104232315, study PRJEB22302) | groundwater metagenome | biome: forest; feature: aquifer; material: groundwater | place: USA | collected 2011-08-07 | depth 5.4 m | reverse complement strand
TTCGAGTCATTGGAGACAAAAGCGTCTAGCGAGTCTTTGACCATCTGGCTGGCGATGTTGGCCATTCTCGGGAGGTCGATTAAGGGCTTTAAGAGGGGCTGTTTCATGAGGTCGATGGCGACTTCCACGATGTTGACCGAAAGGTCGCCGATTCTCTCGAGCTCATTGATGATCTTGATCGTGGAGGTGAGGAACCGGAGGTCTTTGGCCACGGGCTGATGCTGGGCGATCAGACGGAGAGCTTCGGCCTCGATCTCGATTTCGTCGTTGTTGATCTTGTGCTCCATTTTGAACACTTCCTGGCCAAGCGATTCGCGACGGGCCGTGAGCGTCATCATGGCCAGACGCACCGATTCCTCGGCCCGCGTCCCCATCTCGATCAGGCGGCGCCGAAGGCCGAGAAGCTCTTCGTCGAAGTGAAGCTCGATCATCCGAACCTCCCCGTGATGTAGCTCTCCGTCATCGGGTTGTTCGGGGCGGTGAAGATCTTTTCCGTCGGCCCGAACTCGATGAGCTTGCCCATGAACAAAAATCCCGTTTCGTCCGAGACGCGCGCGGCCTGCTGCATGTTGTGCGTCACGATGATGATCGTGTACTCGCTCTTGAGCTCGAGGATCAGCTCTTCGATCCGGGCGGTCGCCGTCGGATCGAGCGCCGAACACGGCTCGTCCATCAGGATCACGTCCGGTCCGACGGCGATGGCGCGCGCGATGCAGAGCCTTTGCTGCTGCCCGCCGGAGAGCTGCAGCGCGGATTTCGAGAGGTTGTCCTTCACTTCGTCCCACAGCGCCGCGCGCCGGAGGCATTTTTCGACGACCTGCTTCAGCGTGGACATGTCGCGAACCCCCAGAATGCGGAGGCCGTAAGCCACGTTGTCGAATATCGATTTCGGAAAAGGCGTCGACCTCTGAAACACCATGCCGACCTTGCGCCGGAGCTCGACGACGTCGGTTTCGCGGTCGTGGATGTCGCGGCCGTCGATGAGGACCTTTCCGTCGACGCGGCCGCCGGGCACGAGATCGCTCATGCGGTTAAAAACTTTCAAATACGTCGATTTGCCGCATCCGGAAGGACCGATCAGCGCGGTCACGCGCTTGGTCTTGATGTCCATCGTGATGCCGTCGAGCGCGCGATGTTTGCCGTAAAAATAACAAAGGTCCCGGACCTGGATCTTGACGTCGTCCGTTTTTGCCGGGGCTTCCTTCGGCGCGGCCTCTATGCGCACGCGGACGCTACCGTTTGACATGAGAAGCATGGGACTGCCGTATTGCGTAGCGGTTGGCGAAAAGGTTCACGACAAAAATGATCGATATCAAGACCAAGGCGCCGGCCCACGCCTGGCGGTGCCAGTCGTCGAACGGCGAAATCGCGTAGGCAAAAATCTGCAACGGGAGCGCCGCGATGGGTTCGGTGAGCGACGAGTGCCAGAAGTGGTTCCCGAACGCCGTAAAAAGCAGCGGCGCGGTCTCGCCCGCGACGCGCGCGAGCGCGACCATGATGCCGGTGACGATGCCGCTCATCGCCGAAGTCAGCACGATATCGAGCGTCACGCGCCACTTCGGCGCGCCGAGCGCGAGTCCGGCCTCGCGCAGAGACTGCGGCACCGCGCCCACGAATTCTTCGGTCGTGCGCGTCACGATCGGCACCATCATGATCCCGAGCGCCGCCCCGCCCGAGAGCGCCGAGAAGCTCCTCATCGGAAGGACGAAGACCGCGTAAGCGAACATGCCGTACACGATCGACGGAATGCCGTTCATCACGTCGGTGACAAACCGCACCATCGAAGCGAACCGGCTCGACGCGTACTCGCTCATGTAGATCCCCGCGCCGAGGCCGATCGGCACGCCGACAAGCACGGCGATGCAGAGCAGGATAAGGCTCCCGACGATCGCGTTCGCCATGCCGCCCCCGGGCTCTCCGACGGGTTTCGGGAGGCGTATCAGGAAATCGACATTGATCGAGCGCAGACCTTGAGTCAGAAGGTGCGACAGGATGCTGAAGAGCGGCAGGAGAACGGTGAACGCGCAAAACGTGACCGCGATAAAAAAAACGATATTGGCCGTCCGGCGGCGCCCGCGCGTCGCCCTGAACGATGAAACAATCCGCTCTTGAACCGCCGTTTCGTTCATACGCGGCGGCCGATCACGGCGCGGATCAGGATGCGGGCAAAGATATTGACGATGATCGAAACCGCGAGAAGCACGACGCCGATTTCGATCAGCGAAGACAGGTACAGATCGCTTGCCGCCTCGGCGAATTCGTTGGCGATCACGCTCGCGAGCGTGTAGGCGGGCGAAAAGAGCGACGACGAAATCTTCACGTTGTTTCCGATCACCATCGTCACGGCCATCGTCTCCCCGATCGCGCGGCCGAGCGCCAGGATGACGCCGCCCATGATGCCCGGCTTGCCGTAGCTCAGGATGATCGACCAGACCGCTTCCCAGCGCGTGGCGCCCATCGCGTAAGCGGCTTCCTTGTAAACGGAAGGGACGGCCGATATGACTTCGCGCGATATCGAGACGATGAACGGAACGATCATGACGGCAAGCACGACGCTCGCCGTCAGCATCCCGACCCCGTACGGAGTGCCCTTAAAAAAGGGCAGGAATCCGAAATATTTCTGCAGGAAAGGCTCAATGTGGGTCCGCATCAGCGGAACGAGCACGAAGATGCCCCACAAACCGTAAATCACGCTCGGGATCGCCGCCAGGAGGTCGACGAGCAGCGAAATCACCATCCGCACGCGGATCGGCGCGTATTCCGAAAGGAAAACCGCCGTTCCTATGCCGATCGGCACGGCCAGAAGGAGCGCGACGAACGACGAGACGAGCGTCCCAAAAATGAACGGCAGCGCGCCGAATTTTTCGAAGACCGGGTCCCACGTGGACGTCCAGAGAAACGGGGCCTTGAACGTCCGGATCGCCGGCCACGCGTCCCAGATCAGCGTCGCCATCATGCCGGCCATGATCAAGAGGATCATGGCCGGAAAGACGGCCAACACGTTTTTGAAAATAATGTCGCCGGTGTCCGTGCGTCGGGACATTGATTTAATAGGATACCTGCTCGAGCTTCTGATCGATCTTCGCTACCACGGCTTCCGGAAGCGGCGCATAGTGCAGGTCCTTCGTGTAGGATTGCCCTTCGTGGACCGCCCATTTGAGGAAATCCACAAGGGCCTTTCCCTTCACGCCGCTGTTTTTCATGTCCTTATAGACGAGGATCCAGGTGAACCCCGAGATCGGATAGGCGTCCGGGTTCGGGCTGTTCGTGATGCTGACGCGGAAGTCCGAAGGGATTTCGACGCCTTCGGCCGCTTTGGAAGTCGATTCGATCGTGGGTTCGATGAAACTGCCCGACGCGTTCTTCATGTGCGCGAACGTCAGACTGTTCGTGATCGCATAGGCGAGCTCGGTGTAGCCGATGCCGCCCGGCGTCTGTTTCACGAGGCCCGCAACGCCTTCGTTTCCCTTGCCGCCGAGGCCGGTCGGCCAGTTGACGGCCGTGCCTTTGCCGACCGAGACCTTCCATTGCCCGCTCACCTTGCTCAGGTAATCCGTGAAGATGAACGACGTGCCGCTGCCGTCGGAACGATGCACGACGACGACCGGCATGTCCGGAAACGTGATGCCGGGATTCGCGGCCGTGATCTCGGGCGCGTTCCAGACGGTGATCTTGCCGAGGAAGATGCCCGCGAGCGCTTCCGGAGTGAGGTTGATCGACTTCTCGACGCCGGGGACGTTATAGGCGATGACGACCGCGCCCATCACCATCGGGATGTGGAACAAGCGCCCGGGCGCGGAGGCCAACTGCTCTTCCGTCATGGGGCCGTCGGAGGCGCCGAAGTCCACGGTCTTCGCGGTGATCTGCTTGATGCCGCCGCCCGAGCCGATGGACTGGTAGTTGAAGCGCACGTCGGGGTTGATGCCCGCATAGACATCGAACCATTTGGAGTAGATCGGGTACGGGAACGTGGCTCCCGCGCCGTTGATCAGCACCGGACTGGCCGCCAGCGCGGCGCCGGAGGCGGTTATCGCCGCCAGCGCCATCAGGGCCGCCTTTTTCAGAGTTTTCATTTTGATGTCTCCTTTTCCTTGGAATTTAGAATTTGAAGTTCAAGTCGACCTGGGACCGGAACACGTCCTCGTTCGTGCTCGTGGCGACGAGCGTCGAGGGGTTCAAGGGCTCGACCCAGAAGCCCGTCCACGCCACCCCGATGTTGTCGGTCAGGAGGTAGCTCGCGTTGAGCTTGTGGCCCACGCGGTTCGTGAAGCCGGCCTGTCCGGGACCGCCGAAGTCGCTGTCGTTGAACGCGGCCACGACGGCGTTGGCGCCGATGCTGTAGAAGCCGTAGCCGAAGTCCCAGTCGCCCTTCTTCTGCGGCTTGCCGAACTTCACCCCGAGGCCCCAGGCCTTGTCCTGGTCATGGATATCGTTGCCGAGCGAGCCGGCAAGATCGTCCGTGCCGACGTTGGCCGTGTTGGTCGCGTAGTCGTACCACACCACCGTCGGGATGTTGGCCAGCGTGAACTGGACCTCAGGGTAGATGTCGAGCACGCGGAAATCGTCGGCGATCAGCGTGTTCGTCCGGAGATACGATGTCGCGGCCGTGTTCGCCGTCACCGTCTGGAACCAGTTCGTGTAGTCGTAGTACGAAGTCGCGAACGCGAAGCTCACCGGATGATTGGGATCGATGTTATAGGTGGTCCAGCGGAACGCGCCCTGGTAGCCGTACAGGCCCGCGTCCGTTTCGGGACCGCCGAGGTTCTCGTTCGTGATGAACTGCCCGAGGACCGTGTCGAAGAACACCTTGTTCTCCTCGGTGTTGTAGAGCTCGAACGTGCCCTTCTCGTACATGCCTTCCGGCGTCACGTCGCCGTCCCAGACGATCGTCGTGGAATACCGAAGGAACGGGTTGTCGAACTTGCCCGCGCCGACCGTCACGCCTTTGAGCGGGCCCATGTCCTTCAGGCCGTTGGGCGAGTACGTGGCGTACACGCGATCGATGTTGATCGTCTTGAAGTTGAAGTAACCGGAATTTCCGAGCGTCTGGTTCGTCGACGTCTGGTCCGTCGTCGAGCCGGTCGCGAGGCGGAAGCCGACCTTCCAGTCGTCCAGGTAGTCCTTCTCAAAGCCCCAGCGCAGGCGGACGCGGTAGCGGTTGCGCGTGCGGTCGGTGGTGGTCGCGCCGGCGTCCTGTTTCTGGTTGAAATAATCGAAATTCTCCATGCGCAGGCGGATGTCGCCGTAGTACTTTGCGCCTTTGAGGAACGGTACGACCTCGCCGATGTTGTCCTTGAGGGACTTCTGGAAATCGTTGTCGCTCATCGTCGCGGCCGCGTTCGCGGGGCCCGGAATCGGCGTCGGAGAAGGCGCTTCCGCAGTCCGCACTTCGAGCCGGCGGATCTTCTCGCTCTGCTCTTGAATGGTTTGCTGCATCTGCGCCATCTGGTGTTTCATCGAGTCGATGACGCTCATCATGTCGTCACCCGTCGAGCAGTAGGCCGTGCCGGCGGGGCCCATGCCCAGCGCGAGCAATGTGATCAGGACTGTTAGCCGCTTCATGATTCATAACCTCCAGGTTTATTTTGTGCTCATGCTATGCGTCATCGGTAAAGCGCCGATGAAAGATTCATAAAAATCCGATAAAAACCGCTCCGTCATCCTGCCGAACCGCCGAACCGGTACCCGAAGCCCCGGACCGTGACGATCCGGTCGCCGCTTTTGCCGAGCTTCCTGCGGATGCTCTTGATGTGCATGTTGACGGCAGTGTCCGAAACGAAGGCCCCCTGGCCCCAGATCGCGTGGACGAGCCGCTCGCGCGACAGGACGACGCCGGGGTGCTCCATCAAGCAGCGGAGGATCTGAAACTGGATTTTGGTGAGGAACAGGGGCCGGTCCTTCACGCGGAATTCCATCTTTTCGACGTCCATCTCGAACTCACCCTCGCGGAGGCGCGCCTTCGAGGCGGGCGCCGCGGCCGCAGTCCTCGATTTGAGCAGGTTCTTCACGCGCGCGAGGAGGACGCCGACGTTGAAAGGTTTCGTGAGGTAATCCGACGCGCCGATTTCGAGGCCGACGATCTCGTCGGTTTCGGACGATTTCGCGGTCAGCATGAGGACGGGGATGTTCCGCGTGCGGGCGTCGTATTTGAGGAGCTTGCAGACCTCGAGCCCGTCCATGCCGGGCAGCATGAGGTCCAGAATCACCGCGTCCGGCGCGAGAGTCCGGGCCAGGTCGAGGCCCTCCTCCCCCGTCGCGGCAAAACGGGTATCGAATCCTTCCCGCGAAAGGTTGTACTGAAGGATCTTCCGGATGTCGGGGTCGTCCTCGACGATGAGGATGGAATGTGATTTCACGCGCTCAAGCTTACCGGCCGAAGGTGAAGAAACCGTAAAGACGGGATGAATTTTCTGTAAAACTCCCGCCGCCCTAGAGGACGCTGACGCCCCGTCTTTTGACCTGGCGGAGCCTCCGGAGGGAGCTCTCGACCCGCTTCAAATGCGCTTCGGTGTAGAGAAAATCATGGTCCTCCAGACGGTTCTTCTTTTCGAGCTCCTCGGTGAGCTCCCTCAAGAGGTCCCGCTGGCGGTTGACGCCGGCGATGAGCACTTCGCGTTCAAACATGGCTTTTTCCCCTTTTTGTTGTCGGGAAAAGCCTACGCCGGCCGGATAAGCGGGTGTTGAAGGAGGGATAAATTCGGGGTAAAAGCGCCGTCAGGCGGATTTGATTTCTTCTTCTTTGGGGGGCTCTTTGGGCTTGGGCTTGGGGCGGACCAGGACTTCCTTCACGAGCTCACGGATCTGGGACTGGATCGTGTCGACTTTTTGCGTGGCGTCGATCACGCGGAACTCGTATTCCTTCACGAGCTTGTCGAACTGGCCGATGAGATTCGACTGGTAATTCACGAAGCTGTCAAAAAGGTCCTGGCCCATGTGGAGATCGAGCCCCGCCTCGCGGTAATTGATGCCGCCGGTCTCGACGACGCGCGGGACGAGGGTTTCGATGTCGATCTTGAGGAAGAGGACGAGGTCGGGCTCGAGGGCGAAGCCGTAGAGGTCGCGGATCCAGGTCTGGTCCGGGTCGCGGACGACGTCGCGCGCGAACGCCGTGTAGACGTAGCGGTCGGCGAGGACGATGTGGCCCGATTTCAGGGCGGGAATGATCTGGTTCTCGAGCCTGTCGGCGAAATCCGTCGCGTAAAAAAGGGCGAACGTCATCCGGTCCATGAACGTGCTCGCCTTGGCCGACTGGATCGCGTTGTGCATGAGCTCGGAACGCGTCCAGCCGGTCTCGAAGACCGCGTGGCCCTGGACCTCGAGCCAGTTCTTCAAGAGCTCGATCTGGGTCGAGCGGCCGGAGCCGTCGGTCCCCTCGATGACGATCAGCTTTCCCTTCTTCTGGAAGGGCTTAAGATACGGTAAACCTTCTCCAAAATACTTTGGCTCGTTTGGCATAGAGTGTCGTCTCCTTCGTGTAGCCTTTGAACGATTCCTGGACGATCTTGCGGACGATTTCCTGCTGTTCCGGGATTTCCTTCTCCGCGTCGATGCAGGTGAGGCCGAACTCGTCGACCATCTTTTCGTACTCGTCGACGATCCTTCCCTGAAACAGCCGGAAGGCTTTCGCGAGGTCCCCGCCGAAGCCCGTGTCCGTGCCCGCCTCAAAGGCCTTGATTTTGGCGCGGCCCGACAGGATGCGCTCGACCGCCGTGTCGACCGGCACGCGGAAATAAAAACTCAAGTCCGGCTTCACGGCAAAGCCGTAAAGCTTCCGCACCCAGGCCGGATGGACGCCGCGGACGACGTCGCGGGCGAAGGCGGTGTACGCGTAGCGGTCGGCGAGCACCACCATGCCCGCCTTGAGCGGCGGGATGATCTGGTAGTTCAGACGGTCTGCGAAATCCGCGGCGTGCAGCAGGCTGAACGTCGTCGGCGTGAGGAGGTTCTTCTTCTTGCCTTCCTTGGTCGTGTCCTTCACGAGCTCCGAACTGTTCCACTCGGTAAAAAACACCGAAAGCTTCTGCGACTCGAGCCACTTCTTGAGCAGCATGATCTGCGTGCTCTTCCCTGAGCCGTCGATCCCCTCGACGATGATGAGCTTGCCCGGGTACGCGTGTTTTTTTTCAAAGACGGCCATGGCGTTTTCCCTTTCGGTTCAGGCGGCGGACGGCGACTCGGACGAATTCGGCCTTTTTGCGGAACACTTCGCTGAAGAGATCGGACCGCTCGCGCGCCTGCCAGATCTCGAGCTCCGCGGCTTCGGCCGCGTGCACGCGGAATCGGACCTTTTTGGACCGGATGCGGACGTCGACCTTTTGGACGACCGAGAAATGCGTCCGATCAAGCCCGTCGGCGATGCGCAGGATCGAGCCGAGGGCGAGGATCCGCCGTCTGTCCTTCCCGTTCATCGGGTTTCCTTTGGAACTCTCGAGCTTGGGCTCCTTCCTGTGGAGACGCGCGAGCTCGCCCATCATGTGGACCTCCTCGGGCGTAAAGCCGTCGAGGTCGCTGTTCACGATGAGGTAATAGCTGTGCTTCTGATGGCGCCGGAAGCTCACGCGGTGCCCGACGTCGTGAAGGATCGCGGCAAACCACAGGATTTCCTTGTCCTTTTCGCCCAGTTTGTGTAGCCGTTCCGTTTTTTCAAAAATCCCGACGGCGAGGCGCGCGACCTGGACGGCATGGTCTTCATCGCAGTCGTAGCGCCGCGCGAGCTGGAGGACGCTGCGCTCGCGGACGGACATGTCCTCTTCCCCCGCCTTGAGGCGTTTCTTGTTTTTTTCGATGAAGTCGAGAATGATCCCTTCGCGGATGTTCTTGTCCGAAAGGACGACCCGGTCGCGCTTCAGGATCTTCAGGATCGCGAGCATCAGGGCCGACCCCGAGACGATGATGTCCGCCCGCCGGGGATCGAGGCCCTTCAAATTGAGGCGCTCTTTGAAGCTCATCCGGGAGATTTTTTCGTGGAGTTTCTGGAGTTCTTTGCGCGAAAACTCAAAATGGTTCACGAGCTTCAGGGGCCGCTTGCGCGTCTCCTCGTGGATCAAAGAGGCGAGGTTGATCGCCGTCCCGGACGTCGCCACAAAGAGGTGAAACCCGATGCGGCGGATCCGGCGCGCCGCGGGTTTGAGCGTCGATTCGACGTAGGAAGCGAGGCGTCTCAGCTCTTTCTTCGAAGGCGGATCTTTGCGGAAAAATTTGTCGGCGAGGCGCGTGACTCCGAGTTGATGGCTTTCGAGCAGGTAATCCTTCTTCGCGTCCGAAAGGATGAATTCCAGGCTGCCGCCTCCGATGTCGAGGATGAGCGTCTTCCGGCCGCGGGTCTCGAGGCTTGAACGGGCGCCGAGGCCGATGAGGCGGGCTTCTTCTTCCCCCGTCACGACCTGCACTCGAATGCCGGTTTTTTCGTAAACCGCGTTCACGAAGTCACCGCCGTTCTGGGATTCGCGGACGGCGCTCGTCGCCACGGCGATCGTCCGGCGGACGCCCGCGGCCCGGGCGATCTTGGCGAAGCGGTCGATCACTTCGAGCGCCCGGAGGAATGCGTCCTTCGAAATCCGCCGGTCGCGAAAACTGCCGTCGCCCACGCGCGTCGTGTCCTTCTCATGTCCCAGGACCTCGTAAGAAAGGTCCTTTGCGATGCGGACGATGAGCAGATGGATGGAATTCGTGCCGATGTCAAAAACCGCGATTTTCAAACCGGAATGTCTCTCACAAGTTTTCTTGATTCCCGCAGCATCTTGTCCGCCACTTCCCGGCGGGCACCCTCTTCCCTCTTCGAGATGCCGCGCCGGAGCGCTTCGAGTCCCTTCTTCCAGGTCCGCCGCTCACCGCCCCCGAGCTTGCGCTGGATGCGGTCGACGGCGTGCTGGAGGACCTCGTAATCGTGCCAGGAACCCAGAAGCGACTGATAATATTTGAGTTTTTCGATCCGGCCTTCGAGAGCGGTTTTGCCCGCGCCCGACCAGACCTCCAAATCATAACGCAACTTCTTCACCGCGACACGGATTTGATGGAGCTGTCTTTTGGCGGGTTTCGCTCCGAGCCGCCGGCCGAGAACCCGCTTCCGCTCTTTCAAGACCTCGAAAACGCGCTCGTTGCCCGCGCCCGCGGCGCTCACCATCTTTTTGAGCACCGGAGCGAAACGGATGCCTTTGTAGAGCTTGAGCGCCTTCTCGACTTTGCGCGCGAACCGGCGGCGTCTCCGCAGGAGCTTTTTGACCGCAAACGCCGCGGCCGCGCGGTGCGCGGCCGAGAACTCCGTTTTAAGCAGATGGCCCGACACGTCCATGTCGCGGGCCTGCCCGAGGATCCGGTTCAAGCCGCGGACCTCTTTAAGGAGAAGGTCCGCCTTTTCGGCCTGCTTGGCTTCGCTCAAAAAAAGCAGCCCTTCCCTCAGCCGCCGCGTCGAAACACGCAGTTCGTGAACGGCCGACGTCCCGGCCGGATTCCGGCGCAGGCTTTCGCGGCTTTTTTCGATGCGGCCGAGGTTTTGGAGAACGAAATCGCCGACTTTGCGGACCGAAATCACTTCTTTTCCTTTTCTATTCATAGAATTTCGGCGGCACGAACCAGCGGAGCTCGCCCGCGCCCGGCGCCACGCCTCCCCCGGAGACGTCCACGCGCGCCGTGCCGCACTTCTTGAAGTTCAGCGCGACGTTTTCGCGGCCCGAAACGAGAATCGAGACGAACCGTCCGAGGCCGGGCTCGTGGCCGACGAGGAACACCGTTTCGTCCGCACCGAATTCCGCGCCGAGACCGAACGTTATGGCCACTATTCCGTGGCCGGAGAGTTCGTCTACGA
>OBEQ010836105.1_pt1 | contig 10804 bp, 10 predicted proteins | sample 1670901 | NCBI WGS metagenome assembly OBEQ01 (sample SAMEA104232315, study PRJEB22302) | groundwater metagenome | biome: forest; feature: aquifer; material: groundwater | place: USA | collected 2011-08-07 | depth 5.4 m | reverse complement strand
CCAACAAGCTTGAGAAGCCGTCTTTGTTGTTTGTTAAGCAGTTTGCGAATGCAGTTTCAGCAGCTGAACCACGTGGTCCAACCATCAAATCGATGTGAGCAACTTCGTTGCCTTCACCAACTAAAGATTCGCCAACGCATAATTTATTGATTTTAGCCATGCTTGATATCCCCTGTGAAGAAAAAAATGAAAAAATTGAATCTACTATCGACATTATTAATGTCCCCTTATTTGTTTTTAACAAATTCCTTTTGAAGCCCTATTAGTAACAGAATTGTTACTGATTAAGATCCTCTAAAAATGCCGTTAATACTGTTGCCACTATCATGTCAGCAGTAGTACCCGGATTTATACCGTAAAGCTTAAGCTCCTGATCCAGAGAAAAAAGCAACGGCTTTATTTGCTCGGGATTATCAGTTTTTAACAGCTCCTCACTGAGCTGAGCCATTCTGCCAGCTAGCATCTCAGAGTACTGATCTCCGTATTTCCTTTCGACATGACTATCCGTAAATTGACTCAACATATCAGCATAAACTGCCACTGCCGCCCAATTCCGGTCACCCCATCGACTTAAGAGAATAGTATACCTTAAAACTGCGAAATTAAAAATATCTTGATAATCAGTTGCGTATTGAAGCGCAATACGATCTTTGCTGGCGGCTATTTTCATCGCCTCAAGCAATGTCACTGTTGCTTTTTCATTCACATCCTGATCGTCAGAGCTGCCCAAGCCACCCGGAGATGCCAAAGTTATGGCTTTGAAAACCCAATCGGCGTCTTCTATTGTTGTATTACTAATAACCTTGCTTACTGCCTGCCTTAAGGTTAAACCCGAATATTGATGACTGATTGCCTGAATCAGCGGCGCACACAGCAAAATAATGCCTAGGTTAGTGTTGCAACCTACCGCCTCGCGCGTGGCCTTGACCGCATAATAGATTTTCTCGCCCAATGAATAGTCGGGATTGCAAAGAGGCTCCGCGCTGACCTTGGCGCTGATCCTGAAATCGGCTACAGTCATGTCGTGGCCTTCCGCATAAACACTGACATTGCCGGGCTTAAAAGCCTGCACGTCAACATCGCATGCTTGGCGATAAAATTCACTGAGTTGTTCCGGCGAAATCATGATACGGCTACAAGCAACTCGGGTTTGTTTTTGCGAATCTTGCGAGTGATTAAATCATCCACCATCAACTCGGCAATATTAACGTCACAAACGCTTTCCAGCCCTTTCCATGCCGGTACGCTGTTAACTTCAATGATCGTGCAACGCCCTTCCCTGTCCCGGATAATATCGACTCCGGCATAATCCATCGCTAAGGCCGTAGTCGCTTTAACGGCCAAATCGACCATTTCGGGTTCCAAATCAATCAGCTCGCAGGTCGCGCCACGGGCAACGTTATTCAACCAGAATTTTCCTCGCCTGCGCATTGCTGCGACCGCCTTACCGTTAATCACAAAAACGCGATGATCGGAAAAACCCTCACCTTCACAGTGAACGAAGCGTTGCAGGTAATAAACGCCATGACTGCAGGTCAACCAAAACAAGTCGGTCGATTTTTCGATGCGGCGTATACCTTCGCCCTGTGAACCGAACAAGGGCTTGCTGATCAGCAAATTGCCTTGTTTTAATTCGGTTTCCGCAATCCTTAACGCTTCATCCCGATCTCGCAGCACCCAGGTCATCGGCGTCGGCAGCCCCGCATTGTGCAGCAAGAAACTGGTCATGGCCTTATCGACACTGCGCTCTACCGCATGACCGTCATTGTAAACGGGAATCCCCGTCGCCTTTAACGCATGCAGAAAATCCAGATACAACACGACTTCTTCAAGCGAACCGCCGGGAACGCCGCGCACAAAAGCCGCATCGGGCAGCTCGTGTTCAAAGCCTGGAATAAAAATCGGTTGTTGACCGGGTTCGATTGCAAACCGGCATTCGCTCAGCGAAACGAAATCGCAGTCATAGCCGCGACTGGCAAAGGCCAAGCTTAATTGCTTACCATGCCAGCCGGGATCATCGGTAAAAATGACGATACGGCCTTTCATAGCTGCACCCCCACTCGCCGAAGTAGCGGTAATATCGCAAGGTAGCAAGCGATAGTGGCGGTTACCGCAATGCCAAGGCTCAGCCAAAAAAACAAACCGTGTTTAAGTAACAATGACAACAGTAAAAAAAACAGTAATGACGGCAGTACCAACCAAAAAATCTGACTGGAAAGCACAGCAATTTGTAAAGATTCAGCACCATCAAAGTGCATCCAGATTATTGCCATCAACGAAGTAAGCGGCAACGAAGCAACCAGTGCTGCAAAGCCGCTATGACGTTTGGCAATTTCCGAAATAAGTACGACGATGAGCGCGGAAATAGAAAACTTCAGAATGTAATAAAGCATTGCCGTGCGTTTTATGCTCCAAACGACTGATCCAACAAGGCATTATCCAGCTTGCCGGCGCGGAAACTTTTGCCGGATTCCACCGCAGTCACAATAACGCTGGCAGGGCTGAACAACATCGCGTCAATTTTAAAGAAGTCGTATTCATACTGTTTAAAAATATCCGCAAACGGTTTGCCGTAATCTTTAGAGGTTGAACTGGGCAATTCCTTAGCCAGTTTTTCAGCGTCTTCATCGCTGCCTTTGACAAAGATATGCACTTGACCGGCAAACAAAATTGCATCGTTAGTACGCCCCATCGCTTTGACAAAATTCGGGTGCGGAGGACAGATCGGCGCACTGCCGCTACCGTCGATAATGTTTTCCAATGGAAAATGCAACGCATGGGCCTTGTGCATAGCCACTTCAAGCACTCGCGCAACCACTTGTACACCACCGGCCAGACTGCTGGTCGGGGTAACGATAATAGTCAGTTTGGACGGATCGACCTTGCAGGCGGCGGCAACTTTTTCAACGATTTCAACCGGCGGCACTGCATCATTTTCAATTACTAAAACAGTGGAATCATTGCTGTCCTGATAGCCCAGTTCCTTGTACAACTCTTCAACCGGTTCCTGATTACCGTCTTTTAGCTTGGTTGCCATAGCCCGCGCCGGGCCTGACCCTAAGGCGTAGTATTTCTCGTGCGACAAGCTCCAGCCCGCATATTGACTGCCCAGACAACCCAGAACCGGATTACCGGTATGGACATTCACCGACAGAGGCCAGTTATCGGTATAGGAACTGTGGCTGATCGTTACGGTACCCATGCCGCCAAGGCAGATTTCAGCAATAATGCGGCCCGCCTCGATTCCGCCCGGCACTTTAATGCCTGCGTCGATAATGGTGCAGCCATTGGCTAACTTTTCCACGCCTAAACGTAGTTTATCGGCATTATCCAGCAAATGCTGGACCAAGGGCTGGGTCAATTTGTTAACGCTGGCTGTATATTCCATGTCGATCAAAACCTTCTAGTTTATTAATGATAAGTTGTTGTTTAGTCAGCAGCTGTTCCACTACAGACAGTAAGTTTTTTTGGTGGGCAATAATACTGCACAATGGCTGTCCTGCGCGACACATATTGCCGGATTTCGGCAAATCCATACACCAAAGCGGCCATTCGAAACGATCGGGAATGACTAAATCATGGTCGGCATAAACGATTTGATAGCCTATCTGTTGGAGTGGCCCTACTATTGATGACAGGGCGACTGAAGCTGTCCCTACACAGGCTTTAATATGCCGAATCAGCAAATCCTGATCGTATAATTGCATGCTGGCGGAAGGCCGGGGATTGATTTCCAGAACATAACTGCAATCATCGGCATGAATAAAATCCAGCGAATTTAAGCCTTTTAGCCCGAACGCCGGAACCATTTGTTTTAGCCAGTCCGTTATCTTCGCCTTATGCGCATCCGACAGATTAACGCTATTGATCACCCCTGAAAAAGCAAACTCCTGAGTCTCGCTTAAACGAACCGGCCATTGAGTATTAAAACCGACAACTTGCACCTGCTGCCCGTCAGCCAGAAACAGTACCGAATGCGGCGTACCGGCTTGAAACTTTTGCCAGTAAACCAATGCGGCTGTGTCGTCATCGGCATGATAACGTTTTATGCCAAAACCGCCCTGTCCTCGCATAGGCTTCAGTAGCCAATCGTCTGCACAATCAGGCGTATTAAAAGTAACCTCGGGATACGGAATATTTAACTGATCCAGCATTGCAAAAAATGCCGGTTTATCCAATTGCCTTGCAAAAACATCAGGATCATTGCCCAGCATAATCAAGCGGCTATTCAGATAACGCAGGCTTTCCGGATGACATTCAAAGCCGCTGCCGTAAATGATATGACCGACCGCATAGCGCTCAACAAAATAATCGACGGCAGGCGCCAAATCCGGTTCGGCTAATGACTTTATCTGGCGAAAATCTTTTGCATAAACTTGGGTGTCCAGATCGGCGAACAGGTCAATGACCAATGGTTTTAAGCCTGCGTTCTTTGCCGCCTGAGCCAGCATCCGCCCTGAACCGGCGACAATCAATACCGTTTCCACGCTACATCACATGCTAACCGACAAAAACATCTCCGCCGCTGTTCCGCGCGCTGGCGACAACAAAACTCAAGTTATCGAAATGGGCAAATTCCTGTCTGGCCCGCTCGGCGGTCGATTCGGCCAACCCGGCTCCATCAATCGCACAAAACCCGGTCGGCCCCCACGAAGTTTGACCGATAGCCACCGCACCTTGCCGCTCCAGCCATTGCATCGCCGCCGCAACTTCGGGGCTGGTAAAAACGCCGCCCTGAGCCGTGGAGAAATGCTCGCCAACCGAGCGTTGCAATTGGGTAATCACATCGCCGAATTTAACGATGTCGTTTTCAGCCACCGCAGGCAAACCCTGCATCAGCAATAAATAGCATAAGCGCGCCGCTTCCTGCTGGGGAAAAGGCGGCAGCTCCTGAAACGCCTGTATTTCCTGTTGACCGTGCAAACCCTGACCGCGCTGATCGAACACCAGAATAAACCGCCAATCATTCGGTATATTCATGTGCGCCAGCACCGGCGGCGTGATGGTTTTTTCACCGCGGCCGCCATCGACAACCAAACCGCCCTGTTCGAAAACGCCGATGCCGATACCGGAACGCAAGCCCCGGTCGGTCACGGCGGCGATTTCGCGCACGCTAAGACCCAAGCCGTAAAACTCATTAAGCGCCGCACCAATCGCTAAAGACATTTGCGTGCCTGAGCCCAAACCTACATGCTCCGGAATCGCGGTTTCAATGGTTATATTAAGCTTGTCGGATACCTGTAGCAGCTCACACAACATGGACACACACTTTTCTGCGCGCTGAGCGGCGGGGCCGATAATGGTGAGTTGCCCGGCACCGGTTACCGACAGACTGGTACTGATTTCATTAAGTGCTACGCCGATGCTGCCGAAATGCCGGCCCAGTGATCCGCTTAAATCAATAAAACCCATATGCAATCTGGCTGGGGCAATGACTGAAACTTTAGAATGTTGAACTATCAAGGATTATGCTGTGCTGTAACGAAAAATTACTGAAAGTATACATGATCGGCCTATCGGCTGCGAACTAAGCGCGGATGGCCTCCGTCAATTGCGCCAAATCGCCGACCATCAAATCGCACAGTTCGATGGTTAACGGATCGACCTGCGCTATCGACGGTATAAACACCGAAACGGCCCCTGCCCTGGACGCCGCCACGATCCCGGCATGAGAATCCTCGATCACCAGACACTGATTGATGTCTACTTGCATCAACTCGGCGGCTTTTAGAAAAATATCCGGTTCAGGCTTGCCGCACGGAACATGGTCGCGGGTAACGATAATTGAAAAAACCTCTTCGATTCCAGCCAGTCCAAGACATTCCAATGCATTGGCCGTAGCGCTGTTAGTCGCCAGACAATAAGGAATTTTTTGCCGGTTCAACAACGCCAACAATTCGCTAAAGCCGAATTTGACTTTGATACCGTGGACGCTGACATAGTCGCGCCAAAAAACGCCGCTTAACTGGTTAAAAGTTTGCAGATCAAAGTCGGCCCCGCAATATTCACGCAGTTTCAGCTCTATATCATAGTAATGCAGCCCCGACAGCAACAGGCAAAACTGCTCGGAAAACTCATAGCCCATTGCGCTTGCGGCCTGTTGCCAAGCGGCAAAATAGGTACTTTCCGTATCCAAAGCCAAGCCGTCCATATCGAATATAACTGCTGCAAAATCAGTTAACTTGAGCATGGGATAACCTTGATATATTCGCCGTGCGCTTCACGGCTGGAGCCGACCACGATGCGTTTAAGGCCTTGTTCCGATTGTTCGAGCACACCCGACACTTCGACCCTTTCGCCGCTGACAGCCTGCCCCGTATAAGTCGCCGTAAAACTGACGATAGAACTGATCTGCCGATCATCTATCTTGAATTCAGCCGGATAATCGAACGCGTGAAAATCGTCGATTACCCTGCACTGCAAAGTCATCGCTCCGCATTTTCGGTAATTAATAGGCTCAGGACTTGCGCCGTCATCGATAAAACTCAAATCGAATTTCCGCCCATTAATCACAGCTTTGTTGTATTTGCGCCGTTCATGCCAGACATAGTCTTCGAAACTTAAATCGCATGAACGACGCTCGTAAGATTGCTGCCAATCTTGGTCATTCAAAGTCTGCAAGCGTCCCAATTCAATCAGTTCGCGGGTAATTGTCCGGCATTGGTGAAACACGTCCCTGCCGTAGCAGACCCAATCAATATCCGAGGCTTGATTTTGTACGCCAATTAATATGGAACCCGTAACTCCGGTTTGCGTTAAATCCAGGCCGTGCTGCCCGAATAATTCACACAACCGGAGCAGGTCACGCTCAACAGCCGCCGCGCCTGCTCCCGGCAGGCTTGCGGCATACACACCATCCCTAGCGATATCATGCCGATCCGCCTGCATAATCTGCTGCAATCTGTGCTTGGGCTGATGGTGTTTGACGATCCGGTCTACGGCAACCGCGTGCAAATGCGCATCCAGGATCGGAGAATAATGCAGATAATCGGGATATTGTTGTTGCAGGAGATGATTGGCTTGTTCGGTAGCGACTTTGTTCCAGCCGGAAGACATAAACACATAGCGTAAAAAACACAACACCTTACCATCTTCCAGGCCCTGCTCTACTACAGCAAAAATAAGCCCTTCGGCGGTTTCAATAAAATCCTTGGCAAAAAACATGAGTTAGAAATAAGTGGATAAAAACGGAATCGTTGATACAAATATTAACCGATGTTGCATAAGCTGAGGAATATTTACCACTGAGAATACGAAGAGTTAAAGAACCGATGATAACCACTGTCCACGAAAAACACGAAAAGCACGAAAAAATATCAGCCGTAGGTTTCTCGCTAGCGGCGTCATACCCGGCATTCATTCGCAGACTCCAAGGACAGGCCCTCGTCATTATACACACGAGCCTGTGGGAGACCGTCGTTCCGGCAGGGATGCCGGAACCCAGGCACAGGGAGGTGAAACTTCGTGTGACCCAAGTACCTGTAGAGTCACCAAGTTACCATCCATGGCACTAGATACCGGCATCCCTGCCGGCATGACGATTCCAACAGCATTGTGTATAAAGCTTGAGGCTGGATACGCTTTGCTGATGACAGCTTTGCTGATGACAGCTTGAGCGACCAATGGTGGATGCGCTACGCTTATCCACCCTACGGCTTTGATGGCATCCTTGTTTCCCGCTTTTTTCGTGCTTTTCGTGCTTTTCGTGGACGACGCTTTTTTATCCATGTGCGTGCATAACATCAGCTATTTATTACCCGCCACATTCAATCGCCCGTCCCGGTTTCGGCTTGACCGCGCCAATACTCGGGAATATCCCGACGGTTGCGGCGCAGCACCAGATTGGCCAAAAGGCCGGTCCAGCCGGTCTGATGAGCCGCACCCAGTCCAAGCCCGCTATCGCCATGAAAATATTCATGGAACAGAATCAGGTTCTGCCAATACGGATCTTTCTGGAAGGGGCTATCGGCAGGATAAGCCGGAATAAAACCATTGGCATCGCGCCGGTAGATGGCAATTAATCTTCCCGTTAACAACATGGCAATTTCTTTCAAATTCATTTCCCGATTGACTTTACAGGGCACCGCCATGCGGAAGTCATCCCCCAAAAAACGGTGGAATTTCTCGATCGCTTGAATCAATAGATAGTTGGTAGGCAGCCAAACCGGACCTCGCCAGTTGGAATTGCCGCCGAAAAGCCCCGAAGTGTCTTCGCCGGGCACATAGTCGATGGTCGCTTCGCCAAGACCTTCCAAACGACCAATATCATGCAATTCGGCATGGATGCGGCTGATGCTGCGCACGCCATGCGGCGATAGAAACTCCTTTTCATTGAGTACCCGCGTCAGAATCCGCACCAACATCTGCTTATCCACCAGGGACAAAATATGTTCGCCCTGCTCATTAGTCCGCACCGGGCACGCGCATACAGGGTTGCCGTGAAAAAAACCGCCGGAGTGTTTTTTCAGCACCCGGGCAAAGCGCGGTACATTGGCTAACAAACGCTGGTCGATAATTTCGGTCGCAAACAAAGGGATCAGTCCGACAAACGAGTAGATATTGACGCGTTGATACTGACCATCGGGCAGCAGCACCAAATCATTTAAAAAACCGGCATCCGGGTCCCATAGGGAAATCCCGTGCCTGGAGTAGCCGCGCACGGTGCCGGCGATAGCCAGAAACTGTTCGAAAGTCTGGATTGCAATGTCCTCGTAGTTGGAATCCTCGGTAGCCAGCTCCAATGCCATCATGGTCATATTCAGCGAAAACATCGCCATCCACCCGGTCGAATCGGCCTGTTTCAGCTGAAAACCTGTAGGCAACGGCTTCGAGCGATCATAGACCGAGATGTTATCCAGACCCATGAAGCCGCCCTCGAACAGATTATAGCCATCGGCATCCTTACGGTTGATCCACCAGGAATAGTTGAGCAGCAGCTTGTTAAATACGCGACGCAGAAAGTCGATGTCAGCCTTCCCCCTCTGCACCCGTTCGGCACGGAAAACCTTGAGCGCCCCCAGCGCGTGAACCGGCGGATTCGCGTCACCGAAAGCCCATTCGTAGGCTGGAATTTGACCATTAGGATGAAGATAGTATTCTTTCAGCAGAAGTTCGATCTGCGACTTGGCGAAATCGACATCGATCAGGACCAGCACCGCGCACTGGAAGGCCAGATCCCACGCGGCGAACCACGGGTATTCCCAAGTATCCGGCATGGACAGTATGTGGGCGGCGCTGAAATGAAGCCAACTGCTGTTCCGCCCGCGCTGACGCTTTTTGGGCGGTGGCAATTGGTCGCCCTGAAGCCAACGTTCCACTTCATAATGGTAAAACTGTTTGGTCCAGATCATGCCGGCACAGGCTTGGCGCAGGATGCGTCTATCCTCCTCATCAGCTTCACTGAGCAAATCGCGGTAAAAAAGATCGGCCTCCTTGCTGCGCTGAGAAAACACTTCCGAACTTTGACTAAAGGGCTGCGCCGGAATTTGTGTCGACAATATCAGGTCGATGGATGTCGATTCCCCAGCGCCCAGTATCAGTGAGTGCCAAGCGGCAAATTTGCTGCCCCAGCAATCGGGATTGATCGCTTGCCGATCCCCGGCAATCACCCGGCGATGAAACGCATCCTTGACGTAAGGCGTGATATTCGGCCGTCCCCACAGTCTTTCGCTGTTACTCTGGTTTTCGGTATAAAGGCACTCGGCAGCTTGGCTACCAAAAAGATAATAACTGCCTAGGCTCGGATGATTCGCCTCGACAGCCCATGCGGCACCTTCCGGCGCAGTTACTTGGCGTAATTCGCCCTTGACGCCCGGCTGATTTTCCCAGGACCAGGTATTACGAAACCAAAGAGTGGGCAACAGATGCAGTGGCGATGCCGCAGGTCCGCGGTTACTCGCCTGGATACGGATATGAATCTCGGTTGGGCCGGCTTTGGCATAACCGATCTCTACGTCGAAATAACGGTTGTCATCGAATATCCCGGTATCGCACAAGGTAAAGGGCGGCTGGTGACGGCCGCGGCGGCGATTCTCTTCCACCAATCGATCATAAGGGTAGGCAGCCTGCGGATATTTGTACAGATAACGCAGATAGCTGTGGCTCGGCGTCGCATCCAGGTAAAAGTAATATTCCTTCACATCTTCGCCGTGATTGCCCTGATGCCCGGTCAGGCCAAAGGCGCGTTCCTTCAGGATCGGGTCCTGTCCGTTCCACAATGCCAGGGAAAAGCACAAACGCTGCTCGCTATCGCAAATTCCGCCCAATCCGTCCTCGCTCCAGCGGTAAGCACGGGAACGCGCCTGATCATGATCGAAGTCTTCCCAAGCATCACCGTCCGGGCTGTAATCTTCGCGTACAGTGCTCCAGGCACGCTCGGCAAGATAAGGCCCCCATAAGAGCCAGTCTTCCTCACCCAAGCGCTGCTTTTCCAATCGGTCTCTTTCGGCTTTAAGGAACGTTTTGCTGTTCATAATCTTCCTCCAGCAAATAAGGATGAGGTTCTCTCACCGTTTGAGTTACGGAACAATAATATGAAGTTTGAGCCAAGAGGCACTGCCGGATTAATAGAGCAAACCGGCTCGCCGAGTCAAGTTCAAAAAGTGGTTTAGGGTGATTTATAATATTGGTGATTTAGCAAAGGCTCTTTTTTGTCGTCAAACATCTATAGTCAAGTGCGTAATTCGCTATAAAAACCTCCCACCGGCAGGCACTCTTTATCTGCAACACAGTCGGAAAGTCGTCATCCTGGCAGGGATGCCGGCATCCAGTCACAGGGATGTGAAATTCTAAAATACCATCCGTT
>OBEQ010598187.1_pt1 | contig 10804 bp, 11 predicted proteins | sample 1670901 | NCBI WGS metagenome assembly OBEQ01 (sample SAMEA104232315, study PRJEB22302) | groundwater metagenome | biome: forest; feature: aquifer; material: groundwater | place: USA | collected 2011-08-07 | depth 5.4 m | reverse complement strand
CTGATCGACCAGCGTCGTCTTGCCATGATCCACATGAGCAATGATGGCGATGTTACGAATAGGTATTGGCATAAGCAATGTAGAGATTTCTCCAATATAGCAAAAATCTGCTTGAAAAGCGCAAACTTTATCATGTTGCAGCGAAGAAAGGGGTGGAATAGTTGCGTAGGGGAGAGCCGATAAACTCGCCGCAATTCCACGATTCAACAATCCTATGATAACACAATCTTCGGTGTGTTCAATTTCCGGTGTAAGGTCCGTCGGCTAATCCCTAGCAGTAAGGCCGCTCGGGTGATATTCCCTCCTGTCTGATCGAGTGCCCGACGAATCAAATATTTTTCGGTCTCGGCCAAATTTAACGTATTACTTTCGATTTGTGGAGAAGGAGTGGGTTGCTGTGTTTTGCGGATCTCCAGAGGTATATCTCCCACCGTGAGACATTCTCCGCGAGCCATAACGACCATCCGATTTACAATATTTCGTAACTCACGGATGTTTCCCGGCCATGGATATCCCATTAAAATCTGCATCATCTCTGATGGAAGCTCTTGAATATGTTTTCCGTTTTCGCGGTTGAATTCCTTTAGAAAGTAATTGGCAAGGAGGGGAATGTCTTCACGTCGCTCACGTAAAGATGGCAATTTGATGGTAATGACGTTAAGGCGGAAGAAGAGATCTTCACGAAATTTTCCTTCAGCAACCATTTTCTTGAGGTCGCGGTTGGTAGCAGCAATGACACGTGTATCTGTTTGGATAGTTTTAGAACCACCAACCCGTTCAAATTCGCGGGTTTCGAGTACTCGTAGAATTTTGACCTGGATGATAGGATCGATCTCACTGATTTCATCCAAAAATAGGCTTCCGCCATGAGCTAATTCGAAGCGTCCCTGGCGTCGTTCAAAAGCTCCCGTGAAAGCCCCTTTTTCATGGCCGAAAATTTCGCTTTCGAGCAAGTTTGTAGAAAGTGCAGCGCAATGAACGGTGATATAAGGACCTCCTTGCCGAGGGCTAAGATGATGAATAGCATGAGCAACGAGTTCTTTGCCCGTACCGCTTTCTCCTTCTAGTAAAATTGTTGCACGAGAAGGAGCAACTTGTTTAATCGCTTCCATCATTTCTCGTATTACAGGAGACCCTCCTACAATCATGTGGAGTCCATAACGATCATCCAACTGTTGATGAAGGTGAACATTTTCTACTTCGAGGATGCGAGATTTTAAGAGACGTGTGATTCGCATCTCAAGTTCGTCGAGTTGTAACCGCCCTTTGGAGATATAATCGTCGGCGCCTTGCTTCATGGCTTCCACTGCAAGTTCTTCTGATCCATAAGCTGTCATCAAAATACAGATAGGAGGTTGGGGGAGGGCTTTGGCGCGTTGGATAAGTTTCAAGCCATCGTCCCCGGGCATGCGTAAATCTGTGAGGAGAACATCGAATTTTTCGGATTCCAACAATTCTGAGGCAGACTTTGCGTCCTCCGCTAGGTACACATCGTAACGATCTTCAAGCGCTGCGCGTAAGCCTTCACGAGAGGGCTTTTCATCGTCCACAATAAGAAGTGCGGGTTTCATGTTGTTGCTTCCTTAAGAGAGGAAGGAGTAGCTTCACCAGATAACAAGCGGACGCGTTTTTCAGCAATCGGGAAAGAGATGCGAAAAGTTGTGCCACGCCCTTGTTCGCTGCTTACCTCGATTAACCCTCCATGTTCACGGACAATCCGTTCCACAATCATCAACCCGAGACCGCTTCCATCGCTTTTGGTGGTGAAGTAAGGCTCAAAAATCCGCTGCAAAGTCTCTGGCGGAATACCTCCGCCGGTGTCGCGGATGGTAACTAACACCCGGTCAGCACACAATTCTGTGTGCAAATGGAGAATCCCCCCCTTACTCATGGCTTGAAGACTGTTGCGGATCACGTTGAAAAAAATCTGCTTTAGTTGATCGCGATCTGCCAGAATGGAAGGAAGATTTCGTCCTAGATCTTTTTCAACCAAGACATCACGGTTGGCGATTTCAGGGGTGAGTACTTCCAATACCTCCAGCAAAACATCACTCATGGAACAAGGTTTCAGATTGAGTGGAGTAGGACGCACCGCCTTAAGAAACTGGTTCACGATTTGGTCCAAGCGCGCAATCTCACCTAGGCAAACTCGAATATGTTCCTCCAATCTTTTTTTTGTCGGTTCCTCTAGATTCCGTAATTCGCGCTCAAGAAGCTGCATATAAATGTATAGGGAGTTTAGAGGGTTGCCGATTTCATGAGCAATCCCTGCAGCAAGGGTTGTAACAGCACCCATTCGTTCCGATTCCGCATTCAAAACAGCACGGTGATGTGCTTCCGTTACATCTTGGATAATGAAAAGTAAGTCGGTTTCATGGGAATGTTCCTCACGTAAGGTGGTCACATAGATTTTAAGAAAACGGTGTTGCGGATAAAATACTTCGACATCATGATGAATGGCAGTACGCGGTTTTATGGTGCGTCGATCTTCTTCAACGGCTTCCCAAAAAGGTTCTGGCAAGTGACGTTGAAATGAATCTCCCGGGCCGAATTCGGCGTCGAGACCCAAAAGTTCGTGTGCTGCACGATTAAGGTAAATAGCCTCGTTTTCCGAATTAAGGACCAAAACCCCTTCGTTAAGCGCATTAAACACCGTTTCGAGGAACCCCTTTTCCTGAGCTAATCTCGCAACGATGGAAGCCACGCTTTTGGCATCCAAACGATCCATTCGCCCAATGAGTTTTTCAATAAAGGCAGGTTTCACAGGAAACTAAGAGTATGTCTCAGAACTAGAAGCCATTTCAAAACCCTTTTTTAGGTCCGGTAACACAGGCCTCCGTGCCTGTGTCCAACACAGGTATGAACCTGGTAGATGGGTGACAGTTTTGACTAAGAACATGGGTGACACATAATGCAGGGTCTATGCCCTGGAAAAATATATCACCTATGGAAGAACGAACCAAGTTTGTATTAGAAGTTAAAGAGAATTTTAAACCATTTACTGAGACCTGTCGATGCTATGGGATTAGTCGGAAGCAAGGGTACATGTGGTGGAAACGGTACAAAGAAGCAGGGCTGGATGCTATGAGGGAAGGATCTCGTCGTCCGAAATTCTATCCTCACAAGACCTCTAAACTTTGGAAAGACAGAGTCATTGATTTAAAGAAGCGTTATCGCTGGGGTGCTAAAAAGCTTCGACAAATACTTTTAACGAAGTATGGGTCGGCAGGACTGCCAGTAGTAAGCACCTTTGGGAGCATTCTGTTCGAAGAAGGTTTGGTCAAGGCCCGTCGCCGTCGCAACAAATGGCCAAGGATGCCATTAGTGGAACATCGTTTAGCGGTAAGTCCGACCATCGTTTGGGCTGTAGATTTCAAAGGATGGTTTCGTACAGGCGATGGGACGCGCTGCGATCCACTGACGGTGAGTGATCTTTATAGTCGATTCCTTCTATGTTGTCGTCTGGTAGAGTCTCAAAGTTTTGAGATGGTCAAACCTGTCTTTGAAGAGCTTTTTAAGCTCTACGGATTACCCCAAAACATTCGCAGCGATAACGGAAGTCCCTTTGGAAGTGCTGGGGTCATTGGGCTTTTAAAGCTAAGCATTTGGTTTTTAACTTTAGGCATTCGTCCGGAGTTCATTGAGCCAGGCCACCCTGAACAAAATGGTAGTCACGAACGAATGCATCGGAACTTAAAAGCGGAAACAACGAAGCCTCCTTCTCGAACATGGCAAGGCCAACAAGGACGCATGCAGCAGTGGCGACAAGAATATAATACCGAAAGGCCTCATGAAGCCTTGGATCAAAAGCTCCCGGTAGACTTCTATCTGTCTAGTCAAAGGCAGTATCGAGTTCAACCCATCATTTATCCATCGGTTTATCAAACTCGACGCGTTGAAGAACATGGTCAAATCCGATGGAATGGAACTAAGTATTTCGTTGGAAATGCCTTTGCCCATCAGCTCATGGGATTAAAAGCTCTTGAGTCTCACCGTTTTGAAGTTTACTTCTCCGATAGATTATTGGGAGAATTGAACACCGCCGACTCTTCATGCAAGGGGCTAGCCCCTTGCATGAAGAGTAAATATCAGAACACCTAAAAAGTGTCACCTATGTACTCGGTCAAACCTGTAACCTATGTCCCTGTTCATACCCCCCAATTCCACAGGCAGGGACGCCTGTGCCACCAAAGCCTGCCTCACCAAGTTTTGAAACCACTTCTAGTGAAGCTTCTCTGTAGGTGAAATCAAAGAGAGAGCCTTAGTTTTACGCTTTTTGCGTTCCATAAACCAAGCAATCCAAATACAGATTTCATACATGATCGTCAGAGGAATGGCCATGATAAGCTGGGTAAAAATTTCAGGTGTCGTCAATACTGCACCAAGAATGAAATTGAGCACAATTACGTAGGGTCGTGCCCTAGAAAGTTTTGTGTAATCAAGAACTCCAAAATACACCAGCAAGAGCACAACCAAAGGCAATTCAAAGGCGATTCCCATCCCCAACATAAACTTAGTAACAAAGTTTATGTAACTATCCATAGTCCAAAAATTCACTTCGATGTGGAGCCATGCTGCGCATTTCATTGCAATTCTTAAAGAGGGTGGCAACACCACAAAGTAGCAGAAAAAAGCACCTGCCATAAAAAAAAGACTGCCCATCCAAAAAACAGGTGTCAGATACTGCCTCTCCTTTTTCGTAAGGGCTGGTAAGATATAAGAACCAAGAATGTAGATCACAAAAGGAGTCGAGAAAAGTAATCCTGTATACAGAGCAAGTTGAAACCAGATCGAAAATACGGCTACAGGTGTAAAGACATGTAAGAAAGTCGCGGGATGGTCAATCCCACTCCATTTCAAGGGATATTGTAGGAATACGAGAATTTGAGGTACGAAGCAAGAACAAACGATCCATGCAATACCAATAGCCAATAAGATTTTGATCAACACCCAACGTAAATCCTCCGCGTGCTCAAGGAATGATTTGAGAGGACCATGATTTTGTGGTTTTGACTCTTGAGGAAGTTCAGACATATTAAGTGCTGTGTTGAAGACTCAGATTGGAATCCTTGTTACATGCAATATTCAGTTCTGCGGAATCCTCAAGAGCCAGAGAACAACCCTTGAGTCCTGTTTTGGGAAGCCTTCCTATCCATTCAAATCCATCCCCTCTTTCAACAACTAAGTCTTCTGTACGAAGAAACGCACAGGAGTCAAGGTTAGCAAGATCCTGAATTTCCAACACCCCTTTTTTGCCTTTTGGAACCCGCATGGATGAATCCGGATAAACCACGCGATATCGACACCAAGGAGGAAATCGAAAAACGATATGGATTTTGCCACGCCCATCTTTTATTGAAAAAGAATAAGCTTGCGATGAAAGTTCGCACATCGAATATTCACTCTGAATATGGCGTGGATTTACACCAAAGAGTTGACTCAAAGAACGATGAAGTTTGGAATGCTTGAACTCGCGACGGTGTCCCTTATATCCGCCTGTTTCTAAAATAAGTGTGCTTGGTGGCAAGTGAAACCTTTGTTTATGGCTTTTGCACCAGTCCAGAAAATGGACCCATCCAAGAGCAATACCAAAAAGGATTGTAGGCTGCCCTTCACGTTCTAACCGTTGAAGATGAGTGCAGAAGCCACACCAATCCCAACCCCCTGATTTCATACACCAAAAATCTTCTCCATCTCCGAACTCTCTCATAAGAATATCGACCATACACGAAAGTGAGGAATGAGGGTTTTCCTGAAAAGAAGGCATGACCCCCACAAAATTTGCTTTTCCTTGTTTGCTTTGGATGTCCTGCATTCTGCATTCTGCGTTCTGCATTTCCAGGAACCATTTCCATCCCATAATAACACTTGCTTGATAAAGGTCGTGCGACTGGAGCCAATGCCGGCTGCGTATGGAACGGCCACTATTTGTCGTGCCGCTCGATTCAAACCACAAACTTGAGTGCGAAGGATGAAAAGAACAAACCTTGGCTTCCTTAAACGCTACAATAGGGAGATAACGCACGGCATGACCTTCTTTTTGCCTATCATGCCAACGGCAGAAAACACGATTGTGTTGGAGTTGATAGGAGTAAATCTGGTCAGCAAGTCGATGCCATTTTTGGGAATTTTGTGCAGAAAATGAGGAACCATAAATAAGCTTTAAAACATGCTGATGTGTTGCAAGGGACGAAGAAATAATCCGCCGTCGCTTTATTGTAGAGAGCGAGTTCAATTTCTGTAAATAGTCGTTTCTTGTTTTCAAGTTGTTTAAAGACAGAAAAAATGGGAGAAGGTGTTTTGCCACCCGCTTTATTGAACAATGGATGTCTTGCGACTCAATCTTGGTGTAGGATGGCTTCTCATCGTTTTGTTCCCATGGATTTGTAACGGTTCTGCACAACAGACATCCTCTTCAGCGAAAGTGGTTGAGGAAAAACTGTATCATCTCGTGAATGAACATCGTAAGGCCAAAAAACTACTCCCCTTAATTCTCAATAAGACGATCGTCAAGCAGGCACAACAGCATAGCAAGAATATGGCAGATGGAAAGTTACCGTTCAGTCACAAAGGTTTTGATGAGAGGATGGAAATGATCGCAAAAGATATTTCCTATCATGGTGCAGCGGAAAATATCGCGGTGTATCCCGATTCTGTAAGGGTGGCTGAGAGTGTATTTCAACAGTGGTTGAAAAGCCGTTCCCATCAAGAAAATATTGAGGGTGATTACGATCTGACCGGTATCGGTGCTGTTCAAGATACTAATGGAAAATGGTTTTTTACGCAGATCTTTGTTTTGCACAAATGATGACTTGTAGTTTGGTGCGCTCATGGGTATGGACATAGTTATTTTATGAAACGTATCGCATGGATTTGGTTGCTTCTGGGTTTATCAGGCTGCGCGAGTGAGCCTTTCTCAACCTCCAAGCTTGATTCATTTGTTGGCCAATGGACTTATCAAGACGCAGTTGGAAAATATGGCCCTCCTGCTTCCTATCGAACGCTTCCTGACAGTACCGTGGTTGTCACTTGGATTCGGCAATACTCTGTTGCCTCCGAATTTCAACAATATGATCCCAAAAATTCAACCTACGTCCCTGCTTCTCCTGCGCAAGCTAAAGATGTGCTGAGGATGATTTTCAATCGAGACCAAATTTTACAATCATGGAATCTCGAAAGTGGTGATCCTCTGGTTAATCCTCAAGAGGTTTCTTCTGGGAAAACCCCCTGAGAGGGGAATGGCCGCTAAGTTAAGGCTGTTCGCACTGTAGACGGGGGCGGTGACCCCCCGCCAAACGGCCTCAACGAGGCCATCTACAACCTGAGATTTTTTCTTCTTTACCCTTAGCGTCCTTCCCCCTGAGTCGCAGCGCTCCCGCGCCTTGCCGGTGGCAAAAATCCACAGCAATGCAACCCACCAGAGTTTCCGGATGTGCCCTATATCTTGTGATGATCCCAGGGAGGGAGCTATTTCTCTTTCGGGGGTCTCTCTTTGTCTGAAAAAGCCAATGGGATGAAAGACAGCAAATTTGTTGAGCGTTTCCTCTGTTCATGCTCCAAATGGGAAAGATGAAAGTGATTGCTGTGGCTAATCAAAAAGGGGGTGTTGGGAAAACGACGACCAGTGTCAACCTCGCAGCATGCCTTGCCGAAATGGGGAGAACCGTTCTCTTAATTGATGTGGATCCACAGGCAAATGCCACAAGCGGGCTAGGAGTAACCAAATTCGCAGGCGTTAGCATTTGCGGTGCGCTTCTAGGAACGGAAGGGGTTTTGGACCGTATCGTTTCGACCCATTACAAAAACCTCTTTTTATTGCCTTCCGAGAATGATCTGGCATTTGCTGAAATTCATGTGGCTCGTTTTGATGATTATCTCCTGCGCATGCAAATCGCGCTTCAACCTTTAAGAGAAAAATCCTCTTTTGACTTCGTGTTCTTGGATTGCCCACCTTCCATTGGGGTATTGATGATGAATGCTATGGTAGCTGCAGATGGCGTGCTTTTGCCCGTCCAATGCGAATATTATGCCCTGGAAGGAGTCAGCATGATCACAGGACTCATGGAACAAATTCGTCAGTGCGGCACCTCTTCCGCTCTCCAAATCGAGGGGGTGGTCATGACGATGTTTGATGTGCGAACGAACCTTTCCGAACAAGTTGTAGCAGAGGTACGAAAGTATTTTGGACATCTTGTCTATCAAACATGTATTCCAAGAACGGTTCGGTTAGGGGAAGCCCCTAGCTATGGCAAACCAATTACTGCTTATGATCCATTGGGAATCGGTGCATGTGCTTATCGGCAATTGGCGGCCGAATTTCTCAGACGGCAGGATTCCTGATTTTTGAGTTCGATCGAGTTTCGGAACTACGAAGTTCGTCTTGATTTCTTTTTTAAAGATGAGAGGGTTTTCTTTTCGAGCTTACGTAGTGCCGGCTCAAAAGATTTGCGTTTTTCGAGATCCATGCGGTCAATGAAAAGGATTCCATGAAGATGATCGATCTCATGCTGGACCGCTCGACTTAGAAGCCCTGTAGCAATAAATTGAAGGGAGTGTCCATTCAGCAATGTTGTTGAAACATGGACCGTAACTGCCCTTGGGATTTCTGCGCTAATTTCTGGAAAACTCAGACATCCTTCCCATCCAAGGATTTCTATCCCTTCGAGGTATGTGATCCTCGGGTTAATCAAAACCAGCGGCATCATGCTGTCGAGAGATACTTCTTGAACGCCGAGGAATATTTGGGAAGGTCGATCAGTTCCACGAACATCAATCACAGTCAGCTGAAGTGCTTTTCCAACCTGTTGTGCAGCAAGACCCACGCCACGATGAACATACATCGTTTCAATCATATCGTGTGCCAACTGACGAATGGCAGTGGTGATTTCTCGGATTTCAGTACCTTTTTTCCGAAGAACAGGATGACCATAGTAAACTAAAGGTAGGATCATGGGAAAGTAACAAATGGTAGATCACAAGTTTCAAATATCTGAGTCTTCAATAAGAAGAATCACTTCTTCTTTTTAAGAAAACCTACTTTAATCTGGGCTTCGTGGAGATAAGGGGCGCCACCCCCTCCTGAAGTGATTGTTAAGCTTTCAATGGTAGCTGTGGGGAAGGTATTCTCAAAATCCATCAAAAATTTTCCCAAACGGAACAGTTCAGATTTAATGTTGCAATGGTAGTAATAAATTTCGTATTGCGCGCTGGGTAAAAGGATAGAAGAAAGATTGGGCTCGAAAAGGATATGAGTAGAGAAAAGAGTTAATGAATGGCGTTGGGCGATTTGTTGGACCTCTTTGATCGTCCAAGTTTCTACCACGCCCTCTGGCATTTGACTTTCAATTTTATCAAGATATTGGCGATAAGTTTTTGCAATTTGAGCATCTTTAATAAGTTGCATTTTTGTTTTTGTTAACTCGTCAATTTCTCTTTTAACTTCGATTGTTTTCTGCTGAGAGCTCTCTTGCCGCGTTTTGAGGGGCTGAACCCCGAGGATGTAAAGGAATCCCCATGCAAGTGTGATAACCAATAAGGCCAACACAAGACGTTTTTGTTTTTCACGAGGGGATTTCATTCCAAATGATGGCCCTTAAGAGGGAGCCTAAGTGCAAAGTTAACTTGGGCTTTTTTATTAGGAAGAGGGTCTTGGGTACGGCTGGATATCAATTCAACCTCATTCTCAAGTTCATTTTCCGATTTAGCGTCCGAGTATCCTGAAAGAAGTTGCCAGGTTAGACTTTTACGGAGGAGGTTAATGATAATATCTCGTTGCAATAAGGCGTCGACTTTGGTTGAGGCTTCAATGACAAGCTCAAGGTTAAGAGTAGGACGGGCCATTAATATCACTTTGGAATTAGGCAAAGAGTTTTTTAATGGGAGTGGTTGAGAAGAAGTTTTTTCTGTTACAATTTCGGTGTTAAACTGTAACTGAATGATTTGGATGTTCTGAGGTAGTGTAGTAACTAAAAAGTCGAGCACTGTGGCTAATCGGGGGTGATTTTGAATCCTTTCGTCAAGACGTTGAATCTCTTTTTTGAGATTGATGACATTGCTAATGTCGGAGGTGCTGAGTGCTGTAATTTCGGACTTTAGTTGATCGTAGATTTTTTGAATACGTCCTTGCTCGGTCCGTATTTTCTGAAAATTCCAATATAAATTTGTTACCCAGAATAGCGTGAGCGTTAGAACAAAGGCACCCAAAACCAAAGTCCATCGAAGGGGATCGCGCCTTTCCGCTGCTTCAAGTTTAAGTTGTTCGTGGAATAGATTAATGGCAAACATCTAAAGTGTCCTTGATCAACGATGATACCGCAAAACAAAAGGACATTCCTAGAACAACTTTAATCCACACGTGAGATTTGGGAGCTTCACCTGCCTTCGTCTCGCAAGGGCAGAGGACCATAGCCTTTGGTCATGGAAGAACCAACCCCCACATGGGATGGTTTCGCTAGCTTCCTTCACGCCATGTCAAACGAGTGGGTTTTGTCAGAGAGGAAGGTAGAAAGATATTCAGAACATTTTGGCCATGATTGCTATGGATACGCTCATCATAGACAAGATGTATGGTTCCTTGATAGATGAAGGCCTCGTCACGGCCCACAATGGCACCGTTGAACGTCGCTCCTCCGATATCACCTCCAATGAGGTGGTTGCAATACATAATGGCATCGATTTGGGTAAGATTAGCCCTTGGTACAAAAAGACTACTCATGGTCGTATCATCAAACGTAGATTCGTAATATTTCCGTGGTGTGCCATCACTTTTTGTACCAAGTGTCCCATTAAAGTTTTTATCCTGTAT
>OBEQ012355280.1_pt1 | contig 10805 bp, 10 predicted proteins | sample 1670901 | NCBI WGS metagenome assembly OBEQ01 (sample SAMEA104232315, study PRJEB22302) | groundwater metagenome | biome: forest; feature: aquifer; material: groundwater | place: USA | collected 2011-08-07 | depth 5.4 m | reverse complement strand
TTTTACTTCTAGAACTTCTTTTTTCACTTTTTCTAATCTTTCTTTAAACATTGATTCTTGTTTTTCAAGATTTGCTAATCTAATAGAAGCAGTTTCATTTCTTGTCTTGAGTTCTTTCTCAAGTTCGTTTTTATCTGCTTTAATCATAATACTTCCGATAATCTTATACGCAGTATCTGTTTTAGCAAGTTCGTTTAATGCATTCTCGTTTTCAATAAGAGATGCTTGAAACTGCTGTTTTTGCATAAGAATTTGTTGCAAATTTTGTTCAAGAATTTGTTGTTGTTGTAATTTTTCTGGATCCATAAGTTAGTTGTTTTATCCTCTGATACACAGATAAAGACTGTGTTACCATATGAACTGCTGAACGGAGACTCACAGAATCCTGTGCGCGAATAGCAAATAAAAGTGTTTTTTTATTTTTCTTCATCGTCAAGATGCAACGATTAGATAATTCTTGTTTAACCATCGGTTTAAAACAGGAATAAAGATTTTCTACATCTTCACTAATAGCAATATTTGCTCGATAATTCATCGTGCAATAACTTTTGTTGAAGCCGACCTTGGTTTGTATAATACTTTATAACCACAGTAAGGACAGCGTACTTTTTTTCGAAGATATTCATCTCCTACTTTTTTACCGCATGAAAAACATTTGTACTCTGACATTTATGCCTCATCAACTGCTTCATCTTTTTTTCGAAGCACAATAATTTCTTCAATGGCTTCTTTTTCTTCGCCAGCCTTTGTTTTTTTCTGAAGATAATAAGCAGGACCTGCAAATTTTGCATTACATTTTGAACATATCCAAATACCGACTGCAATCCGTTTTGCTGTAAGTCTATTACAATAAGGACATTGCTGTTTTTGTTTAGAAAACTTTTCTACTGCTGCAACTTTCGTTTTAATCTTTCGACCATATCTTGGTCCGAATCGCAATACAGAACCAAACTTTTTCTCAATAGCCATTATATCCTCCAATCAGATTCATGAAAAGAAGAGGAGGGGTATATAAAGGTTTCTCTAAACATATTATAAAAAAGAGACAACTCGTCACAATCTTTATAAACCAATCTTTTAATCCAAATTCTATGTCAGTCGATGCAACACAAAGACAAAAAATGAAAAAAGTTCTCAAGGAACTTGAAACATATAGAGGTAGACATACAGAACTTGTAACCGTTTATATTCCTGCAGATTATGACCTTAATAAAATTATTTCACATCTTGCACAAGAACAAGGAACTGCAACAAATATTAAATCTGCATCAACAAGAAAAAATGTGATTGATGCACTCGAACGCATGATTCAACATTTACGTTTGTATACAAGAACTCCTGAACATGGTCTTGCAGCATTTTCAGGAAATGTTGCAGAACGAGAAGGAGTAAGTGATGTAAGAGTTTGGAGTATTGAACCACCAATGCCGCTCAAAGTTCGCATTTATCGCTGTGATAAAGAATTTGTTCTCGAGCCATTAAAAGAAATGATGGAAGTAAAAGAAGTCTATGCACTCTGTGTTATGGATAGGAGAGAAGGCGATGTTGCACTTTTAAAAGGGAAAGCAATTATTCCCGTCGTATCTATTCATTCTACTGTTCCTGGAAAATATAAGACAGGAGGACAGAGTGCACATAGATTCGAACAAAATAGAGAACTTGCTGCAAAAGAATTTTATCGAAGACTTGCAGATCAAATGAAAGATACATTATTTCAGTATCCGAATCTTAAAGGAATTCTCGTAGGAGGACCCGGTCCTACAAAATATGAATTTGTCGACGGAGATTTTATGATTACTGATTTAAAAAATAAAGTAATTGCAATTAAAGACCTCTCATACACCGGCGAATTTGGACTTCAAGAATTACTTGAACGAAGTTCTGATGTTCTTGCACAAGAAGGAGTTTCACAAGAAAAACAATTGATGCAAAAATTTTTTGATATTCTTGCAAAAAAACCCGGCATGGTAACGTATGGGCTTAAACAAACAGAAGAATCTCTTGAACTTGGAATAGTTGATACACTTCTTCTCTCTGAAGAAACCGATGATGACATCTTTGAACGACTCGAACGCAAAGCCGGCGAAAAAGGATCAAACGTAGAAGTTATTTCCGTTGAGACAAGAGAAGGAATACAATTAAAAGAAATGGGAAAAATTGCGGCAATATTAAGATATGAGTATCATTAATAAAAAAATCATTACATATCTTTAAACAAATTTCTTTTTATACCAATCCAAATCATTAAATAATTTTTCTCATTTTTTCATTTCATGTTTACAAAAGATAAAATTGAAAAATCCGATTCACAAGTGCAACTTTTTTACTCTGAACTTGCAAAAACACCTTACAACTTTAATGGAGATTCTCCTAGAGAAACCCGATTTTTAGATGGCGGTTTTCCTCAACTTTACAGTATTGAAAATATATTAAACTCTCTTCCTGAAAATGCAACGCATGAAGAACGTATCTTATCTCTTTCTGAAAAACAAAAACAAGTTCTTGCTTTGTGGCAAGAAGAAGCTGCAAAAAATGCAGGCATTTCTGAACTAGGAATGAATAGACTTATCACAAGAGTTCCAATAATATTTTATTATCTCATGGAACAAGATGAAAAATCTTCTTTTGTATCTGCCTGTTCTCCTGTTGGAGTATATGCAAAAGAAAAAAAAGTTCTTACTCAGAGAACGTATGAAATAGGATTGTGTTCTGAAGTATTAAAATCATTTAATTGGAGCCATGGAAACCATAAAGGATTTTACATTGGTCCAAATACGTCAAAAAATACGGAAACATTTGTTCCATTTAAAATTTCAGAAAGTATTGAAAAAAAACTTTCACAAAAAATACAATGTCTCTTTAATGGTCTTCTTTATTATGGACTTGATAAAAATGAAACAGAAAAATTATTTTGTTTTATTGATACAACTGAAGGATCGACAATTATCGAAGGAAATAAAAAAATAGCAGAAAGGTGTAGAGAAGTAAAAGAAAAATATGACATTGATGCACTCTTTACTTTATATGCAACAAAAAGTATAAGTGTTCCTACATGGTGGACGAATAATGTTCTTCTTTCAGATAAAGTAAGATTTGAACCCGCAGATAAAAGATATGTTGATTTACAGATTCACAGAATCGAAGAAGTACTTGCAAAAATAGAAAAGAAATATGATTCCGAAACATTTTGGAGACTTCTTGTGCAGTACTATGTCCGCAAAGGAAAACTTACCAGTTTCGATTATGATCCTGAACAAAGTATGAGAAATTTATTGCGAGACCATTTATTACCCAGTGTTGAATAATAAAAAAAATAGTCAGTTAAAAAAGCAGTGTAGAAAGAAAAAAAAATGAACAAGTCTTCTTATGCAGCATTCTTAAGATATATCTTTTTACAATCTGAAATAATATCCTCATCTGCACGAAGAAGAGGTAATGCTTTTTCAAGAGAAAGATTTGAATATTTCTCTGCTTTTTCGATAATCCACATCTTAAATGATTTTTCATTTTTCCAAAATGCAGGTCTATTAAGAACGATTTCTTGCAAAATAAGTCTTGCAACAAATTGCGTATGACTCATCGAATCTTTTGACGCATCATCTGATCTATTTGAAATAATTGGTTTAAGATCAAATCCTCTTGTTGAACGTCCAGGTGTACGTCCAAGACGTATGCCTCGATGAAGCATTTCTTCAGTAATAATTTTATTTATTTCTGTTTCAATATCTATCCCCTTTCCAGATGATTGATAAAAATGAATAACAAGAGAATCCTGAAGACGAAGAAAATAGAGAAGAGATTGAGGAGTTTTAAAAGAGATTCTCACCTTTGCTTTTTGACTCAGTTCATACAATCTTTTTCCAATTCCCGAGAGCATAAGTAAAAACGTTGCAATTTCTCCAAAATGACTCTGCGCAGAATTATCATTAAACACACTACGTGTTCCAAGAAAAAGTGTAAAATACAGTTTATGAGTGATCTTGAATAAACCAATCGCTTTTTTCTCTTCGACAAAATCCGTCTTCCACCTAAAGTGCCACCAACCATCAGATAACTTTTCTTGGATACCTATTTTGTGAAGTTCATTAGTAAGCGCAACTATTGCCTCAAGATATTTTACATCATACTTTTCATATGCATCTTTGTGCAGTTTTTTAATTTCTTCAGAAGAACCACGTCTACTAAGAATATGATACAACTCTTCAGAAAAAGACAATAATGCAGAAATAAACTGATCAAAACTTTTTGGAAACTTTTTCCAACGCTCAGTATTTTCAAGAAGATAGATCTCTGCAGAAACTTGTTTTACAAATTCATCCATCTCCGTTTTTGCTAAATAAACGTAACGAGCACTTTTAAAATTATCTGAGAGAGGTAGTGGATACATTTTTAGTTTATCTATTTTTAGTTTATCTATTTTTAGTTTATTTTGTTTTTATAAATTTTCTATGAGATTTCATTTTTAATTTATTCTGATCTTATTTTTAATTTATTCAAATCTCATAGGTAATCTATTTTTACAATAGATCATTAATTTATTTTTATAATAAGTTTCAATTTTTTTTCTCTTCTTTAATTGCAACAGGACTACTACCGCCATGCCAAGTAAGTCTTGGTCGTAATCGTAGAGGATACATTCTTTCATTAGTATCATCAAAAATAATTGCAGAGCCTTTTAACGACGGAAGATTATCTAATTGCTGAACTAATCCTTCTTGCATATAACTTTGCATAAGCATTCCAAGTGCATCAACATCAAGTTTTGCAGTAATACGATGTGCGATTACAGTATCTGACTGCGTCATAACGTCTGTGTGAATTTTTCCCGGCTGTTGTGATGCAAGAATTAAGGAAATACCTGGTTGTCTTCCTTCTCTAAGAAGTGTAATAAGAGGAGCAGTTGCGGCAGTTGTTCCTTCCCTTGGAAGAAACTCATGAGCTTCATCAATGACGAGCCACACAAGTGGCATTTCTTGTTTTGTTTTTACATCCTCACTAAAATAATGAACTGTCTCTTTTACCATTTGATATTCTTCATTTTTTCTTGCAATCATTCTATCAATAAATAATCTTTTTGAAATAAGTCCAACAACAAGTGATTTAATTTCCCATCCACCAGGAAGTGTTGCGTATGCAGATACATCAAGAATTGCAACTTGTCCTCCTTTAGCAATAGAAGAAAGATCCTGTGCATTTTCATCAAATACTCCCCATGTCTGCGCACCAAGAAAATGATTTTCAGCAATATCTCTTACGTGTTGATCACATCTTGTATCTGATTGAATCTCTCGAATAATATCTGATACGGAAAAATTTTTTGTTCGCTGTTTTAATTTAAAAATAACTCGTTCAATTAATACGCCTGCATCATCATTTTTTGTAAGACCAAAAGAAAGCATCCAATCTCCTGCGTCAAGTTCTCCTGGACGAATGCCAAACGGAAAGTCTGTTGGAATTCCTTTATCTTTGTACTCTTTGAAATAACCCGTCGGTGTGTAAATAACAACATTGAGTCCTTTTGCATGAAGACCCCATTGCGATAATAATTCTTCATCCTTTAAATTCGGATATTTCATTGTCCAATACACACCCATTGTGTCAAGCATAATTACTGCAATATTTTGAGAAACTTCCGTAGGTAAATCAGCCACTCCTTCTGCAATAATTCCCATTGTGTAGGAATTATGAATAATAATATCATTTGCAATAAAGTTATGATACTCGGGAACTGTAATATCATATACATCAAAGGAGCCCTGTTTTTCCTCAATCAGTTTTATTTCATCCCAAAAAATATCTGACTGTGCAAGTGCTTTCATGCGCTCAGAACTATCTGCAATTGCAATCTGTAATAATTTCTGACGAGAAGGAGCATATCTCATACTTTCGCGTGCAGCTTTTGGATACGCATACCCAAGTTCTCTTCCAATTGCAGTCCAATTTTTTGGAGTATATTCGTCCCAAAGTTCTTTTGGAATCGTATCAACATTCGGATTATTTTTTACGTGTTGCAATTCAAATAATGCGCGATCTTGTTTTTCTTGTTTTTGTCCAAAAAATCCAATTTCATGAATGAAGTTTTTTACATTTTCACCATCGCATACAATTTCAAAACTTTTAAATATTTTTTCCCCACGTTTTATTGTTTTATTCCGTAATTTTGAGAGTATTCCAAAACGTAAAAGAAGATGATGCATTTGACGAGCAAATTCTTTTGAAGATGTTGCATAACTTATCTCCCAATAGTTTCTCTTTTTTGATGATCGATAAATACTTCCATCACAACTAAAACAACGATTTAAAAAAAGAGCGAGTTGATTTTTTGGTAAGGTAAATATCCCTTCAGGAATCTCTTTTTCAATTGCAAGTTTACCATACAACTTTGTTTGTTCCATAAGTTTACGAATAAGTGTTTTTTCATGTTCAATAGAAGTTCCTCTTTCAAATCTGCCCTCAGAATTTCGGAGCACAGTATATTCTAAAACACTTCTTTTGATGTTTCGAGAATTTACTTTATAACACCCTTCTTTCAAAAAAGTAAGTTCCAAAAGCGGATGAAATTCTTTTAATGCATGTGTGAAATCTGAAATGATAATCGGATCAAGGTTACTAAAAAACAGGGGTTTTTTCGTGTGTCCTTCAGTCAAGAGATACGCAATTATTTTTATTTCTGCTTCAGGCATTGACTGTGTGCCAAAACAAGGAATAATGCGCGGTGTTGCAATCCTCGATCCAACAAATAATTCTTTTGCTTCTTTCCAACCTGAAAGCGATAAAAGAGGGTGTTCAGGAGTGAGTTCTATTGTACGTCCACTTCTCAAAATAACTCGAAGAAGTGTTGAAACTGTTCGTTTATAAAAACGGGTTTTAGGTGAAGGAATAATCTTTAAATCATGATTAAGTGCAAAGATATGTTCTTTTTTTTGTTCTAATTCTTTTATCAAACAAACAGATCCATCGACTAGGGTAATACGTGTATCTCCTGTAACACATTTTCCCGAACCTCTCTTGCCGACGATAAAAACAACATGTGACCGTGCAACATCTAAATACACATTATTAGATAAAGAAGTAACCTGCCCCATTTTCACATAGTGTTTACCTATAAAGATGAGACCCTTTGTTCCAAACTTTTGTTTTTCTTCTTCATCTCTTCCGATTAGAATATCAAAGGGCATACGTATTCCATTCGAGAATTCTTTTAAATATGTTTATGAGCACTTGAAGATGGTAAAGATTTAAAAAGAATAACAGATAATAAAAAAGAACAAACAGAAAAATAAAAAAAGAATAAGATATTTATACCAGAAGAAAAAACTCTTTCTTATGCAAAAAAGAGAGAAAAATAAAAAACAGTCTAAACATTTTTCAAAAAAAAATTCTTCGAAATCTTCTGAAAACATATCTAACAATATATCCAAAAATATATCTATCACATCTGAAGTTTCAAAAACAGAAAGTATTCCTCATTCTCCTTTTTCTCATGCAAAAAAAATGTGGATGGGAATTCTTGGACTTCTTTTAATTATTACAATCGGTCTTGTAGTTGTGCAATTAAATGCAAAAGCGCCAAAAAATATCGCCGCAACTGTTAATGGAGAAGATATAACTACAAAAGAAATGCAAACAGTCTACATGACACTTCCGACAGAATATAAAAGTAGTTCAAATATCCAAGAATTAGTTCTCAATCAAACAATTTATGAAAAAATTATTCTTCAAGAAGCAAAAAAAAGAGAAATTAGTGCAACAGAAATCGAAGTTGATTCTGTTTTGTCAAAAGTGAGAAATGATCAAAATATCACCTTAGAACAGATAAATGAAGAATTACAAAAAACAGGCATAGATCTTGCATTTTTACGTGAGTTTTATAGAAGACAACTGGTTATTGCAAAAACGCTTCAGAATATATCTGAAACAATTCCTGTTTCTGACGAAGAAGTAAACACTTTCTATAAAGAATATGAGTCTCAAGGTGGAAACATTACTGCGCAGAATGTACGCAATCAAATGAGACTTTTTATCTTACAACAAAAAGTAGGCATCTATGTTAAAGATCTCTTGGCAAAAGCACAGATAAAAAGATATTAATTTTTAAAGGGTCTTTCTTTTTCACACTTCTATGAAAGAAGAAGTTACTGCCTTGGAATTATTGTATCTTACAAAAGAATTTTCTGAACTTATCGGAAGCAGAGTTGAAAAAGTCTATGCACCAGATGACACAACAATTCAACTTGTTCTCTTTACAAAAGAAGGGAAAAAATTTCTTCATATAACCTCTGGAAAAAGAGTGTATGTTGGTACAATAAAAAGTGCAAATCCCGAGGAACCCACAGGATTTTGCAGTTATCTTCGCAAACAATTAACCTATACAAAAATAATAAATATTACACAAATAGGATTCGAAAGAATTCTTAAAATAGATTTTGAAACAAAAACAGGAATCCTTTCACTTTATGCAGAATTATTTTCACCAGGAAATATTATTCTCTGCGAAAATAATGTCATAAAATCTTCTCTTCTCCAGCAAACGCTAAAAGAGAGAACAATTAGACCAAAACAACCCTATATTCTTCCTGAACAACGATATGATATCTCTTGCGCAAATCATTTAGAACGTAAAAATCATTTAAAAAAAGCAAACAAACCTCTCTTAAAAGCATTAGCAACAGATTTTTCTCTTGGAGGAACATATGCAGAAGAAATCATTTTACGCACAGGAGCAAAAAAAGATATGGAAACAACAGACTTGTCAGACTCTTTATCTGAAAAAATTATTCTCGAAATAGAAAAAATACTTCTGCAAAAAATAACACCCCAAATTGTTTTTGAGAATACATTGCCAATTGATATAATCCCTTTTGCAATGCAAAAATATGCATCATTTCAGACAGAAGAAACAGAAAAACTTAATACTGCATTTGACAAGGTATATACGCAAAAAAGTGCAGATAAAAAAGTACAAGACATTGAAACAAAAAAAGATAAAGAAATTGAAAAGATACAAAACACCATAAAAATTCAAAAAAAACAGTTTGAAAAAATAAAAAAAGAAAGTGATGAAAATCAAAGAAAAGGAGAATTACTATATGAAAAGTATCATGTTGTAGAAGAAATCTTAAAACAGATTTCTGCTGCAAAAAAAATAATGAGTTTTAAAGATATGAAAGAAAAATTAAAAGGACATGCAATCATTAAAGAAATCGATGAAACAAATGGAGATGTCACAGTAGAATTATAAAAAAAAGAAAAAAAATAAGAAAAAAATAAAGAACATAACAAAATAGAAAAAAAACAATGGCACACGCAAATATTTTTTTGGAAAGGTATAAGTCACTTGGAATTTCAATTCAGCAGCTACTTGCTATAACTGAAGTAAAACAAACAATTCGTATAAATACGCTCAAGGTTACTGAAAAAGAAACAATTGAACGTTTACGCGCGCAAGGTGTTTCAGTCGAAAAAGTTCCTTTCTTAGATTATGGATACTGGGTAAAAAAAGCAAAACAATCCGTTGGTGCAATGCCAGAATATCTCTTTGGACATTATTACATTCAAGAAACTGCTGCACAAGTTCCTGTGCAGATTCTTAAACCAACAAAAGAAGAAATAGTTCTTGATATGTCTGCTGCTCCCGGTGGAAAAACAACACAGATTGCTCAGTATATGGAAAACGAAGGAGTTCTTATTGCAATGGACAATAATATCTTTCGTTTACAATCTCTTCAAAATAACATAGAACGAACAGGCGTAAGTAATTGTCTTGTCTATAATAAAGATGGGAGATATGTTCAAGATATAAAAATTACTTTCGATAAAATTCTTTTGGACGCACCTTGTTCGGGAAATTTTGTTGTTGACAAAGAATGGTTTAATAAAAAAACAATCGAAGGAATAAAAGAAAGAAGTTATCTTCAAAAAGAAATGCTCACAGCTGCTGTTCAGATTCTTAAAAAAGGAGGAACACTTATTTATTCAACGTGTTCTCTTGAACCAGAAGAAAATGAAATGGTAATTGATTGGGCAATTAAAAATATCGAAAATATCGAAATTCAAGAAATAGATTTTCCTCTCGGAGATAAAGGAATTAAAAATCCATTCGGAATACTTCTTCATTCGGATGTAGAAAAGTGCAAACGATTCTGGCCGCATAAAACAAAAACACAAGGATTTTTTGTTGCGAAGATAAAAAAGTTATAATATTTTCTGAAAAAAATTAGGAAGGGGAAATTGCCCGTAAAAAAACACCATTGTAATCATAAAAGAAGGAGCTATCACAGAAAAAATAAAAATCAAAATTTGCCACATACAAGCTCATCACTTGGTCTTTTAGACTTTGAGTCAGCAAATAGAAAGCCATAAATTCACTCTCGTCATTCATCCTATGGTTAAATACTATTGAAGTATATGTACCTAGTAAACTGATATCTTCTTCAACACTTGCAATCCACGCTGGATGAGATATAACTTCTGACTCATTTAAGGGTTCATCATATTTTGCTTGTGAACGTTTTAAAGAAAACCCTCTTCCCTGCAAACTCACATAATCTACTGAAAGATATTCATTACTAAAATTTTTTGGTATTGTAATTAATTCTTTACATGTTGGAAGAATCATAAAATCATCCTTCTTTTTTGAAGAATAAACAACTCCTGTACAAGAATCAAGCAATGTATCAAACAATCGTAACCTCTCTTCCATTGTCCTTGTATCTCCATTCTTATTTTTTAACGTTTCAAAATCATCAACACGTGCCTGTAAATTTTCTTTAAAAGATAAAGGACGAACAATTTTCTGACCATCA
>OBEQ012817268.1_pt1 | contig 10806 bp, 12 predicted proteins | sample 1670901 | NCBI WGS metagenome assembly OBEQ01 (sample SAMEA104232315, study PRJEB22302) | groundwater metagenome | biome: forest; feature: aquifer; material: groundwater | place: USA | collected 2011-08-07 | depth 5.4 m | reverse complement strand
TGCGCGCGCCGAGCGGAGAGGATTTCCCCCCACAAAACCAGTGGGCGGCACTTCGTGCCGCCCACCAATTCGTCGGTCAAAAATCGGAAAGTCTAATCTTGGAGCGGGTAGCGGGAATCGACCCCGCGTCCACAGGTTGGAAACCTGTTGTAATAGCCACTATACGATACCCGCGAATCTTATTAATTGCTATTATAACCCAATTAGTTAAATGCATCAAATTTAATTTCCAATATACCTCCTCAAAAAACTCACAAAAAATAATCCGGTCGCGACGCTTATTATGGTAGGCCCGACTGCGATATTATACACATCAGCCAAAAAATATCCGCCCACAACCGAGATGATGGCCGCAAAAACTGAAATAGCCATGGTGCTATTTAAGCTATAGCCTAAATTTCTTCCAATAGCCGCAGGCACGATAATTAATGAACCCATCAAAAGCACTCCTAAAAATTGTAACCCCAAAATAACATTCAAAGAAAAGGCCAATAAAAACAAAAGGTCTAATCTGGAAACTTTAATTCCTGAAACCGTTGCCAAGTCTTCTGAAACCAAAGACAGGGCCAATTTATTTTTATTCCATAAAATAAACGCCATAACCGCGAGAGCCGCCAAAATCCCAAAACCGGCTTGATAAAGTGTCAGAGCTTTCACCTCGCCAAAAAGAGCTTCAATAAGTTCATGATCAGGCGTAACCAAGCTCCCCACTGCGAGTGACGCCGAAAACACTACCCCCACTATTGTTTCGGTGGAGATTGAAGTTTTCTTTTCTATAATCCAGATAAAAATGGCGCCCAAAACTAAGGCCAATCCCCCGCCAAGGAGCGGATCAACTTTATAAATAATTGCCAACCCCAACCCGGGCAAAGCGATATGAGAGATGGCATCGGCCGCCAACGCCATCTTTCTCATCAACGCGAAAGTACCGACTAAGCCGGAGGCCACAGCGACCACTATCATTAAACCGATTGATAAAATGTTACCCTCTATCATGGTGATGGTGATGATACAAAACTCTCTCGCCGTATAAATGATGTAAATTTTCCTGATTTAAAACGTGATGAGGCGTGCCATAGCAAACCACCGATTGATTCAAACACAACACCTTCGTCGAATGGCTGTAAACCAAACTCAAATCATGAGACACCAAGATAACCGTCAAACCTTTTTCATCTTGCAAGCGATGAATGGTGTCATATATTTGTTCTTCTCGTGGAATGTCTACCCCCGCGGTTGGCTCATCAAACAAAAGCACGTTCGGGTCGCCGATAAGCGCGAAAGCTATTAAAGCTCTCTGTAATTGTCCTCCTGACAAATGCCCTAATTTTCTATCCAGTAGTTCAGGAGATAATTTTACCAAATTTAAAAACTTACCTATCTCATCGCCGCCTTTCATAAGCTGTGATTTGGTCAACAAAAAATCTCGAAGCGTTAATGGCAAATTTCGATCTATATCAATCCTCTGCGGCACATAGCCCACCCGCGTACCCTCCCCCCAAACAATCTCCCCCGCGTAGGGCAAAGACCCGATAAGCGCCCTAAAAAGCACGCTTTTGCCGGAACCATTGGGGCCGATAATCGCCAAACTTTCTCCTCGTTGGACATCAAAAGAAACGCCCGTTAAGACCTTACTCTTACCAAAAGAAACTTTTAAATTCTTGACTTCCAAAACATTGTCAGGCATTGATAAAAAATCAAAATTATGATATTATGCAGATATAATCAAGAGTTAAGCATTCGCCCCGCTAAGCCGGGGCCTCATAGTTTATATTATAAACCTTCAAAAAGTCATCGTCAAATAAATCTCGGGTAACCCCTCACAGCCCACAACGAAAGACTGCCCAGAAATAAGACCTTCTAGAGCCCGCTCCGGGGCGCAAGCCCCAAGTCTTAGTCTCCAGAAGGTCTTATTTCTGGGCAATCTTTCAATGCCGGTTCATAGGCGTGAGGGGTTACAATCTCAGGCAACTGGTATTAAATGGTATATAATAGTAACTAAGGTCTTACTTATTCGTTCTCTATGTTAGAAGGTGAAAAAAACTTAATAAAAGCCGCTAAAGCAGGAAATTCCTCGTCTTTTGGTACTCTATACGACCATTATATAACCCAGATATACCGATTTATATACTTAAAGACGTCCAGTCGCGAAGAAGCCGAAGACCTGACTCACGAAGTATTTCTAAGCGCTTGGAGGAGTATGCCCGGCTATAAACACAAGGGATTCCCCTTTTCAAGCTGGCTTTATCAAATAGCTAGGAACAAAGTTATTGACCATTTCCGAACCAAAAAAACGGCGATGCCAATTGATGAAATTGTTCAAAGCGAATTAGATATTCCGGCCCTAATTAATACCGAAGGCGACTTAGACTTGGCTCTGGATCTGGAAAAAATAAAATACGCCATGCAATTCCTCACTGAAGAACACCAAAATATAATCATCATGCGATTCGTGGAAGACATGACACCCAAAGAAATTGCCGAAATTCTTGGTAAAAGCGAAGGCTCCGTACGATTGGCGCAACATCGGGCGATTCACAAATTAAAATCAATTCTTCAAAAAAATCAAAGCCAAAAAAACGAAGAAGGTAATCTGGTATAAATAAAAAATGGACAAAATTATAACCAAACTAAAAGAGCTTAAAAATATATCGCCCGATTCCGGGTTTATTAAACAATCCTTAGAAATTATTCTAAGCTCCGCCCAGACAAAAGGGTCAATCATCGGCCATCTATTGGAGGGCGCGAGATACAGTCTCGCCTTAAGCTTAGGCGCCGTACTCTTGGTAGTAGCGCTCGGAGGATTTTCTTATTTACACCTCACGAATCTCTCTCCCGTTCTGGTTGGCAGTTTAAACAGTAAAAATCTAATATCCGAAGCTCAAAAAACCGATTTCTCCATCAAACTGGCTGAAGCAAAATACTTCGATGATGCCGCCTCGGCCGCAACTGTCGCCTTAAATACCATCTCGCAAAACAACCCCGATCATCTAAACGACGACGTTCTTGAAAAAGATCTTGAATTCATTGAAAAAAGTAAACCCCAAAGCAACGACTCAAATGACGTCTTTGAAAATATCGTGCTGTAAATCAATGCTTGATAACTCGCTCAAAAAATTATCGTTTGTTCTTGGAACGCTCGTGGGACTGTTTGTCACGAGCTTTGTTTTTGTTGCATCTGCCAAAGAAATTCCAGAAAGTATTGAATCGGCCATCAAGAACGTCAGACAAAATGTAGGCGCCTTGGTAGGAATAAAAGATGATGCCAACTTAACCAACGAAGAAAAGGAGGTAAAAAAATTTGAAGCCGCTAAAGACGCGCTCGAAAGCGTTATAAACCTAGGGCTTGCGGAAATAGCCGCCTTCAAAGAAAAATTAAATGAAATTGAAATCGAGAAGCTCTCGGCGGCGGATTATACATTCGATGCCGAAGAAACTCACGAAAACCTCCAAAAAATGATTGGATATTATGAAGCGTATCACAAAGACATGTTAAAACGTGTTGAGCTCTTGAGTGGCTACAAAGACGCTCAAAATCTGGCCAAAGACATCAAAAACTGGAGAGATAAAATCTATCGGCCGGGCATAAGAAAGATTTTGAGTCTGGAGTTGGTCCTCAAAAACAGAGATATTATAAATGTAGCCAACAATAGATTCGACAAAATCTTGGCTGACTTAAAAAAGCTCAAAAATGCCAAACTTATCACGCTTTCTTCCGTTGAGCCACTACTCGATAGCATAACCGGCGACAAAAAAGCTACCGCCGCCTTAGACGAAGAAATAACCATCATCATACTCAAAATATTAAAAACCCCGACTCCTATTCTTGAGACGTCAAACAAACAAAAACCCGAAGAATCTTTGATATCCGACCATAAACTGATATCTAACCTGGTAGAACAATCTTTCTTAAAAGTTAAAGATATGTATAAAGCTTTTATAGAAATAAACGCGCTGGTCAAAAAAATGATAGGGATAGAGTAAAAATAAAGGAGCAATGTCATCCCAAAAGGCTTCTCAACCTATTTGGTATCCATGGTGGCAATAATATGAAATACTCATGGGTTTATTCATTTATAGCACGCAAAAAAATCCCGCCTCCGATATTTTTAAAATCTGTGGCGGGATTTTTTCGTTTGAAACAAACAAAACTCTACTTGACTGCGTCTTTAAACAACTTACCTGCTCTGAATTTTGGCTTTGTTGAAGCCGCAATTTGAATCTTTTCGCCTGTCTTTGGGTTAACGCCCATTCTGGCGGCTCTTTTCACGACACGGAATACTCCAAAGCCCGGAAAAGCAACTTCGCCTCCTCGACCCAATTCTTTTAAAATTATGTCTAGGAACGCGTCAACGGCCTCAACCGACTTCTTTTTTGACTCCAAGCCAACCGCTTGCATATATGCTTCCGCGAATTCTTGTTTTTTCATAAAAATTATAAATAGGTTCCAAACTCGACCTTTTCCGTTTATATCTAGAATTATAGCAGATAATTATAACCGCACAAGAGTTTACCGGCATTTCAATCATTATTCCAAAATTTTCAACTTCATATCATAGATGCTCAACCTTGAATCGTGCTCAACTGAATACTCAGCTTTTATACCCTCCCTTTTATTAATTTCATTTAACTTTTGAGCGCCATCCTCTAAAACTTTTCTATCCTTTTCTATATCTTCTTCGATCTTCTGTTCGGCCAAAAAAGCATCCTCTACCTCATCATTCGGAGTATTGGGGTCATCTATAATGTCTATGGTACCCACCGGCACCTTATCATAAATTCTCCCATTTTGGGGCTCAATATAAATAGTCCTGCCTACGCCATGAAAATCAACAAGATAGTGACCCCAATAACTCGCCTTAACCCAACTAACGCCAAAAATTTTATTTTTTCTTAAATAATCAATAACTTCTTTAGAATAATCATCACAATCATATTTATTGGGCACATAAGGTTTATCTGAAATACCGCTTCCTTTTATGATATTAGACAAACTCTTTTCTAAATCATCCTTAGGGTCTCTTTGATTTTTAAAAGCATCGGGGTCCAAAAAATCCGGATCCAATTTCAATTCAACGACGCTAGGACTCACTTCTTGAGCTAAAGCAACTTTAGTATAAAACAATCTCTTGGAAACCCTTTTTGGTCTCGTCCCGACACAAGGGCCGGAGATAAGGCCCTTCAATTCGTTGCAAGTATTTATTACAGTTGTCAAAACCTGACCATCGCTTAAGTGACAAGAAGCAGTTTCTCTATTTCCCTTCAAAACACCCGCCCCATAAGCGAATAACTTTACCGACTCATTCCTAAATTCAAGAGGAAACAAAAGACTGGACCCAATTTTATCACCTACTTGATCAACCGCTGAAAGCTTTTCATCGTTATTACCTTTACTGACATTCGATAATTGCGTTATATGCTCCGATAACCTTGCCTTGAAAGGACTCTTGACTAAAAAAGAAATTAAATAAGATAAAACATCCGGTGTCTTTTCTCCCTTTTTCCAGTCATAAAGAACGTTAGCCGCCGCCTGATAAGCTGAAACTTTTTTTACAAGTACGGTTTTACCGTCAACCGTAAAACGAAAATTCGCGCCTCGAGGGGCGAGCACTTGAATAGCCCTCGTTTCTTTTGGTCTCAAGCTTATCAATCCAAAAACATCAGACAAAACATTTTTCACATCACTGCTTAAATTCCTAAGAATAATAGTATAGTTGCTTTTTAACGAAAGACCGCTACCCTCCCCTCCGCTAGGAAGATTGGAAGGAATAATTTTTTCTGTCTGCCTCAATCCGTTGATGCGAGGAGTCGAGATCTCATCAGGCGAAGAAGCTCCAGAAATAGTCTTTCGAGATAACTCCAAGGTTTGCGCGTAAACCATGCCGCTAAAAATAAAATTAATTAAACCGCTAAAATATAGTAAAGTCTTGGCTAGCTTCATACCTTAATAATAGCATAATCAAATAATGACGATCTCCTTGTTTTAGGCCGTAGTTATTCTTCTTAGTCGAGAAACTACTATTTTTCTTATTATTCGAGTGAGCGATGTCTTAGAGCGAATCGAGAATATACCTTAATGTAAACTTCCCTGTAGTAAGCTTGTCGAACTATCGACTCCGAAGACTCTGCTCGAAGGACAATTTTCTCGTTTTCTTGATTTCTTGTTTTCTTGATTTTTTATATTTTATTTTTGATATTTAATATTTGATATTGTATAAAAAAGTCCCCGCCGAGCCACTTGGCTCTAGCGGGGACCCTACACCTCCTTTCTAATTGCGACAAAAGAGAAGGGCGTAAATTTGAGACTTCCAATCCCCTTCCAAAAGGGTGTGGAAAACCCAACTCCTCTTCACCTCTTCCGGGTCCCAAGCGATATGGGTATCGCTGGGCACCATCCGGTAAACCATACCGGTCTGCGGCTCCCAGTGAATGAGCCGCCCATCCGAGAGTTCCACGCAATTCCATGCGTGGCGCCCCTTCGCCGAGGTGGTATACCCCGCTCTGAAACCGTGAAGCTTCAGAGCATAGTAGTACTCCAAAGCAAAGTCGTCGCAATCATGCGACTTGGGCACATAAAGTGCCCGAGGACGAAACTTCAGCCAATGAAAGAAAATTCGCATCTCCTCTCGATCGGCCACCAAAGCACCCGAAGCGACCATTTTGACCTCGGGACCCCCCGGAGCATCGAGTTGGTTCAACCGCTCGCCCCAGAGGCCGATGATGCACAAGTAAGCCCCCAGTATGAAACCGAAGGCCAGCCAGATGTCGCGTCGTCTCTCTGCCTTACACCCCAGATGCGCGGCTACCACCTCCTCGAGCTCCTGCTTCAGAGTTTGCCACAGGCACATTCCAAGACAGAAAAACATCAATACCATATATGCGTGAGTCATTCGAAACCCTCACAAAATCAAGCTTCTCACTGCCCGCCAACCACTTCAACCATATATTAATTATAGCATATTTTGGTCAAAAAGTCAATAGATTAGCTACTCTAAATATTCAACTTCTGTCATCCCAGCTCTGTCATTCCTGCGAAAGCAGGAATCCAGACTTTTGGAATGACAAAGAAGGGCGATGTCATCTCTGTCCTGATTTTCATCAAGATAAACTCCAGCAGGGATCCAGGTTCACGATTATGAAAACAATTTGTCATACAAATCATCCCAGTTGGGATTAGATTTCTCTATTAGCTCCAACTTCCATTTTCTCTTCCACGCCTTTAATTGTTTTTCCCTTTTTATAGCGCTTTCAATATCAGAAGTCTCCTCAAAATAAACCAATTCATGTACCTGATATTTTTTAGTAAAACCTTCAACCAAATCATTCTTATGTTCATATATTCTTTTCCTCAAATTATTTGTTACACCGATGTATAGGGTTCCATTTCTTTGGCTAGCCAAAATATAAACATAATAATGATTCATAAAAACTAGATCCCAAATAGGCTAAGAAGCCTTTTGGGATGACAACAAAAAAATTTAAAAAATGAAAACTAATAAAATAACCGAGTTCTAGGCGCGCCGAGAAGGTGTATCCGCTACGATACTCCGCCGAGGCGCAACAACGAAATCGGTTATTTTATTAGTTTTTATACCTATCTGGCGTATTCTACAGCTCTAATCTCGCGTATAATATTCACCTTTATCTCCCCCGGATATTTAAGTTCTGTTTGGATTTTAGTAGCGATATCTTTGGCTAACTGCAAAGCGCCGAAATCATCAATTTTCTCGGGGCTAACAAACACTCGAACCTCACGCCCGGCAGAAAGCGCGTACGCGTTTTTAACACCGGGGAAACCAGCCGCGATTTTTTCAAGATCACCCAAGCGTTTTATATAATTCTCAACCGTATCACGCCTGGCGCCAGGCCTAGCCGCGGAGAGCGCATCCACCGCCGCCACAATAAACGATTCGGTGGTAGAAAACGGATATTCCTCATGATGCGATTCCATGGCTTTAATAACACGATCATCAATCTCATATTTTTGAAGAATCTTGCGACCCAATTCAACGTGAGTGCCCTCCACCTCATGACTTATGGCTTTGCCAATATCATGAACTAACGCTCCGCGTTTCGCGACATCAACATCAGCACCCAATTCCGCCGCGATCATCCCGGCCATATGTGCCATCTCCACTGAATGCTGTAGAACATTTTGTCCGTAGCTGGTTCTGAAATGAAGCCGCCCTAAAAGCCGTATAATTTCTTTAGGAAAATCCACGATACCTACGTCATATGCGGCCGTCTCGCCTATCTCCATCATTCTCTTCTCCACTTCATTTTTGGCCTCTTCAACTTTTTCTTCAATTTTTACCGGCTGTATGCGACCGTCTTTAATAAGCTTTTCTAAAGATAAACGCGCTATTTCACGACGCAATGGATCGAAAGAAGAAATTATAATATTTTCCGGAGTTTCATCAATAATAAATTCAACCCCGGTAAGACGCTCGAGCGTCCTGATGTTTCTTCCCTCTCGCCCGATAATTTTCCCCTTAATCTCTTCATTAGGAAGATTAAACACCGATGTAGTCGCATCCGCCACATGCGATCTTGCGTATCTTTGCATGGCGGTGGTTATAATATCCAAACTCCTCTTTTCAATTTCTTCTCTCCTATCCCGCTCCACTTTTTGAATTGACTTGACGATATCTTGCGCGTAATCTTCTTCTACTTTTCTAAATAACAACTTTTTAGCGTCCTCAATAGTCATTGAAGCCACTTTTTCAAGCTCGCCCTTAATGCCTTTCTGCATCTCCGCGACTTGAGTCTTTTGCAAATTCAAACGCGAAAGCTCCTCGCCTAAACGCATTTCTTTAGAAGACGCTTCTTTTGACTGCCTGGTTAAATCCTCCTCTCTTCGATGCAACCTCTCCTCAATTCTGTCTATTTGACCTTTACGCTCTCTTTCTTCTTTTTTAACTTCTTCCAATGCTAACGCGGCCTTATCCTTGGCCTCCAAAATAAGCTCTTTGGCATGAATTCTCGCCTCTTCATATTCGGCCTTGGCTTTCTCTTCAATCGCCCTAGAAGCGTGCGAGGATATGATTTGCCGGCTGAAGTAACCGATAAACGCGCCTAAAACCACAAGACCCGCGGCTAAAAGCAGGGTTTCGTAAGACATATCTATTAAAATTGTCCGCTAAATTCTCCGGCGAAACTGAAACTCCTAAATTTTCCAAATTCAGCTTGCCGAATATGTTAGGAACCATAAAAATTAGTGATAATGATGACTTTTTACTCTATCTATATATAAAACTATATCAAAATTAAAATGGTTTGTCCATCCCGGGGATGGAAAGCAAATAACTAATAACCAATTACCAATTTCCAATTAAGGTAGTCCCTCGATGCGGCCGAAGACGGCCTTACTCGGGAACTAAAAATTCTTTATTGGCCGAGTCTTATCGAGGCCATACCTAAATTGGTAATTAGAAATTAGTAATTGGTAATTTAAATAAAATTCCGCCTCTTCAGGCGGAAAACTACTTTCTACTTCTCCGTTGCTCCGGTTCTTTATTTCTCAAGTTTTCTATTTCTCCCGTTCTCCAGTTATCTATTTCTCCACTACCATCTATCAAACCTCGCGATCCGTAACCCTTCACCATCAAAATTACCACACACGCCATGTCCTTTAGCATTATCCAAATCCGAGCACCACACATAATAATCATTATATAATCTCTTGCCGCTTACCAAATAGTAAAGAATGGTCGCATAAGCAACTTCTACGACTTTAAGAGGATTGCTCTGCCTTACAAAACCCGCTCCGTTATAACCGGCATCGCTTTTCTCTATAATCGGCAGCCAATGCCAACCCAAAACCATCTTCGTTCTTGAATGAGACCACGGCTTATACCATTCTGTATTATAAATATTCGCTTTATTAAACAACCTAGCATGTCGCTTCCTTATATCCAAAACACTAATCGGCAAACCGGCCACCAAAATGTGCGTCTCTTTGCCTTGCTCTAAAACCGGGAGCGGTATTGGCACATCCCATAAAGCGGCGATATGAGAGATTTTAAAGTCAGGATCATAATGCTTCGCCACCTCCTCGATGCCCAAAAACCTATCCCCTAGGATTTTCTTAGCCGCCATTTGAGACTCTGTCGGCTCATAACCGCATTTCTCCTTTAATTGATTTAAGAATTGCTGGTGACGCCTTTCGTCGGCTTCCCGCGCTTCGCGCTCAACTTGCTCCTTTTTAATCTCTCTTAACGCCTGCGCATCATTTAACGCCCAATATTCGAGCTCCGAAGAGGCAATTTTCTCTTCTCTCCACTTAAGAACCTTTTCCTTTTCTTCCGGCGTCATCTCTTGCCTCCAAACGCAGTTATCAAAGATAACCATATTATAAACAATTGTCACCAAAAACACAAGTTATTGTACTAGATGAATACACACCCCCTTGTGAGTACCCCCTTTCTTTGTCATCCCAAAAGGATTCTTATCCTATTTGGGATCCATGGTTGTCAGGGTTTATTCCTCCTTTCTTAAAGGAGGTGGCGAGTCAACGAGCCGGAGGATTTTTCTGATGCAGAAAATTAAAAAATCCCTCGGCCTCCGGCCACTCCCTTTACAAAAGAGAGAAAAAATCCCCCACCTGCCCCGACCAAAAGCGTCGGGGCTCTCCTCCCCCTTTCCGAAAGGGGGAGGAGTGAGGAAGGGGATCAAGATTCAAAAACCAAAGTTAAGGAATCAAAAAAAATCAAAGACCAAAATCCAAGGCAGAATCCATCTTAAACATACTCCGCGCCGCGTTCGGAGTGGTTTTTAAAAATACCGAGGCGCGACGAGTAGATTGTA
>OBEQ010027866.1_pt1 | contig 10806 bp, 7 predicted proteins | sample 1670901 | NCBI WGS metagenome assembly OBEQ01 (sample SAMEA104232315, study PRJEB22302) | groundwater metagenome | biome: forest; feature: aquifer; material: groundwater | place: USA | collected 2011-08-07 | depth 5.4 m | reverse complement strand
TTCCCTTCGAATGCTCAGCGAATAATAAGGGGATGCTTTGAAGATATAACTTTAGATAATACCGATAATCCTGATCGTGGAAACACTTTGGTCAAAGAACTCGCTGCTTGTATTTCTAGAGTATCAGTAGATAGACCTCACTTCCAAACTAACGGATCTCTTGGACATGCAATTCTAGAAGAAGCTGAAACTAGAAGAAACTTTAATACAGGAAGACTTGATGAGATTGGTCGTCAACTTCAAACGTTAGGACAATCACTTCTCGCAGTTAGAGCTACGCATGATCCTCTGAAGTCTGCCTAAATAGCCTTTCCGAACATAGTCCTTCCGCCAGCTATCTTGACTGTTAAACGAGGTTACGCCTTGTTTATTTATTAATATGATTTTAAAAGCTACTTATTGTTTTTCTTGTTCTCTTTCAATTGAGGAATTAATGTATGCTCGTGCTCTTTGCATTTCAACTTTTAATCTATTTAACCACTCCAGTTCTTGATCTTGCCTTTTAACTTTATTTCCAAGTTGAATGCTGTCTGGCCAATCTTTCACTACTTGGATTTCTACATCTATTTCGTCAATTCTTCCATCGAAATAGCCATCCAAGCGTATTTTTAACCTCTCAAATGGAACAATATGACCTTCATTTTCTGTCATCACAAGAGTAAATTCTAACAAAACTAAGAAAATATGTCACCTATGGGCTAAATTAGAAGGTATTTCGCAGATTTTTGATATACCAACTCTGGATAGTCAACCATTTGAACCCAATCAACCGTTCGGAAAATACATTCCTGAGCGAAGCCGAAGGATCATAAACGACTCCCAGGAGGTTAGAACAATATTATAATTTCTCCCTTTGGTTTAGTTTTTGTAAAATGGTCTATTGACTTAGAAACTTTTTCGCGTCTGACTTCCTCATGGAGCTTGGTAAGTTCGCGGCAGATTACAATATCTATATCGCCAAAAACATCTTTAATATCCTCAAGTGCCTTAATCAGTCGAAAAGGGGATTCAAAGGCAATGAGTGTCGACTTAATAATCTTACGGCTTCCCTTTAAATCCTCCAGAAACTTTTTCCTTTTATTATCCTTTTTCGGCAAATATCCAACGAAAATAAATTTATCAGGGGGGAGGCCAGAAACTGTTAAAGCTGTGATAGCAGCCGACGGGCCTGGAATCGACTCAACCTCTATTCCTTTAGCAATAGCTTCACGAACAAGCTTATATCCTGGATCAGATATTAGCGGCGTTCCGGCATCTGAAACCAGGGCAATTGAATCCCCCGCCAGTAAGTCACTAGTGATCTGCGGCACTTTTACCGCTTCGCTAAAATCATTAAACGAAACCATTTTTTGGGAAATTTGATAGTGATTAAGTAGTTTGCCAGTTACTCGAGTATCCTCACAAAGTATGTAATCGACAGTCTTTAGCGTCTCAATTGAGCGCAAAGTCATATCGCCCAAGTTGCCAATAGGGGTTGCTACTATAAAAAGTCTCCCAGCCATTTGACTTATTGTCTTACTATGATGCCAGAGTAGTCAATGTTGACAAGTTCGAGTTTTTTTAATCTATAATCATAATAGATGACTAAAAATTACAAAAAATTTCACGAAAACTTGAGTGTATAAAAAACTGCGAAGGTTTTTTTCCCGACTTGGACCCGGCTTTATAACAGGTGCCTCGGATGATGATCCTTCGGGGATAGCTACTTACTCCCAAACGGGTGCACAATTTGGCTATAGCCAGCTCTGGACAGCACTTTTCTCCTTCCCTTTTATGACTGTAATTCAGGAAATGTGTGGCAGAATTGGCATGGTTACGGGCAGAGGTCTTTCTGGAGTTATCCGCAAGCATTACTCTAAGCAAATTCTTTATTTTGCCGTCTTACTTCTTCTTTTGGCTAACACCGTTAACATTGGCGCCGATTTGGGAGCTATGGCATCCTCCGGTCAACTGCTTTTTCCAAAAATTCCATTCATAATTTGGCTCCTGGGAATTACTGCTTCAAGCTTAGCGTTAGAAGTATTTGTTTCCTATAAAATTTACGCTCGTTTCTTAAAATATCTGACATTTTCGCTTTTTGCCTATGTGATCGTTGTATTCATAGTTAAACAGAACTGGGCTAAAGTAGCTTACGATACTTTTATTCCTAGTTTTTCATTCCACAAAGACTACATTCTTAATATCGTGGCGATTTTGGGCACGACCATTTCTCCTTACCTTTTCTTTTGGCAGGCAGATGAAGAAGTCGAAGAAGAAGTCGAATTTCATAAAATTAGGGCAATGGGCAAAGGAGTTCCGAAAATTAATAAGATTGATATTAGGGAAATGAGAATGGACACTGTTATAGGCATGTTCTTTTCTAATTTAGTTATGTTTTTTATAATCATCACAGTAGCGTCCACATTGGCAGCTAATGGCATTACAAACATCAATACGGCCGCTGAAGCAGCCCAAGCCCTAAAACCAATTGCCGGCAATTTTACTTTCTTACTTTTTGCTGCAGGCATAGTCGGCACAGGGCTTTTAGCGGTCCCTGTTCTTTCAGGTTCCGCCTCATACGCTATTGCCGAAAGCTTAGACTGGCGCGCCGGTCTTTATAGGAAACTTAAGCAGGCACACGGTTTTTACGGCGTTATCACTATTGCAATGGTTGTTGGACTCGCGGTTAATTTTACCCACATACAGCCGTTTAAAATGCTCTACTACACGGCTGTCTTAAACGGCTTAATCGCTCCGCCGCTTATGATTCTTATACTTTTAATTTCCAACAACAAAAATATTATGGGCGAGTACACTAATGGTTATGCATCAAATATCATGGGTTGGCTCATAACAGCCGTGATGACAGTTTCGGCACTAGCCCTCATCGCTATGTCTTTTATTAAATAGTAAAAATTGTAAAACAATTCGAGAACTTAGTTTGAATACTTTCTAATAACCGCTACGCATCTGCCTTGAATGGTAACGTTTTTAGCATAAATTGGCTGCATGGTTGAATTTGCCGGTTCAAGCCTGACTCTATCCTTCTCCCTGAAAAATCGCTTCAGTGTAACCAAACCGTTTTCAATCATCGCTACTACAATATCACCATCACGAGCTTCACTTGTCTGCTCAACAACCACGAAGTCCCCGTCTAAAATGCCATCTTCAATCATCGAATCGCCCTTAACTTGCAGAACATAGGATTCTTTACTTGCGGTAACCATATTCTGCGAAACAGTAAAAGTGGCATTGGGATCTGTATAAGGCTCAATGGCAGAACCGGCAGCGATAAAACCCGTCAAAGGTAATTCAATTCCTTTGACAATCTTGCCGATTTTCTTATCAATTAACTCAATACTTCTGATCATGCCAGAAGTCTTTTTGATTAAACCTTTTCTCTCAAGCGTCTGCAAATGCTCATGGACTGTAGCCAGCGACTTTACTCCCAACTTTTTAGCAATCTCTACTAAAGTCGGTGCATAGCCGTATTTCCCTATATATCTGTTAAGAAAATCTAGTATTTCTTTCTGACGTCTGTAAAGTATTTTCGTCATGGCTTCACTTTTATGATATTATATAAATAGTACCAAACAAAACCCGAAATTGTCAAGTGCCAAATCGTTATCCGAAGAGTTATAATTAAGGTTCAAATGAAATTTCAATTGACGGCTAACTATAAACCTACAGGAGATCAACCTCAAGCTATCCACAAGCTTACTGAAGGGTTGAAAAAGAATTACAAGCATCAGACGCTGCTCGGTGTTACCGGATCTGGCAAAACCTTTACTGTTGCCAGTGTCGTCGAAAAAATTCAAAAACCAATGCTTGTTATATCTCACAATAAAACCTTAGCCGCCCAACTTTACCAGGAATTTCGTGAATTCTTTCCGAATAACGCCGTTTGTTATTTTGTCTCTTATTACGATTACTATCAACCAGAGGCATATTTACCGACAACTGACACCTATATCGAAAAGGAAACAGAAGTCAATGAAGAAATCGATAAATTACGACTCGCCGCCACCACATCTTTGGCAACCAGAAAAGACGTAATCGTTGTCGCCTCTGTTTCGGCAATCTACAATCTAGGCTCCCCAGTCGAGTATCAGGAGGCTAGACTCGCTCTACAAATCGGTCAAAATTTCACAAGAGAAAACCTCCTGCGCGCTTTTGCCAAACTTCAGTATGAAAGAAACGACATCGACTTTAGACGGGGAAGTTATCGAATTCGAGGCGAAAACATTGAAATTTTACCGGCCTACGAAAACAACGGCCTGCGACTCAATTTTTTAGCAGAGACTTTAAAGTCGATTCAAATTATCCATCCTGTCACAGGAAACATTGTTGAAGACGCCGATTTTGCTGTAATTTATCCTGCCAAACACTACATTGCCTCAGACGAAACAACTAAACATGCTCTTGAATCTATAAAAGAAGAGCTGGCAAGCCGTCTCAAACAGTTGAAAAAAGCCGGCAAAGAAATGGAGGCGCACAGGCTCAGCCAGCGAACCAATTACGATCTTGAAATGATCCAGACTTTTGGCTACTGCAAAGGTATCGAAAATTATTCCCGCCATTTTGACGGCAGAAAACCCGACGAACCACCTTTTTCGCTTATCGAACACTTTCCCAAAGATTATTTAATGGTTATTGATGAATCGCACATGACTGTTCCCCAAATTAACGGCATGTACAATGGCGATAGAGCCAGAAAACAAATGCTTGTTGATTTTGGTTTTCGCCTGCCCAGTGCCTTTGATAATCGCCCCTTAAAATTTGAAGAGTTTGCTAGAAAAATAAATCAGGTAATTTACACCTCGGCAACGCCAGCTGACTACGAAATCAAAATCTCAAGTCAAGTTACACAGCAGCTAGTTCGCCCAACGGGCCTTATTGATCCTCAGATTTCCGTGAGGAAATCAAAAGGGCAAATCGATGACCTAATAAAAGAAATCGAGAAACGCACCAAAAAACATCAACGTATACTGGTTACAACCCTTACCAAAAGAATGGCCGAGGAACTGTCCAGTTACTTAGAAGAAAAAGGCCTAAAGGTCCAATACTTACACTCGGAAGTACAAACTTTGGACAGAACTGACATTTTAGATGATCTTAGATTGGGTAATTATGATGTTCTTGTAGGTATAAATTTACTCAGAGAGGGTTTGGATCTACCAGAAGTCACCCTAGTTGCCATTTTAGATGCGGATAAAGAAGGCTTTCTGCGCTCCGAAACATCACTGATCCAAACAATGGGTCGAGCAGCTCGCCATGTCGAAGGCCAAGTCATTCTTTATGCCGATACCGTAACGGGATCAATGAAGCGCGCAATTGCTGAAGTTGACAGACGCCGTCAAATCCAACTTGATTATAACCTCAAGCATAGAATTACCCCCAGATCAATCGAAAAACCCATCCGCGAAAAGTTAGTTGATCGTGAAAAAATCTATGAGGAAAAGAAAAAGATATATACAGATAAAATTTTAACCCAGGCGATAGAAAGAGCAGAAGCAGGCAACATGCTACCAGAGGACAAAAACAAGCTCATCAAAATCCTAAATCGAGAAATGAAAGACGCCGCAAGAGTTCTGGATTTCGAAAAAGCAGCAGTTCTGAGAGATCAAATCGCGCAGTTAAAAACGCCATAAATACTTGTCCAACAGTTCATATTAATGTTACAATTTTTGTTTCAACTATTAATAGCAGAACAACAAAGCAAAGCCTCATAGATGGTAGAAAGTGTCACTACCAGATTAAAAAGATCAGCTTACTGTCATGGACAAAATAATTATTAAGGGAGCCAGAGAGCACAACCTCAAAAACATCAACGTCGAAATCCCCAAAAATAAAATCGTTGTTTTTACGGGAATTTCAGGTTCCGGAAAATCATCTTTAGCTTTTGACACTATTTATGCTGAGGGCCAACGCCGTTATGTTGAATCTCTAGCGTCCTATGCACGTCAGTTTCTAGGTGTCATGGACAAGCCAGACATCGATTCTATCGAAGGTTTGTCACCGGCAATCTCCATCGACCAAAAATCAACATCCCACAACCCCCGCTCAACCGTAGGAACTGTCACCGAGATCTATGATTACCTAAGGCTTCTGTTTGCCCGGGTCGGCCATCCGCACTGTCCAATTTGTGGTCGGGAAATTTCGCACAGATCGCCGCAACAAATTGTCGAGGAAATAAAAAAGCTAGCCGTAAGCCATCAGCCATCAGCAAATAGAAAAGGGGCTAGAATTCTGTTGCTAGCACCGGTAGTTAGAGACCGCAAAGGCGAATTTCGTGAACTCTTCACAGACATTGCCAAAAAAGGCTATCGACAAGTGAGAGTTGATGGTCAAATCAAAGACATTGACGAAGATTTTGTGCTTATTAAAACCAACAAGCACTCAATTGATGTAATTGTAGATCGCATGGCACTGTTTACCCCGAACAAAAGTGAAGGGTCCGCCGAAAAGTCCCGACTCACCCAATCAGTGGAACTTGCGCTCAAACTTGCTGATGGCAGTGTCATTGCTGCAGAAATTCTCGATAAGACCTTTGAAATTCCTGCCTACCCCAAAGAACTAAAGGATCACCTTTTCAGCGAAAAATTCATGTGTCCGGTTGACAACATTTCTCTGCCAGAAATTGAACCCCGCACTTTCTCCTTTAACTCTCCCCACGGTGCCTGCCCCAAGTGCAATGGCCTAGGAACTCTTCGAAAAGTAGACCCATCCAGAATTCTTAATCTAAATCTCTCAATTCTGGAAGGGGCAATTTTACCCTGGGCACGCATGGTTGATACCGACACCTGGTCCTGGCGAGTCCTTAAACAGGTTTGTGAAGATGAAAACATTCCTATTGACAGGAAACTCAGCGAATTTTCTCGCGACAAAATAAACTTGATAGTTGGCGGTTCAGCTAATTTATACCGCATTAAAGGCCCAAATCGCTTTGGCAAGATCGTTGTTTGGGACACAAACTACGAAGGGGTTATCAAAAGCCTGCAGGAAAAGTACACATCAACCGAATCTGATTTTGTTAGATCTGAAATCGAGAAATTTATGACTGTGACTATCTGTGAACAATGTCAGGGCGCCAGACTTAAAAAAGAAGCTCTCTCAATAACAATCGAAAAAGAATCTATTGCCCAAATTGCCGACTTAAGCATCGAAAAATTAAGTCAGTGGCTCAAAAACCTCTCACAAGAAGAAAATAAAATTATGTCAGGCCGGGAAAAAATAATTGCTAAGCCCATTCTTAAAGAACTGGTATCCCGTGTCCAGTTTTTAGTCGATGTCGGCTTGGAATACTTGACGATTTCTAGATCAGCAACGACGCTAGCCGGCGGCGAAGCTCAAAGAATTCGCTTGGCATCTCAAATCGGCTCGGGGCTTTCCGGTGTTCTTTATGTACTTGACGAGCCCTCAATTGGCCTACACCAAAGAGACAATAACCGCTTAATCACTACTCTCAAAAAATTGCGCGATCTTAAAAATACCGTCATTGTTGTTGAGCATGATCGGGAAATGATGCTTGAAGCTGATGAAATTTTGGATTTTGGTCCGGCAGCAGGAGAACACGGTGGCAAAATAATCGCCCAAGGCACACCGCAGCAAATTTCAAGAGATAAGAATTCGCTAACCGGCAAGTATTTATCGGGCAAGAAAAAAATTAAGATAAATTACCCGCAGCAAATAGATAACAATCAGCCTACCGCAAACTATGAACCGTCGACTAACAACTCCCTCACTCTATTGGGTGCACGCGAGCACAATCTTAAAGATATCGCCGTTGAGTTTCCCCTTGGCAAATTTATCTGTATCACCGGCGTTTCCGGGTCTGGTAAATCTACGCTTGTGCACGATATTCTCTACCACGCTTTGGGTCAAGAGTTCTACCAGTCTCGCCAAAAGCCCGGCGATTTTGACGGGATCCAAGGAGCAGAAAACCTGGATAAAGTTATTCTCATAGACCAATCGCCAATTGGCAGGACACCTCGTTCTAACCCGGCAACCTACACCGGAGTTTTTACCTATGTTCGTGAACTCTTTTCGCAAACAACTGATGCCAGAATCCGTGGTTATAAACCCGGCAGATTTTCTTTTAACGTCAGAGGCGGTCGCTGCGAAGCCTGCGAAGGTGAAGGCCAAGTTAAGATCGAAATGCAATTTCTTCCCGATGTCTATGTCGATTGCGAGGTTTGTAGTGGTAAAAGATACAACGAGGAGGCCCTCGAAGTCCATTACAAAGATAAAAATATCGCCGACGTTTTGGAAATGACTGTAGAAGAAGCCCTAAAGTTTTTTGAAAACATTCCCCAGATTAAGGGCAAGCTAGAAACTATCTACGACGTCGGCCTTGGCTACATCCACCTGGGCCAGCCAGCACCAACCTTATCTGGCGGTGAAGCCCAGCGGGTCAAGCTAGCAACCGAGCTTTCCAAAAGAGCAACCGGTCGCACTCTTTATATTTTAGATGAGCCAACAACGGGCTTGCACTTTGCCGATATTGAAAGACTGCTTTTAATTCTCAAAAGACTCGTTAGTTCCGGCAATACCGTTATCGTTATTGAACACAACATGGATGTCATTGCCAATGCTGATTGGATAATTGATTTGGGTCCAGAAGGTGGCGATGGGGGAGGTAAAGTAGTTGCCACTGGAACACCTCATCAAGTTTCTCAAATTAAAAAATCTTACACAGGGCAATTTTTAGCTAAAAGCCTGAGAACCTCAAAACGATCCGCTAGTACTTGATCCAAAATTCAAAATACTGGATACTATCTAAAAGTGAAATTTACTGCCCGTATCTTCTTAATTTTTCTGTTTATCGCTGCTGGTTTATTACTTAGAGTTCCACCAGCGCGCGCCGAAGGTGAATTTGAAACCAATTATAATGTCACTTATGCCGTTGATGACAAGGGTTTAACTACAGTTACCCAAAGCATCGAGTTAACCAACAAAACCCCTAATTTTTACGCGGATAAGTTTGAGCTAAAAATCGGCTCAACCAAAGTTATCAATGTAACAGCTTTTGATAACACCGGCCCTCTAGAAGCTACTGCCAAATTTGAAAATAATCTAACTACTATTAGTATTAAATTTAACCAAAAGGTTATCGGTACCGGTAAAACTCTTAACTGGACATTAGTCTACTCCTCAGAGGAACTGGCAACAAAATCAGGCCAGATTTGGGAGGTATCTATTCCGAGACTAGCCAAATCTACAGACATCGGTAAATACGAAGCCAGCGTCATTGTTCCCAGAAGTTTTGGCCCTCGGGTTTTTGTTTTCCCTAACCCTGCCGATGAACAGATTTCATCTTCAAGCCAAAAATATACCTTTAATAAGGACCAGTTACTGGATAGCGGCATTGCCATGTCCTTTGGCGAAAAACAGGTTTTTTTCTTTAAGCTAAATTATTATCTGGAAAATGATAATGTCACTTCCCAAATTCAAGAAATCACCCTGCCTCCAGATAACAATTATCAAAAAATCATCTTATCAAAACTGGATCCTGTGCCACTTGATGTCGTCGTTGACGATGACGGCAATTTTTTAGCTCAGTACAAGCTTTCCCCTAAGCAAAAATTAGACATTAGCGCTGAAGGATCAGTCGAAGTCTTCCACAAACCCACAAGGAATATTTATAAAAAACTTACAGACGCGCAAAAAAAGCTTTACTTACAGCCCCAAAGATATTGGGAGACAGACAATGGCTTTATTAAAGATAAAGCCAACGAGCTTAAAACCCCCGAGAAAATTTACGCCTTTGTCGTCAGTTTCTTAAGCTACAGTGAAGAAAGGTTAAAAGCGCCAAAAATTGAAAGAAAAGGTGCAGCTGCGGCTGCTACTAGTCCCAATGATTCTGTCTGTATGGAATTTACCGATTTATTTATAACTATTGCCCGCGCAGCCGGAATCCCGGCACGTGAAGTCACAGGCTATGCTTATACTCAAAACTCTAGATTGCGACCTCTTTCACTAGCCCTAAATCAGGCTGATATCTTGCATGCCTGGCCGGAATATTGGGACGATGAAAAGGGCTGGGTCCAAGTCGACCCAACTTGGGGATCGACTTCAGGAGGCCTGGATTACTTTAATAAACTCGATTTTAACCACATTACCTTTAGCCAAAGAGGCATCTCATCAACAAATCCCCAGCCTGCCGGGTCATTCAAAAGACAAGACCAGGAAAACCAAAAAAGTGTTTTCGTAGAATTTGCTAAAGACCTGCCAGAAGCAACTGTTAATCCCCAGCTTTCCCTGCAAGCTCCAGCCAAAATTATTGCCGGCATCCCGACAAGGGTTCAGGCAAAACTCAAAAACGGGGGCTCTGCAACAATCTACGATAAAAAGATTACTCTTTCAACTAGCCTTCTTAGAAACATTAGTAACCCGGATGTTGATATTGCCATCCTGCCGCCATTTGCCTCCAGAAATTACGCTTTCCGCCTCCAGGCTACAAAGCTGTTACTTTCGGGCCAAGATACTCTGATTTTGAGCTATTTTAACTCGCAAATCGCCAAACCAGTCGCCATTGAGCCTTTTTACCATTTGTTTTTTTCACCATTATTTCTTATTAGCCTTGCTCTGCTGGTTACAATCATCATAGTGGGTTTAATACTGTACAGAAGAATCTTTAGAAAAAGTCGACCCCAAAACATTCGCCAAGGCCCGCTAAATTTTCAAAAATAGTATAAAATCAGCAGGTGATCAAACTCAAACGTGAACTAAAAAAAATCCCCCACTCGCCTGGTATTTATCAGTTTTTAGATAAAAACAGCCAAATTATCTATATCGGCAAGGCAAAATCTCTTAAAAAAAGAGTGC
>OBEQ010839084.1_pt1 | contig 10807 bp, 9 predicted proteins | sample 1670901 | NCBI WGS metagenome assembly OBEQ01 (sample SAMEA104232315, study PRJEB22302) | groundwater metagenome | biome: forest; feature: aquifer; material: groundwater | place: USA | collected 2011-08-07 | depth 5.4 m | reverse complement strand
TTTATCCTATTGAATGGTTATTAGATAAGATGAGCTTGGGATATACATTTACTATACATTTAACCAAGAAATAAAGCAGTGTTCTTTAATGATATGATTAGTATAGTAGTTCCACTTTATAACGAAGAAGAAAGTATAGAAATATTTTATAAAGAACTTGTTAGCGAACTAAAAACGCTATCTTTGCAACACGAGATTATTTTTATCGATGATGGTTCTATTGATAAATCATTGCTTATTCTTAAAAAGATTGCAGAAGCCGATAAAAAAACTACGATTTTCTCGTTCAGGAAAAATATAGGAAAGTCAGAAGCGTTAACATTTGGATTTCAAAAAGCAAAAGGAGAATATATTATAACACTTGATGCCGATTTACAAGATAGACCTTCACAAATAGTCAAGTTAATAAAGAAAGCACAGGAAGGGTATGATGTCGTTACAGGATGGAGAAAAAAACGAAAAGATTCTTTTATAAAGATACTATCTTCAAAATTATTTAACTTTTTAGTCAATAGATTTTGGAAACTTGAATTGCATGATTATAATTGTGGTTTAAAACTCTATGCTAAAGATGCAGCAAAATCGTTATCTCTTTATGGGGGGATGCATCGTTTTATTCCACTTCTTTTAGCTCAAAAAGGCTTTGTCATTACAGAAATTTCGGTTGATCACGCCACAAGACGATTTGGAAAATCAAAATATGGAATCTCAAAACTTTGGAAAGATTTGCCCGATATTTTTACCATGATTTTTCTTACTAAATATAGTCAGTGTCCATTACATTTTTTTGCTCCAATTGGTGGAATGTTATTTATTATTGGTTTTATAATCCTTGCTTATTTAACTATAATTCATTTTCAAGGATATGCAATTGGCAGAAGACCACTTTTGTTTTTAGGTATGCTTCTTGTTTTAAGTAGCTTGCAAGTAATTTTTACAGGATTTCTTGCTGATTTAATTATTAATATATCCAAAAATCAGCACAGTGAGTATCAAGACGAATCTGTTTTACTAAAGTATTCCAATGAAGAGAAATAAAAACCAATGGTTGCTGTATGTTGTTACAGGAGTTCTTGCCCTTATTCCGTTTTTTTGGCTAAAACCTGGGGAAATGGATTTAGGTGGAGATTGGACAAGGCTATACTTTTACGATCCATTCTCATACTTCCAAAATTATAGTCTATACAGTGTTGAGCCATTGGGGACAGGTCACGTAGAGACAAATTTTTATATTTTGCCAGCAATGTCACTTTTTATTTTTTTAAAAACTCTTCTTCAATCACCATATCTTGTAATTTCACTTTTTAACTCCTTTAAGTTAGTTATCGGATTTCTTGCTATGTATGCAATCATCAAAGAACTTATCACAGCGGTAGGTAAAGAGAACAATTTACGTAGGGAATTAGCTGGAATACTTGCAGGTTTATTTTATGTTTTTTCCCGAGGAATGACTAATCAGTGGAATTTGGCATTTCTTAATCAAGACCAGGTATTTCTGAATCCTCTCATGTTCTATTTTACGTTAAAGTACTTTCTTACCAGTAAGATTAAGTATCTTTGGTTAATACTAATGGTATCTGTTGTTTTTGCACATAGTTTTTCCTGGACTTCTTCACCACCGATTTTTGCCTTTTACCCTTTGGCAATTGTGTTTCTTGCGCTCTACACATTATTTATTCGAAAAAGAAAATTGCCATGGAAAGGAATTTTGTTGGGATTATTTTTTTTTCTTGGGCTCCATGCGTTTCATTTACTACCGGCTGTAAAAAGTTTATTTGACTCAGGTAGTAATATAAATACAAGGATTTTTAATAAGGATGTTATTGTATCTCAGCTTAATTATTTCTTTGGCGTATTGCCTTCTGCCAGTTTAAGTAATAATATTTTTCTACCATCATTTATAGAATACCTGCCATTAATTTCTATTGCCCCATTTATCGTAATACTTGGTTTTCTTTTCAACAAATCAAAAAAAACATTCTTACTTACCGGTTTATTCTTTTTAATTACCTTGTATTTATTGTCAGCGAAAATAGGAGATATAGGAGTAAAATTTTACACATTACTCTTTCTGTATGTTCCAGCGTTTTCCATGTTCCGCAATTTTATTTTTCAATGGTTGTCTGTATTTTCATTTTTCTACGCCCTCCTTTTTGGACAAGCTCTTTTTCTTGTTCTATTAAAACTTTCCAGGAAGTATGTTTTAGTTTTATCCCTTGCGATTGGATTGTGTTTTGTAATAAGTGCGTGGCCCTTTATTAATGGATCTTTGGTAATAAAAGTCCTTTATCGAGCGCCAGAAGTAAAAAACACGATAATTATGGACCCAAAGTATGAAGAAATACTTAGATATATAAAATCTTTGCCGGATGATGCAAAAATCTTAACATTACCTTTTTCAGACTACAATTATCAGGTAGTTCATGGAACAAACAATGGGGCATATAGTGGTTTATCGACAATTGCTTTTCTGGCTGGAAAGAAGGATTTTGCAGGATATGTAAATGTTGCCCCATTTAGCGAAGCTTTTAAGAAGTTAGCACAAAAAAAAGACTATGCAGCAATCAAGCGCATGTTAGGGTTATTAAATATTCGATACATCTTTTACAACAAAGATCCATTGATTTATGATTCAGCAATTCCAACTTTCCCCTTTGAATACATGCGTAAATATTTCCCAAATGATCAGAAGGGATACAAAGAGTTTGTCAGCAAGCTATCAAACAAGAAGGTATATGAAAAAGGGCCATATGCCATATATGAGATTGATGACCAAAATTTTCTGCCTCATTTCTATGTGTCTGACTCATTTATAACTTATGATAATAACCCAAAGTTTCATCCCCAATTTGAAAGCGCTTCATCTTTTTTTCCTTATTTATTAGATCCAATAGATACTCGAATGGCATATATGGATAGACAATCCTGCAAGAATGTAATTTTATATGAGTTATGTAAACAAAAAAACCCTTCGATAAACTCAGGGCAAGCCAAAACTAAATTACCCAAGATTTACATTGAAAAAATAAATCCCACGAAATATCAAGTTAAAATATTTGATGTTCATAGACCATTTGTTCTGGTGTTTTCTGAAGCATTCAATCCAAACTGGAAGGCTTTTATTGGCAAGACTCATTCAACAAAAACAGGGGAAGTAATACGGAGTTATTTTAATGGGGATGTGCAGGAAGGTCGGCACAAAAACATATTTTTTGATACCAATACTTTTGAAACACTTCGAATGATAAGTATTAACGAGAGTAATCATTTTCAAATCAATGGCTATGCGAACGCGTGGTATATCACTCCAGCAGATACTGCAGGCGCACAAAACTATGAACTAATTATTGAGATGACACAACAAAGAGCATTTTATCTAGGTCTTGCAGTATCCTTCATTTTTCTTCTTGGATGCATTATTTGGGGAATTAAGCTATTTTTTATTAAACGTATATGAATGTAGGTATTACTGGGTCATCTGGTTTTTTGGGTAAACACTTAATAAAAGAATTAAGAAAACGAAAAATTACATTTTCAATATTTGATCGCAAAGAACATAATTTATTTAATGCTTCATCATTAAAAAATTTTGTATCAAAAAATGATATTATTGTTCATTTGGCGGGAGTAAACAAAGATGGAGATTTAGAAGATGCGTTACGAGTAAATATTTTAGGAACTAAAACTCTTCTGGATGCAATTATTGCGTATAACAAAAACATAAAATTTATATTCGCCTCTTCGTTTGGTGTATATCAGAAGCATGATATTTTTGGTTTATCGAAAAAAATTGCTGAAGAATTAATTCGTGAGCATGCAAGTAAACACAAATTTAAAAGTGTTATTCTTAGATTTTCAAATATTTACGGATTAGGAGCAAAGCCATTTAGACATTCCGCTCTTACAACCTTTGTGTATTTGGTAAAAAAAGGAGAGCCGATTACACTCCATGGGGATGGCACGCAAGAAAGAGATTATTTATATGTTGATGATGCAATTAACGCATTAGTAGAATCTTTTAGATGCAATTCAGAAAAGACTGAAACATATGATGTTTGTTCTGGCTCTAAAATATCGCTAAATGAATTACTTAAAATTATTACAAAGATATCTAAAAAGACAGTTAGTATAAACAAAGAAAAAAATTTTGTGAATCAATCAATTTATAATTGTCCTAAAAAACTAAGATACCTTCTCAATTGGCGTCCAGAGGTTTCTTTGGAAGAAGGATTAGAAATTGTTATAAATCAATTACGAACTTAAGCTACAATATTTTTTTAAAAATGGGCGAAAAAATAGTATTTTCGTCATATTTTTTAGCATAGCTTAGTCCATTCAGTCGATACTCATTATATAACTTTTTATCTGTTAAAAGCATCTTTATTGCATAATGCCAATCCTTTGGATCATTGGCTAATATGCCAAACCTCTTAGATTCTATATTATCAAACGCTGCATTTATTTTTGTTGCAATTACAGGAACGCCTGCAACAATATAATCTACAATTTTTGCTGTGAGATTTTTGTTTGTAAACATATAATCCGGTGCCAATGGATCTCCTTTTGTTCTATACGGGGAAAGCCCAATCATATACTGTGGGATAATCTTTTGAGTAAGTTTTACAAGATCTTGAGGGCCTTTTAGAAATATATTTTTTTCAAGATTATATTGTTTGATTTTAAGCCGTAACAAACCATTATCGTTTTCGTGACCGTAAATATCCAGTATATAAGGAATTTTTTCTTTTTTTAATAGAACAAGTGCCTCTAAAAGGAAATCAAAGTTTATGTTTTCCCCAATTGCCCCAGCATATATAAGTGAGTTTTTCTTTTTCTTCTGATTATTATTTATTAATATTACCGTTTGTGGTATTACAAAGTTTTTTTTCCGATTTAGGTTTTTAGGGTCCAAATCTTTAATAATAGTGTCACTGAGACAAAAAAAATAAGTACAGGTTTTATAGGAAATTATGTTTGCTTGGTTATATATAAAATTCATAAGTGTGTTTTTGAACCGTTGCCGAGAAAAATCTAAGTTGTAATACACGTTTTTTCTTGATTTATAAATAATTGAAAAAAGATAGATATTCATGTAGGCTAGCGGATCAAAGCTTATGGTTAAATCAACTGTAGGACGTCTTTTTAATTTTAAAAGGAGAATAAAACTCGTAATAATTCCTTCTATTGGATATTGAATCAATGCCGGAAGTTTAAATTGCAATTTTACATCCTCGAACTTAACAGTACTTTCAAGATTGCTTTTTGGAAATAATGGATGTCTAATTATAAATACTTCGTGATCTTTTTTAAGATACTCATACAATTTATCAACCGGACCTCCGGGGGCACCGCTATTGTGAGATACAAGTAAAATCTTTTTCATGTGTTTGTTTGAAGCGTACAGCGATTATATCTAATTTTTCTGTAGAAACACAACTAGAACATTACTGTAGCTTGCAAGTGAAGCAAAGCTAAAGTAGTATATAGTTTGATGATGAAAGGAAATAAAAAAATATTATTGTATGGAGGGACAGGTTTTGTTGGATCTGAGATAGTTGATGCGTTTAAAGATATATATACGATCGTATCGCCTACACATACAGAAGTAGATATAACAGACGTCCATCAATTAAAAGAAAACATATTACAAACAAAACCTGATCTAATTATATATGCCACAGGGCTTGCAAGCGTTGATAGGTGTGAGGAAGACCCCAAACTAGCAAGTTTGTTAAACACAAAAGCGCCAGGAGTGATCGCATCTGAAGCAGCTATTTTACATATTCCTGTTTATTATTTATCTACAGATGCTGTTTTTCGAGGCAATAGAAAAAACTCTCCTTATAAAGAAGAAGACAGTCCAGATCCCTTTTCTGTGTATGGAAAAACAAAAGTAGCAGGTGAAGAAGTAATACTTAAGCATTCGGATCGCAACGCAGTTATTAGAATAATCTGTCCTTTTAACTTTTATTACGACAAAAAAACTGATTTTGCAAGGAAAGCAGTTAATAAATTATCTAAGAATGAAAATTTTACAGGAATAGTCGATCAGATTATTAATCCCTTATATATGCCTTATTTAACTGATGCGTTGTTAAAACTTGTTGATACTGAGGCATCTGGGGTTTATCATCTTGGAGCAACCGATTTTGATAGTAATTACAATATTGTAAAACGTTTGGCAAAGATTTTAGAACTTGATACACATTTACTAACACCAGTGAAACTCGACTCATTTCTAAAAGACAAACTGGCCTTAAGATCACACTATTGTTGGCTTGATGTTTCAAAATTTCAAAAAGAATATGGAGAAGGAATACTGCATACTATAGATATAAGCTTGAAAGAGTTTGCAGCGGACACTATAAAGAATAGAACTGCCAATTCCTAAACCTCTTTGTTCTTTACTACTTTAGGAATTGGGAGTGGTACGATAAAATCGCCTTTATATCCAATCTTTTTTAGTTTTGGCATTAACTCTTTGGCTATATGCCAGGAAAGGAGTAATGCATACTCAGGTTGATCTTTTATTAATTTCCCTTCTTCATATACAGGAATAAGCGTTCCAGGAATATATTTACCGATTTTATTTGATCCTGCAATTTCTACGACACATTCCAATAAAGTCTCATCAAGTCCAGTGTAATGTATTAATGTTGTGGAACGAGCAGGGGCGCTTATTCCATATACCTTTTTCTTACTTTTTCTGATTTTGTTTAAGATTGCGTAGAGCTGCAGTTTTGAAGCAATAACACTTTCTCTAAACGCTGCAAAAAGTTTTTTGTCTGAAATTAGTTTTTTTTCATCTTGCAATATTTTCAAAACGGAATCTTTAACAGGATATTTTCCCTTTCGGCTTGCATATACTCGTATTGATCCTCCATGAGTTGGAATTTGTTTAGCATGAAAAATTTCTAAACCATGTTGTTCTAGTAAGTATTGTATGCTGTGTAAAGAATAATATCGGAGATGTTCGTGATATATCGTGTCGTACTGAAGGGTTTTGAGAAGTGGCATAACATAATGTGACTCTGATATAAAAACCCCATCTGTTTGCAAAAGACTTAAAATATTTTTTACAACTGTATCCACATCTTCTATGTGAGCAAATACATTGGTTGCAGTAACAACTTTTGCTTTCCCATGTTTTTTAATGACGTTTTTTACCACGGGAGTATTAAAGAAATCGATAACTGTTGGTATACCTCTTTTAATTGCCGTCTTTCCTTCATTTTCTGGAGTAATACCTAAAACTCTATGGTTGTCTTTAAAATTGCTTAATAAGTTTCCGTCGTTTGATCCGATATCGACAACAAGATCTTTTTTTTTCATACTAATGAGACCACTACTTTCTTTGTAGAGCTCCATAAAATTTTCTCGGAGTACGCGTGTTGTGCTACTGGTATATGTATATTCAGGTTGGAAGAGAATTTTGGGGTCAACAATAACGCCGATTTGTACAAGATGGCATGTGGAGCAATAAAGAAGATCTGTTGGATAATGCATTTGACCTTTTGCCTTATTAATTTCTTGAGATGTACTAACAGGGGGAATATAGCCTAAAGAGAGGATTGTTTCTAAGTTAGAACCTGAACAAATCTGACACTCTGTAACAGAAATACTTCCATTTGTCCCAAATGTTGTTTTTACTTTTTTCATTAATTTTCAGATTATAACAAGTTGAGAGATCTTTGTCCAGGCAGCGGAAAGTGTCAAATTTAAAGAATATATTTTCTATACCACTCGTATGTTTTTTCAATGCCATCTCGTAGGTCTGTTTGGGGAAGCCATTTAAAAATCTGTTTGCATTTTTCAGCGTTCATAACTTTATATGGTGCTCCATCGGGTTTTGTTGTATCAAAAATTAATTCTCCTTCATACCCAACTATATCTTTAATTAAAAGAGACAATTCTGCTATAGAAATTCCTTTATCAACGCCAATATTAATAGGATCGATTGGATGGTTAATGTCAATTGCTCGTAGCAGTGCTTCTGCACCGTCATCAACATAGAGCCATTCTCGTATTGGTTTTCCTGATCCCCAAATAGTGACATGAGGAGTTTTATCTGTTTTCGCTGTAACTATTTTAGTTAAGATTGCGCCCAGCGCATGGGATCGTACGGCGTCAAAGTAATCTTCAGGGCCATACATATTTGGAAGTATTAAGTTTATAAAGTCCATTCCGTATTGTCTGTTGTATGCCCACGTTTGTGCCCATTGGGCTTTACGGACGAGTCCATAAACCAACACTGACTCATGTAAAGGGCCATTCCAAAATTCTTCCTCCTTAAAATCTCGACTTACGACGTTTGGATATGCACAATTGGCGATGGGGCTAATAAATTTTTTAACATTTGTTAAGCGGGATGCTTCAATAAGATTTGTAGAAATTAAAATGTTATTGTAGTACATCTCTCCTGCATGGTCTATTCCGTACTTAATTCCACCTACTTGTCCTGCTGCATGGATAATAACATTTGGTTTGTTTTTTTTTAAAAAATCTAATGTTTGTTTTAGATCTCGAAAATCCACTCCCATGCTTAGAGAAGTCGTTACAAAAGGGAGTTTTTTTTCTTTCAGTTTTTTTATAAGCCTTTTACCCAAGAAGCCTGTTCCGCCGGCAATAAAGATTTTATTATTAGCCATAATACAAACACAAAGAATTATAAACGATACCAACTTTACAGACAAGTATACAAAATCCGTCTTGCCTTTATGAAAGCATTAATTTAAAATAACTCTGTGTCTAGATGGAGAATAAAGTGTGAAAGATAAAAAAATTGTTTATGTAAACTATTCTCCTTACGAAAATCAAGCAAATATATTAGACTTTTTAACTGAGGAATACAAATATGTTTTTCTTTTTTCAATCGGACACCATAACTTAGGAAAAAATCAAAAAACCAATAAAATAACAGTGTATGAAAACAAGAAAATAAAGAAAGAAATTCACCTGTATTATTTGCCCACCTCTACTCGATTTGTGTTTACAAGTATTCCTGTTAGGTCTTTATTAAATCTTTTTCAAATAGTATGGCAGTGCAAAAGACTAGAAAAAGAATATGGCATGTTAGACATTTATTTTACAGTTAATGGTTTTACTGCGTGGGTTGGTTTAGTCTTAAGAAGACTTGGTTTAGTCACCAAGACAATATACTGGGTCTGTGATTATTATCCAATCAACCATAAAAATAAAATGATTCAAACAATGCGATGGCTTTATTGGCAGTTTGAAAAGAAAACAACAGCTTCAGACGTTCTAACTTTTCACAATAACCGGATAGTAGATGTATGGAAAAAAAACAATTTGTTACCAAAAGATTACAAACCAATGCTCATACCAGCAGCTACTGCCAAAAATGTTACTCATATTATCAATAAAAAAAATCATGAACCAATCAGGCTTTGCTTTTTAGGCGTACTAAAAAAAAGTATGGGGCTTGATTACATTTTTGATAGTGCCGATCTTTTGTCCAAAAACTTTCCTGGGCTTGTGATCGAAATTATAGGTCCTGGTCCTGATGGAGAATATTTTAAGGAGAGAGCAAAAGGATCTGGCGTAACGTTTAATTTTCATGGATATATTACAGAAGAAGAAGTAGAAAAGGTGATTTCTGAGAGCACCATTGGTATTGCCCCCTACATGCCAGATCCAAGCAACGTATCATATTACGCTGACTCAGCAAAAATGAAAAAATATATTAGTCTTGGGTTACCAATTATTGCAACAAAAGTTCATGAATTTTCAGAGGAGGTAGAAGCATGTAAAGCAGGGGTAATAGTAAAATACGGAGATTCACAACAACTTGTTGATGCAATTAAAGAGATAAACGCAAATTATACAAGCATGCTAAAAAATGTAATGAAATTGAGTAATAAGTATTTTTATAAAAACATATATCCACAAATGTTTGCCTTACATGAAAAAAGCAAAGCCAACTCAAAGAAGTAAATTTTATGGTCAGTAAATTACCAAAAATCTCCTACTGTGTATTTACCTATAACGAGGAAAGAAATATTGAAGGTTCACTTACCTCTATATTTGCTCAGGATTATCCAAAAGACAGATTAGAAGTAATAGTCGTTGATGACAACTCAACAGACAGAACACTAGAAATTGTAAAAAAGTTCCCGGTAAAAATTCTTCACAATGGAAAAAGAGATGGTGATTTGTCGGCAACAATTGGTTTTAATAACGCAACGGGTGATTTTTTTACCGCTGTGGGGGCTGATATGCAGTTTCGGGGTAAGGATTGGTTTAGGCAAATGGTAAAACCCCTTATGGAAAACCCAAATATGCCCGCGGCATTTACAAGATATTACTCGCATCCAAATGATTCATTAGTAACAAAATATCTTAATTTAGATCCCTTACAAAGGGATTTAGTTTACCAGTTTTTTTCCATAGGGTTTGATCAGGTAGAAAAAGAGAAGAAAAACGGATATTATATTTGTCAATATTCAGAAGACAGAATACCTCCCCAGACTCATGGATTATATCGTGTAAGTATTATGCGTAAGATAATTGAAAAACAAAAAATCTACTATGATATGGGTAATTTAATTTTACTTGTTAAAGAAGGATATACAAGATTTGGCTATGTTCCAGCGGCCGGTTATTATCATTTCCACGCCGACAACCTTAGACATCTTCTCGGAAAAAGAATGAGAAATATAAAGAGGAGTTATCTAAAATAAAATACCATGGAAACGACAAAATCGAGCCAGTTTAAATGGGTTGATTTAACAAATTTTAAAGACATTATAAAGACTGCAATATTAGTTATATCAGCAAATCTATTCTT
>OBEQ010377123.1_pt1 | contig 10807 bp, 13 predicted proteins | sample 1670901 | NCBI WGS metagenome assembly OBEQ01 (sample SAMEA104232315, study PRJEB22302) | groundwater metagenome | biome: forest; feature: aquifer; material: groundwater | place: USA | collected 2011-08-07 | depth 5.4 m | reverse complement strand
AGATCCACCGCGCGCGTGATGCTTTTGGGGTCTTCCATCATGGTGGTCAGAAGCTCCCTGAACACCTGGTCGTTGATGCGGTCCACTTCATCGTCGTCACGACAGACTTCCTGAGCCAGACGGGGGTCCTGGTGGACGAAGGCGTCAATACTGTTTTTGATCATCTTTTGCGCCAGTAAAGCCATATGAGGAATATCTATCAGGGGTTTTAACGGCGGGTTTTTAAGAAGATCTATCGCTATTTCGGAAATATTCACAGCCTGGTCGGCTACGCGTTCAAGATCGTTGTTGATCTTAAGGATCGCCGTCAAAAGCCTCAAATCGCCCGCGGCTGGCTGTCTCAAAGCCAAAAGTCTTAAAACCGCGTCCTCAATCTCGATCTCCGTGCGGTTCACTCTTTCTTCGAGCTCAAAAACCTGATTGGCGAGAGCTTCTTTTCTCTCGGCCAGGGATTTTACGGATAGCCCGATCATTTCTTGCGCCGTGTCGGCCATGTGAAGAAGCTTTTGCTTTAGGTTTTTTAGTTCCTCATCAAAATGTCTTTCCATCTTTCAAGTCTCCATTATGCTAGTGAGCGGGGAGAGTAATGGTGAACGTAGTCCCCTTGTCTTCCGCGCTGTTGACTTCGACGGTGCCTGTATGTTTTTCGACGATGTGTTTAACGATAGAAAGTCCCAGGCCCGTCCCGCCCGATTCGCGGGAGCGGCTTTTGTCCACGCGATAGAATCTCTCAAAAATTCTTTGAAGATCCGGCGCGGGAATACCGATGCCCGTGTCCTTGATACGGATCACGGCTCCGTGCATTCCTTGAGTCGCGTGAATGGAAATTTTTCCACCGGGTTTATTGTATTTGATGGCGTTGTCCAGAAGATTAGTCAGGGCCTGCTCAACCAATAAGCCGTCCGCATAAATTAAAAAAGGTTTGGGCCTGAGGGCTATTTCCAACTCAATTTTTTTTATCTCAAGGTTCCGTTTGAGAAGAGTCGTGATTTTTTCGAGGGTCTTTTCCAAATCAACGACTTCTTTCTTAAGCCGGTCCTTGCCGGATTCCAGTTTTGACAAAAAGAGCAGGTCCTCGATCAAAAGATGCAGTTTTTGTGAATGCTCGTCAATGATCCGGATAAATTTTCCGCGATGCTCTGGGTCCTCGATAGCGCCTTCCTTCAGCGTTTCCACAAAACCAATGATGGAGGTCAGAGGGGTTTTTAGTTCGTGAGAGACGTTGGCGACAAACTCCGACCGGGTCCGCTCCAGTTCTTTGATCTTGGTCAAATCATAAAAAACCGCCGTAACACCCAGAAAATCTGACCTCAAAAAAACGGGCGAAATTTGGATCTGATAAACGGAGTCCGACAAAAGCATCGCGTGTTCTTTTTTTATGGCCGCATGATCGGCAAGCGCCGCTTGCATGGTTTTATTGATCTCCGGGTCCCTGAATATCTCCCAGAAATAACGCCCGACGGTCTCTTCTTTGGAAATACCCAAGATGCCGGACAAAACGGAATTTAAAAGAGTCACTCGCCCGGCCGTGTCCGTCACCACCACTCCCTCGGTCATACTCTCAAGGATGGCCAAGATTTGTTTTTTTTTCTGCTCGGAGGCTTTGGTCCTTTCTTCCAAATGCGCGGACAACCCCTCGGCATGACACATAACCGCCTTGAGTCGCCGCCGCAAAGAAAGATTCCAAGCAATCACGCCCGCGGTGACGGCTGTGATGAGTAAAAAAAATACCGGCATTAGTTCCTGCATCGTTGCCTTTCCTTAAACCAAACGATAACCCATCCCCCTCACCGTCTGGATAATGTCTCTGTGCTTGCCAAGCTTCCGCCGGATGCTTTTCATGTGCACGTCCACTGTCCGGTCCACGACAAAGGCCTCCCCTTCCCAAGCGCCGGACAAAAGCTTGTCTCGCGAGAAAACCTTTTCGGGATTTTCCATCAAAAAACTCAAAATCCTAAACTCAAGCTTGGTGAACGTGATAGGCTTTCCTTTAGCCGTGACAGTTTGGCGGTCTTTGTCCAAAATCAAATCCCCGCTTTTAAGCACGCGAAGATCGGATGGAACCTCCTGGCTTCTAAAGATTTTTTTCACACGGGCCAGAAACACTTTGACGCTAAAGGGTTTGGCAATATAGTCAGACGCACCCAACTCTAAACCTACGATCTGGTCAGTTTCTGAAGATTTGGCGGTGAGCATGAGAACAGGGATGTGCCGTGTGGCCGAATCCGCGCGCAGGATTTTGCAAACTTCAAAGCCGTCCATGCCCGGAAGCATCAGGTCCAGGACGACCAGATCCGGTTTTTTTTCGCGGGCCTTCTCTACACCCTCTTCTCCGGTCTTAGCCGAGAGAAAGAAGTAGCCTTCTTTTTCCAAATTGTATTGAAGAAGTTTCAGGATGTCTTTTTCATCGTCAATCACAAGGATTGTTTGCTTAGAAGCCATCCTTTTTAGCCTCCGAGGCACTCTTTGGCTTTTTCGCGGATTTTTTCCTGAATCTCATCCACCCCTTTTCGGCTGTCAATCACCTCAAACGAAAATTCTTTGGCCAGTTTGTCATATTCGGCGATCAGTTTGGATTGATAATTCACGAAGCTGTCAAAAAGGTCCTGGCCCATGTGCATGTCCATGCCCGCTTCCCAGTAATTCATCCCTCCGGACTCGATGACACGCGGAATCAGCGCTTCAATGTCCACTTTGAGGTACACGACCAAGTCCGGGACGAGTGCAAAGCTGAAAAGGCCGCGAATCCACTCTTGATCAGGCTGGCGAATCACGTCGCGCGCGAAAGCCGTAAAAATGTAGCGGTCGGCCAAAACGATATGACCTGATTTGATCGCCGGAACGATCTGGTTTTCAAAACGGTCCGCGAAGTCTGTCGCGTACAAAAGAGTGAAGGTCATCCGGTCCATCATGTTGCCGGACTTGGCCATCTCGATGGACCTCTGCATCAGGTTGGAATGCGCCCAGCCCGTTTCGATGACCGAATATCCCTGCACTTCAAGCCAATTTTTTAAAAGACCGATCTGTGTCGAGCGGCCGGAACCGTCCGTGCCTTCGATGCAGATCAGTTTTCCTTTGGCCGAAAACGGCTTAAGATATGGTAAACGTTCGCCAAAAAACTTTGGCTCTCTTGGCATAAATCGTCCTTTTTTTGGAGTACCCTTTCAGGAGGTCCTTTACTGACTCACGCACAATTCTCTGTTGGTCGTGGATCTCCGCTGTCGCGTCAACGGGCGTCAAACCAAATTCGTCTATCATTTTGTCGTAAGTCTTGAGGATGTCCGCTTGAAATTTCCGGAAAGAATCCCGGATATCGGCGCTGTAGCCCAAATCCATCCCCGCTTCGTAAAACTTGATTTCCGCGCGGCCGCTTAAAATTCTCTCGCAGGCCACGTCAATCGGGACTTTAAAATAAAAACTTAAATCCGGCTTCACCGCGAAACTGTAAAGATTGCGCACCCACTCCGGATGCGCGCCGCGCACCACGTCGCGCGCAAAAGCCGTGTACGCGTAGCGATCGGCCAGGACAATCATGCCGGCTTTAAGCGGCGGAATGATCTGATAATTCAGCCGGTCCGCGAAGTCGGCCGCGTGAAGGAGGCTAAAAGTGGTGGGGGTGAGGATATTCTTCTTTTTGCCTTCGCGGGTGGTTTCCCGCACGAGCGCCGAGCTGTTCCATTCCGTAAAAAAGACGGAATACCCCTGAGAGTCCAGCCATTTTTTAAGGAGCGAGACTTGGGTGCTTTTTCCGGACCCGTCAATTCCCTCGACGATGATGAGTTTCCCGGGATAGCCGTGTTTCTTTTCAAACAAAGGCATCAATCTCTCCCTGTTAATAGGATTTTACCACTAAAAAATGGTTTTTGGCCCAACCATCGCACGCGAAGGCTGGGCTTCGGATTTTTCATCTTCATCAAGGATTTCATCATAAAATCCAGGATCACACCCTCCCGTACGCCTTTATCTGAGACAAAAAACCGATCCTTTTTTAAACGCTCCATGAGCAGGGATACGAGCAAGCTTCCGGCAAGGATAATATCCGAACGCTTGCGGTCAAGTCCCGGAAGCTCGCGCAAACGCCGGCTGTTCATCCGGATGATTTTCCGGTGGATCTTCAAGAATTGTTTTTTTTTCAGCTCAAAATAATCGTGCAGCCGTAAACGACGCGCTTCGTTGGCCTGATAAACGATGGAAGCAAGATTGATGATCGTCCCGCCCGTCCCCACCACACGAATGGAAAATTTATTTTTGCCTATGGATTTCAAGGCCTCGGATAATTTTTCCTCGAGGTATTCCTCAAGATTCCGAAGGTTTTCCTTCGAAGGCGGGTCTTTGGTGATAAACCGGTCTGTAAGCCTGGCGACGCCAAGAGGAAAGCTCTCGTTGGTGTCAATTTTCTTTCGGCTCCCGAGAATAAATTCGGCGCTGCCGCCGCCGATGTCAACGACGAGCACTTTGCCCCGCGGAGTCTGGGGATCCGAAGAGGCTCCCAGAAAGATCAGACGCCCTTCCTCGCGTCCCGAGACGATCCGGACACGAAGGCCTGTTTTTTTTAAGACCAACCTGACAAACTGAGGCCCATTCTTCGCGTCCCTCACCGCGCTGGTCGCCACGGCGATCATTTTTTCGGCGCCCTCGGCTTTCGCGAGGCGAGTGAAGCGCGTCAAAACTTTGAGCGCCCGCCTCATCGCGCTCTTGGACAGTTTCCCGGACCTGAAACTGCCGTCCCCGATCCGCGTCATATCTTTTTCGTGCTCGAGGACTTCAAATGACAGGTCGGGGCTGACCTCTACGACCTTCATGTGAATCGAATTGGTTCCGATGTCAAAAACAGCAATGCGCATGATAAAAGTCAGTGTATCATAGCCGGCTCTCATGAAGAAAGGATGAAGCGACGATAAAGTTCGGGTGAAGCTTTGTGGTATTATGGATTTATGGAAATCAAAGGAAAGAAGGCTCTGGTGACCGGGGCCGCAAAAAGAGTGGGAAAAGAGGTCGCTCTCGAGCTTGCCAGGCGTGGAGCTTCCATATGCCTTCACTACCACACTTCGGAAAAGGAGGCTCACGGTACCGCGGCGGAAATACGCGCCTTGGGCGTGGATTGTGATCTTTTTCAGGCCGATTTGGCTGACGCGGCGGACACGGTTCGCTTGGCCGAAAAAATTCTCCACCGGCACGCGTTGGACATCCTGGTCAACAGCGCCTCCCTCTTTTACCAAACGCCCATCGGCAGCGTGACGGAAACGGATTGGGACCGGCTCGTGGATTCGAACTTGAAAGGCCCCTTTTTTTTATCCAAGACGATCGGCGTACCCATGGCCCAAACCGGAGGGAAAATCGTCAATATCGCGGACTGGAGCGGTCTTAGGCCCTACAAAAATTATGCTCCCTACTGCGCAGCCAAAGGCGGGCTCATCACGCTCACGAAGTCTCTCGCCAGAGACCTGGCGCCCAAGGTGCAGTGCAACGCCGTCGCGCCCGGGCCGATCCTGCCGCCACCGGACATGAGTGAAGAGGAAAAAGAGGCTGTCGCGCGGCAGACCGCGCTTGGCCGCTGGGGCACACCCCATGACGTCGCCTGCGCCGTCTCATTTTTGATCGAGAACGACTTCATCAACGGAACCGTCCTGGTCGTTGACGGCGGCCGTTCTATCGTTTAACGTATCGGTATGTACAAAGTCCTCAAAGAAATCCATTTCTGCTACGGCCATCGCCTGCTGGATTATGACGGCAAATGCGCCCATCCCCATGGACACAACGGTAAAATCGAGATCGAGCTCAAATCCGAGCGACTGGACAAACGAGGGATGGTCTTCGATTTCGGGGAAATGAAGAAAATCATCCAAAAATGGGTGGACCGTGAATTGGATCACCAGATGATTTTAAAAAAGGGTGACCCACTGATAAAAATTTTGAAAAACTTAGGCGAGCCTTACTTCTCGATGGACGAAAACCCCACCGCGGAATCCCTGGCCAAACTGATCTTTACCTACGCCAAATCCAAAAAACTTCCGGTCCACCAAGTCACCTTCTGGGAGACGGTGACTTCCAAAGCAACTTACTCGGAATAAAACTTCATTAATCTAAAAATGGTTCTATCCACTTCCTAAAAAGCTTAAGTCCTTCTGTGGGTATGACGATCGGAAAGTCAACAAGCGCCGCTACGCCCGGATGCATAAAGTCACGCGTATTCCATGTGACAAATGCGGAAACCTCCGCCAAATGAGCCGCGCATAAAATTGCAGCGTCACCTTTTTGGAGCTCTTGTAGGAATGGCCTGATTTGATCGGCCGCTGGATTTGGGACTACTTCAGGTTTGAGATTCTTCCAAAATTCACGGCTTTCCTGAATCAACTCCGGAAATTTTACCGTAATAACTCTGTCTACTTCCGTGATGACTTCTTCCGAAACTACCATCAGAATAGCTTGCGATTCGGCCCATCTTAAAAGCTCCCTTGCGGCACCGCCCGAAGATCGCAAACCCGCAATATAAACACTAGTATCAAAGAAAATCCGGTATCGTGGAAGAGCCATTTATGATTCGATTTTTCCAGTCATCAGGACTTGGCATGCCGGATTTTTCTCAAGTCTTTGAGCAAATCCTCCAAAGTGATTCCTTTTTCCTCCGCCGCTTTTGAGAACTTTGCCGCAAAAGCTTCAACAACCGAAGGTTTTGGAGTCAAAAAAATTCCATTGCCTATTTTTGTAACTGACAAAATCGAATCTTTGGACAAATGAAGCGCCTCACGAATTTCTGATGGAATCGTAATTTGTCCCTTCTCCCTCACCCGTGTGACCATAATTTATCTCCTATTTCCTACTATTTCTTACTTTCCTACTAAAGGATACCATTAAGTGCGAGCACTTTCAAGCACAAAAAAAAACACCGACCCGTTGGAACTCTAACCCCCGTAATGCCAGGGGGTATCGGACATAATTAAAGGATGTTGATCGCTTGTGACTTCGGCTCCCACGATGTCGCCGATGACGATAGAATGGTCCCCTGAGTCCACGATGTCCACCACGCGGCATTCCAGATAACTGACCGCTTTCTCTAAGATCGGGGTATCCGTAGCCTTAAGTGTAAACTTAAGTTCCCCGAAACGGTTTCCATCGGAAGGAGTGGCTTTAAAAAATTGCTCGAAAATTTTTTTGTCTTCTTTGGCGAGAAAATTCACCGAAAATACTTTTGTCTTCTGAATACATTCAAAAGAATGCGTTTCATGGCGGACTCCGAGAGCGATGCGCGGCGGCTTCATCGAACACTGCGTAATCCAGCTTCCGGTGAAAGCATGATACCCACCGGCCCCATCCTTTACCCCGATCACATAAAGGCCATAGGGAATATTTCTTAAGATTTTTTTCTTGGCTTCTTCGTTCATCCGTTTAATCTATCATTAAAGCAGCTGTTCGGCGAGCGAGAAAATCTTTTAGGGCTTTGACGTGCCGCGCCATCGCTTCACGCTTTCTGGGGTCATACAAAAGATATGCCGGATGATAAAGCGGCATGTACGGGATACGCCGTCCTTCCCGAAATAAATAAGAGATGACCCCCGCGTCTTCTTCCATTGGTTTCTCCGGACGGCCGGGAATCAAATGCCGGAGCGCTGTCCTGCCCAGAAGGACAAGAATCGCCGGATTGACAAGCTCAATTTGCCGCCAAAGGCTCGGCAAACAACTTTCTACTTCACTTTTAAGGGGGATACGATTACCCGGAGGGCGGCATTTCATGACATTGGCGATGAGCGTATCGCGGTTGGTATCAAGGCCGATAGAAGCCATGACTTTGTCGAGTACTTTGCCGGCCCGGCCCACAAAACAAAGGCCTGCTTTGTCCTCTTCGGCGCCGGGCGCTTCGCCGATAATCATGACCTTCGCCTGGGGATTCCCGCGGTCAAAAACGATCCTTTGCCCGGGGCATGGACAAGCCCCGCAAGATTTTTTTAAAAACTTTTCCTTAAATTTTGAATAAGAAACAGAAGAGTTTTGAAATTTTTTCTTAACGGAGGGCAAATTTCTTGGAAACGCTCTTGACTCCGGCGAATGCCGAGAAGAAAACCAAAGAGTATAAAAGATCTCCCAGAAGCGAATTCCTAAAAAACGGCAGGGCCCTTACAAAACACTCCGTCAAACCCGCGAGGTCTTTGGGGTACATGCTCTGGAAGAAAAAAACTCCTAAATTGGTCGCCACAAAGAAAAAAATCGAACCCGCGAGAGTGCCAAAAAATACCTTGGACGGTCGCGCGTCATTTCTCATCCATAAACCCAAAAGCGTCACCATAAAAAAAGAGCCCCACACGAGCCAAAACAAAGGGTGCGGCCCGATCCAAAGGTCGCTGGCGACCATCACGACCATCGGCACTGTGACAGCCAAAAGCGGAGAAAGCGCCACTCCCGAAAAAAGTGCTATCGCGATTACGGGCGTAAAATTCCCCGGATGCGGCAGAAGCCTCAAACCCACTCCCAGCACCACGAAAAGGACGGCTATTTTCTCTTCCCACCGGCTCTCAGACCGTAAAATCATTCTTTAAACCTCCCAAAGAAAACAAACTCATTATAGGCAAACCTCCATCCTTTGTCACGTGGGAACTTTTAAGAAAATACTTGCTAAGAAGGCTTGAGTGAGTTTATGCTTAAGCCTTATGAAAACTTTGAAGATTTTTGCCTTAACATTCCTAACGCTAGCGCTCTTTTCAAGATTGAGCCGGGCCCAGGACGTCGTCAAGATTCGCCTGGACACGGATAAAGGCGCTATTGAAGCTGAGCTGTACCCGGCGAAAGCTCCCAAGACCGTGGAGAATTTCGTCACCCTCGCTAAAAAGGGCTTTTACGATGGGGTCATTTTTCATCGCGTCATTTCGGGCTTCATGATCCAGACCGGAGATCCGACCGGCACAGGGCATGGCGGGCCCGGCTACGAATTTGAGGATGAATTTTCCCCGGACTTGAAGCACGATAAAGCCGGGACGATATCCATGGCCAACGCCGGGCCCGGTACCAACGGAAGCCAGTTTTTTATTACCGTAGTTCCGACACCGCATCTGGACGGCAAGCACACCGTTTTTGGCAGAATCACCCAGGGGCTTGAGGTGGCTCAAGCGATAGCCAATGCGCCCGCCGACCATCACGACCGGCCCAAGAAGCCGATCCACCTCCAAAAAGTCACTCTCCTCTGAGCCTCCAAAATAACTTACTCCAGTGGTTCGAAGTAAACAAACGGCCTCTGCCTTGGCGGCGGCGGTACGCGCCGTATGAAGTCTGGATATCCGAGATCATGCTTCAGCAGACTCAAGTCCGGACTGCTTTACCCTATTTTGCGCGTTGGATGCGAACTTTTCCTTCCATCGCTTCTCTGGCAAAAGCAGACTTAAGAAGAGTCTTAAAAGCTTGGCAGGGACTCGGCTACTACTCGCGCGCGCGGAATCTTCACCAAAGCGCCAAGGAGATCCTTAAAAAATATGACGGCCGATTTCCTGAAAATTTCCAGGACATCCGCCGCTTAAAAGGCGTCGGACGCTACACCGCCGGCGCGATTGCAAGCATCGCCTTCAATCAGGACCGGCCCATTGTGGATGGAAACATCTTGCGCGTACTTTCGCGCGTTTTCGCAATTAAAAAACCGATAGACGTTGAAAAAAACAAAGAGCATTTTTGGAAACTTGAAGAAAAACTGATTCCCAAAGGCCGGGCGCGGGATTTTAATCAGGCGCTCATGGAACTGGGGGCTCTCGTGTGTTTGCCCAAAAATCCCCATTGTCCGGACTGCCCCATTCAAAATTTTTGCGCAGCAAAAAAACAAAACTCTGTTCAAAACTATCCCGTAAGAATGCGTAAGAAAAAAAGCATCAAAGTGCAGGCGGCAGCTTTAATTCTCTCAAACAAAACTCGGGTTCTTATCCACCAGCGCCCCGTGGGCAAAATCATGGGAGGGCTCTGGGAGTTTCCTGAATGGAAACTGGCTTTTGACCGGACTCTGTCACCCCACACGGTCGGGGAAAAAATTTTTGAATACGCGTTGGAAGAATTTGGCTCAAGTTTCTCCAAGCCGACTCCTCTCGGGAAATTGAAAAGGAACTACACCCATCACAATGAGACTTTGTGGGTTTTCCGGTCCAAATGCGATGAAATCGTCAAAACTAAATCAAAACGATCCGGCTGGCCGAGAGTGTGGGCTTCTTTAAGCGAATTTGAGAGCTACCCTTTTTCGTCGGCCCATGCCAAAATCGCCCAAATGATCAAGGAGAATCTTCCTAAAATCAACCGATGAGCGCTAAACACTTGAAAAGCGGGATTCTCTGGATGGCGTTGGCTTGCCTGTCCTTCGCGGTCATGGCGGCCGCGGCGAAATTCTGCGGCAAAAGAATCCCCGTCGCCGAAATCATTCTGGTCCGAAGTTTCATTTCCTCGGTCGTGATCGGGTTTCTCCTATTGAAAACAAAAGGTTCTTTTATCGGAAAAAACCCTCCGATTTTGGCAAGCCGCGGAGCGATAGGTTTTCTGGCTTTGACCTTGTATTTCTGGGCAGTATCCAAGCTGGATTTGGGAACCGCGGTGATGCTGAATTACACTTCACCTATTTTCGCTTTATTGTGGGCCAGGCTTTTTATCCACGAGCGGTCCACGGCCGAATCCCGTACCGCCGTCGTCATTTCTTTTGCGGGAGTTTATCTTCTCTCGATGCCTCATTTTCACGCTCACAGCGCGGCAATTATGGCCGGCCTTCTTTCGGGGATGCTCGCGGGAAGCGTCCAAGTTTTGATCCGCCAAAGCCATGAAGAAGATTCATCGCTCACCATTATTTTTTATT
>OBEQ011556094.1_pt1 | contig 10808 bp, 12 predicted proteins | sample 1670901 | NCBI WGS metagenome assembly OBEQ01 (sample SAMEA104232315, study PRJEB22302) | groundwater metagenome | biome: forest; feature: aquifer; material: groundwater | place: USA | collected 2011-08-07 | depth 5.4 m | reverse complement strand
GGATTTTTTATGCTCTTTTCATCGTCTTTTTCTCATATTTTTATACGGCGATTACGTTTCAGCCAACCCAAATGGCAGAAAACCTTCAGAAGTATGGAGGATTCGTTCCAGGAATCAGGCCGGGTAAGAATACAGCTGAGTTTCTCGATTATGTGATGACAAGGATTGTTTTGAGCGGCGCCATCTTTCTGGGGTTGATAGCTCTTTTTCCGAGTATCATTTCGTCGCCGAAGGTACTTAATATTCCGTTTTTGATCGCGAGCTTTTTCGGTGGCACGGGGCTTTTGATCATTGTGGGAGTGATTTTGGATACCATGAAGACCATCGAATCACAACTTTTGATGAGGCATTATGAAGGCTTCATCAAAAAAGGGCGCCTAAAAGCTCGCAGATGAGAGTGGTTCTTCTGGGTCCTCCGGGTGCGGGAAAAGGAACGATGGCGAAAATTTTGTCAAGGCGTCTTGAGGTCCCGCACATTTCCGCGGGTGACATATTACGAGCTAATATCCAAAATAAAACGGATCTTGGCAAAAAAGCCGTAGCTTATGTTGACAAAGGGCAGTTGGTTCCCGATCAGCTCGTCATCGAAATGATGAGGGAAAGGTTGAGGCAGAGAGACGCTTCCTCAGGTTTCATTCTGGACGGCTTTCCGAGGACGGAAACTCAAGCCTTGGCATTCGACGAGATGCTTAAGGATGAAAGCATAAAGGTGGATCATATTTTGAACTTTGACGCTTCAGATGCCAAGATCATTGAAAGATTATCAGGAAGGCGCACTTGCTCTAAATGCGGGGAGATCTATCACCTAAGGAATATTCCCCCGAAGGTTGAAGGCATTTGTGACCTGTGCGGCGGCGAGTTAATTCAAAGGAAAGATGATGTTGCCGCAACGGTGCAGAAGAGATTGGAAGTGTACCGAAAAGAAACTTTTCCTTTGATTCAATATTATGAGAAGAAAAAAATTCTCAAAAATGTGCCTGCGGATCTTGAAATTGGGGAGCTTGATCCGATTCTGCAAAACTTGATGGCATGATCTCGCTCAAATCCAAACGCGAGATTGATATCATGCGCGAGAGTGGGAAAATTCTCGCAAGCGTTCTTTCAGAACTTAAGTCGTACGTGAAGCCGGGGTTGAGAACCGTTGATATTGACAGAAAAGCAGCGGCGCTCATTCGCCAAAAAGGGGGCGCGCCCGCTTTTAAAGGCTATCGTGGCTATCCCGCTAACATCTGCACTTCCATCAATGAGGAAGTCGTGCATGGGATTCCCTCAGAGAGAAAACTTGAAGAAGGGGATATTTTAAGTGTGGATGTGGGTGTGCAATACAAAGGATATTTCACCGATGCCGCTAGAACTTGGCCCATTGGTTCGGTTTCTCCTGAGATTGAGAAGCTGATTCGCGTGACGAGGGCGTCTCTTTATGAAGCCGGGATTGAGAAGATGAAGCCCGGGTTCAAATTGGGTGACCTTTCTCATGCGATCCAAGCGTACGTTGAGTCCTTTGGATTTGGAGTGGTGCGCGATTTTGTCGGACACGGAATCGGGCGCGCGATTCACGAAGACCCTCAGGTGCCGAATTTCGGAAAGCCGGGAAGAGGAATTAAGCTCGAACCTGGTCTAGTGCTTGCGGTGGAGCCGATGGTGACAGTGGGAAGCTACGAAGTCGTGATTTTAGATGACGCTTGGACGGTTGTGACTCAAGACGGTAAACTTTCCTCTCATCATGAAGATACGATCGTCATTACCGACTCAGGGCCTGAGCCAATAACTTATTCGGAGGAATAGTTTTTAAGTTAAGGAGTTCTTACTGATGCCTAAAGAAGATGCCATTGAAGTTGAAGGGATAGTGGTTGAGCCACTTCCCAATGCTATGTTTCGAGTTCGGCTTGACAATGGCCACAAGGTTTTGGCGCATATTTCGGGAAAGATGCGTATTCATTATATTCGTATTCTCGCTGGCGATAGGGTCAAGGTGGAGCTTTCTCCTTACGACCTTACAAGGGGAAGGATAACATTTCGGGTGAAGTGAAATGAAAGTTGGAACTTTGCTTACAAAAGGTTGCTGCAGTGTTGACCTATTGCCACGAGAAATGAGGCGAGTTGAACTCTATGATTCTCCAATTATGGTGGAGTCTAACATTTCAGATGAGGTAAGGTGAAAGTTAGAAGTTCTATTAAAAGAATTTGTGGGCACTGCAAGGTGGTTAGGCGGAAGCGTAATATTTATATTATCTGCTCCAATCCTAAGCACAAACAAAGACAAGGATAAGCCATGCCTAGAATTATGGGGATTGATATCCCGAGAGAAAAAAGAATTGAGATCGCACTGACTTATGTTTATGGGATTGGACAGTCTCTCTCAAACAAGATTTTGCGAGAGGCAAATGTTAATCCAGATAAGCGAGCTAAAGATCTTACCGACCAGGAGGTAGCTAGTATCACCGGCGTGATCCAGAAGGGTTACAAGGTGGAGGGAGATCTCCGTCGTGAGTTTCAGCAAAACATCAAGCGCTTCATGGATATCAAGTGTTATCGGGGACTGCGGCATATTAAGGGCTTGCCTGTAAGAGGGCAGAGGAGCCATACGAATGCCAGAACTCGGAAGGGTCCTAGGAAGATGGTTGGCCTTAAAATCAAAAAGACTGCTCCGTCACCCTCATGATGAGTAGCAAAAATAAATTTTGAAGAGGAGAAAATAGGTGGCAAAAAAAGTTAAGAAAATCCGAGGAGTTTCAAAGGCAGTGGCTCATATTCAAGCCACTTTCAACAATACGATTGTGAGTATCACCGATGAGCAAGGCAATGTCATCTGCTGGTCCTCATGCGGCTCTTCGGGTTTCAAAGGTTCAAAAAAATCCACTCCCTTCGCCGCACAGATTGCGGCTGATCAAGCTGCCAAAAAGGCTCTTGAGCAGGGAGTAAAAGAGGTTGAGGTTTTTATCAAAGGGCCAGGATCTGGACGTGAGTCGGCGATCCGTGCTCTACAGGCCGCTGGTTTGCAGATCAATGCGATTATCGATGTGACGCCTATTCCTCACAATGGTTGCCGTCCTCCTAAACGGCGGAGGGTGTAGCTATGGGGAGGGAAACAGGAGCCAACTGCAGGTATTGCCGAAGAGAAGGAGTGAAGCTCTATTTGAAGGGAACTCGTTGCGATACGCCTAAGTGTGCCATTGAAAAGAGAAACTTTCCGCCTGGCCAACATGGTCATGCCCGTTCGAAACTTTCAGATTACGGTATTCAGCTCCGTGAAAAGCAGAAGATGAAGAGAATTTATGGAATGCGCGAAGCTCAGTTCCATGTGACTTTCAAGCGCGCCGCGCAAAAAAAAGGAGTTACAGGAGAAAACCTGATTCAGTTTCTTGAAGAGAGGCTTGATAATGTGATTTATCGATTGCTTTTCATGACCTCCCGCCAAGAGGCAAGACAATTTGTCCATCACGGCAACGTCTCAGTGAATGGAAAATGGGTGGACGTTCCTTCTTTTCAGGTTAAACCTGGAGATGTGATTGAAGTGAGGAAGAAGGAGAGTATTGAAAAACGGGGCAAGGATAATCTTGAACTCTTGAAGGATCGGCCAATTCCTGAATGGCTTTCTCTTGATAAAGATGCTTTAAAGGCGACTGTATTAAGACATCCAGGCAAAGGGGATGCTGGCTTGCCTGTGGAAGAATCCATGATTGTGGAGTTATATTCAAAATAGTAGAAATAATCGAAGCGGAGGAAAAAAGATGGGGATTCGGTGGAAAACATTTGAGATGCCGAAGCGGCTTGAGGGCGACAGTCAAGCGCTGACGCCTACTTACGGCAAATTCATTGCTGAGCCATTTGAAAGAGGTTTCGGAACAACGATTGGTAATTCTCTGAGGAGAGTGCTCCTCTCGTCAATTGAGGGAGCTGCGGTAACAAATGTGCGAATCGACGGAGCTCTTCACGAATTTTCTTCTTTGGAGAGCATGCTTGAGGATGTGCCGCAGATTATTCTGAATATCAAGAAGCTGATTTTGCGGTATCACGGGAAGGGGCCTAAGAAAATCACGATTGATGTGAAGAGGAAAGGCGATGTGACCGCTAAAGATATCCAGGCAGACGAGACGGTCGAGGTGATTAATCCCGATCTTCATCTAGCGACCCTCACAAAGGAAGTTCGCTTTTTTATGGAAATGGAAGTAGCGCGGGGTCGGGGTTATGTTCCAGCCGAGAGAAACAAACAGGAAGGGAGTCCAATCGGGGTCATTGCCATCGATTCTTCTTTCTCGCCTGTAGTTAAAGTGAACTACAGCGTGGAAGAGACTCGCGTGGGGCAGATGACTGATTATGACAAGCTCATCCTTGAAGTTTGGAGCAATGGGGCTATTTCGCCTGAAGAAGCTCTGCTTTATGCCTCCAATATTCTTCAGAGGCATCTTGATATTTTCGTGAATTATGGGGAGATCCCCGAAGAAGAGGAAGAGGAAGAAGGAGAAGATAAGGAGTTTCTCGAACTCATCAACAAGCCCATCTCTGAACTGGAACTTTCGGTCAGAAGTGCCAATTGTTTAGCCGCAGCTAGCATCAAAACCATTGGTGACCTTGTTCGAAAGACAGAGGCTCAGATGCTGAAGTACAAGAATTTCGGTAAGAAGTCGCTGGCCGAGATTCAGGGAATTCTAACCGGCATGGGGCTAGCCTTGGGAGTCGATGTTGAGGCCAGGCTGAAGAAAAAGAAAAAGGGAGATGAGGAAGTTCAAGCCGCTTCTTCTCCTAATAAGGAAGGCCATGTGGCATAGAAGATCGAGAAGAAGATTAGGACTAGTAAGAGAGCACCGAATCTCTCTCTTGAGGAATCTTGTGATCGGTTTAGTCGAAAATAGCCGTATCCGGACGACTTACCCAAGAGCCAAGGAAGCCTCTCGCTTTGCTGATAAAATGATAACTATCGCGAAGAGAGGAACACTTCATGCCCGTCGCGAGTTAATCTCCGAGCTTTCTTCTCCTCCGACTGCCAAAAGATTGGTTGAAGAAATCGCCCTCCTTTTTAAGGATCAACAAGGTGGCTACACTAGGGTTCTTCGCCACAAATTTCGTCCCGGAGATGGTGCCGAATTAGCCCTTCTTGAATTCACTAGGGTGATTGAGAAGCCTGTGGCTGAGGGTGAGAAAAAGAAGAAAAAAGAGAAAAAGAAAAAGGAGAAACCCGAGGGAAAGGTCGAAGCTCCTGGAGAAAAACCGGCTAAGAAAAAAGAGCCCAAGGCGGCTCAGAAAGAAGAACCTTCCAAAGGATTGGAAGAGCCTAAGAAAGGGAAGGTTGAGGGCGAAAAGGGAGGAGCCCCTCAAAAAGAAGAGCCCAAAAAGGGTGGGTTTTTAAGTAATCTCAGGAAATTCCTCACCGGCAATTGATTTTTTGCCGACGAATAGGTATTCGAAACGTTGAAAGAAAATACCGGATTTCATCTCGCCAAAAGAGTTGCTCACCTTACGCCATCAGCTAGTCTAGCTATCGAAGCAAAGGCTAAGAAGCTGAAATCGGAGGGAATGAACGTCATTTCCTTCGGTGCTGGCGAGTCCGATTTTGACACGCCTTCCTACATCAAAAGTGCCGCCATTGAAGCCCTGAACAAGGGTTTCACGAAATACACGCCCGCACAGGGAACCCTTGAACTTCGTAAAGCCATTGCCGAGAAACTGAAACGTTTCAACGGCCTCCAATATTCACCCGAAGAAATCGTTGTTTCCTGCGGGGCCAAACATTCCATCTATAATCTGATTCAGGTACTGGTCGAAGAAGGCGATGAAGTTCTTATGCCATCGCCTTATTGGCTGAGTTATCCAGAGATGGTAAGCCTTGCGGGAGGGAAATCTATTTTTATCCCCACGACCGAAGAGAACGATTTCAAAATCACGCCATCCACCTTGAAGAAGTACCTTCGCCCTCAAAGTAAAATTCTCATTCTGAATTCACCCTCCAATCCTACGGGTGCCGTTTATTCTGAGGAGGAATTGCGGGAACTTAGCTTTCTTATCAAGGAGCATGAACTTTTTGTGATCAGCGACGAAATTTATGAGAAGCTTCTCTATGATGGCAGAAAACATTTTTCGATGGCGTCAATTGATAATGAGATCAAAAAACTCACCATTACAGTTAGCGGTCACAGCAAAACCTATGCCATGACAGGGTGGAGAATCGGTTATCTTGCCTGTGAGAAGGAAATTGCCCAGGCTGTGGCCAGCCTTCAAAGCCACTCCACCTCCAATCCAACTTCTTTTGCACAGGTCGGAGCGGAAGCAGCACTCACGAAAGAGGATGGCCAATGGATTGAAAAGATGCGCTCTGTCTTCGAAAAGAGGCGCGATCTCATTTTTAACGAGATGAGTCGAATTAAAAAGTTGTCTCCTTTCAAACCGCAAGGTGCTTTCTATCTATTCTGTAATATTGAAAAAACGGGCGTTGCTTCTGTTCCTTTCTGTGAGAGGCTTCTTGAAGATAAGCAAGTGGCCTGTGTTCCGGGTCTTGCTTTTGGATCTGATCATCACATCCGTTTGAGTTTCGCCACTTCTGAAGAGAATATCCTTGAGGGCCTTAAACGGATTCGTGCCTTTGTCGAGTCCCCTTGAAGAATACCATTTAGGTTGTGGCTCTATTAGATCTCTTAAAAGTTCGTACCGGTCAATCTCTCGATAAAGCAGATTTTATCCAACAGTTAAATAACATCCTCCATTATCGCCGCCAAGACTTTGTTTCACGGCCTGGGGATTACGCCACGCGTGGCAATGTCGTGGATGTTTATCCCCTCACCTACCAGAGCCCGGTAAGGGTTACGTTTCATTTGGATGAAGTTGAAGCCATCCGCGATTTTTCTCTCGCAACGGGCGAAAATCTGACTGCCTTTGCCGAAATAAATCTGATCCCTTTAAGCTCTGCCTTTGAGAAGAAGCTACCGCTTTATGAGAGAAAACTCGAAGAGCGAGCGCCGATTTCCAGTTTCTTGGATATCAAGGCGGGGGATTATGTGGTTCATCTGGATTACGGGGTCGGCCGATTTCTCGGTTTCAAAAGACTCAAGGTTAAAGGTGATTGGAAGAGGCATTATGTCATCGAATACGCGGAGAATGAAATCCTGTATGTTGAGACATCTGGACCTCAACTGATCGAGCGGTACATCGGGCTTGAAGGTAAGAAACCGAAACTCACGAAGCTTCACAGCCGCGATTGGGTTCGAACCAAGGAGAAGACCCGTCTTGCTGTCAGGAGCGTCGCTCGGGATACGTTGCGTTTACAAGCCAAGAGAAATCTTCTGGTTGGGTTTCAATTTAAACCTGATACCGAATGGCAAAAGCGGTTTGAAGAAGAATTCCCTTATCAAGAAACACCTGATCAGATCCAAGCAACGTTAGAAGTTAAAACCGATATGGAATCTCATAAACCGATGGATCGACTTCTTTGCGGGGATGTGGGCTATGGGAAGACAGAGGTCGCCATGCGCGCTGCTTTCAAAACCGTGATGGATAATAAACAAGTTGCCTTTCTCGTTCCAACGACCATTTTAGCCGAGCAGCACTCTTTGACTCTTTCGGAAAGAGCTAAAAATTACCCCATTCGAGTTGAGGCGCTTTCTCGTTTCAAATCCAAGCGTGAGCAAAAAGATATCGTCGAAGGGCTTAAGCTTGGGAGCGTGGATATCGTGATCGGTACTCACCGTCTTCTTTCTCTGGACGTGGAATTCAAAGATCTGGGGTTAGTTGTGATTGACGAAGAACAACGTTTCGGTGTGAGGCACAAAGAAAAGCTCAAACAGTTGCGGGAGCTAGTTGACGTTCTCACGCTCACCGCAACCCCGATTCCAAGAACCCTTTATATGTCTCTTGTGGGTGCTCGCGATATGTCTATCATCTCCACTCCGCCTGAGGGACGCATTCCGATTCAAACGGAAATACTGGAGTACAATGATAAGATCATCAAGCAAGCGGTCGAGAAAGAACTTTCACGGAAAGGGCAGATTTACTTTGTCCATAACCGGATTGAAACCATTGAAAAGATTCACAGAAGACTTGTGGAAATGATGCCCTCGGTGCGCTTTGCCGTGGCGCATGGAAGGCTTTCGGCCCACATTTTGGAAGAGATCATGCGTGATTTTATTGGAGGGAAAATTGATTGTTTGGTCTCGACCAATATCATTGAGTCAGGTCTTGATATCCCCAATGTGAATACCATTATTGTGAATAGAGCGGATACCTTCGGCCTCGCTGATCTCTACCAACTTCGCGGTCGAGTAGGACGCTTTGCTGAGAGGCAGGCCTATGCTTATTTCTTTGTTCCGAAACACTTTGTCATGGGTGGTGACGCTGGAAAACGTATCCGCGCCCTCGAGAGGTTTACAGAGCTTGGCGCCGGTTTTAAGATTGCGATGGAAGATCTTGAAATCCGCGGGGCCGGCAACATATTGGGCGAAGAGCAAACCGGGTTCATTTATCAAGTGGGTTTTGATCTTTATTGTCGGCTTCTTCAGATGGCTATTCAAGAAGAACGGAGTCGGCTTTAGAAAAGAAGATTGCAGGCTAAAAGGGTGAAGGATAAAATAGGCGCTATGATTAGATTGAGATACTTCTTCCTATTCATTTTCTCGCTGACTAGTCTTTTGACAGCCATGCCACCCTCGCCTCTCTTCGGAGCTACCGAGGTTCTCGACAAGGTGGTTGCAGTGGTCAACGACGAGGTGATCACGCAGAGTGAGCTGGATCAATTTCTAGCGCCCATCTATGATCAATACAAGAGTAATAACCTTTCACAGGGAGAGCTCGCTTCCAAAATGAATGAGGCCCGGCAGAGTCTTTTGAACCAACTTATCGAAGACAAATTAGTTTACCAGGAGGCTAAGCGCTTAGGAGTCCAGGTTACAGAGGAAGAGGTTACAGCGCGCCTAAACGAGTTCAAGGAAAAATTCAAAAGCGACGATTTTGAAAAACTTCTCGTAAGCCAAGGCCTTACCATCTCGAAACTCAGGGATCGATACCGTGAGCAGCTTGCTATTCAAAAGTTGCATCAGCATGAAGTTCGGAGCAAGGTGATCGTGACGCCTAAGGATATCGAAGGTTATTATCGTAGCCATCTTGATAAGTTCAGTAAAAAGGAAAGCGTTAGAGCTCGGACGATCACGATACGCAAGAGTGAAGATCCGGTTAAAAAGAAAGAAGAGGATGCCATGGCTAAAGCGAGTGCCGATGAAATCTTGAGACAGCTTTATGGGGGCGCGAATTTCGAAGATCTCGCCAAGCAATATTCGCAGGATACCAAGGCAGCTTCAGGTGGGGAGCTAGGCATCGTTGAGCGCGGAGATCTTGTGAATCCTATCGACGGCGTTGTTTTTAATCTCAAACCCGGGGAAATTTCTCCTGTTTTGGAAACGGATATGGGTTTTCATATTTTTAAGATCGAGGAGAAAAATGAGCAGGAGACAAAAACAATGGAAGCAGTTCGTGATCAGATTCAAGATCTAGTCTTTCGGGAAAAAAGCCACATTCGCTTTAAGGAATGGATGGAAGAACTTAAAAAGAATGCTTATATTTCCATCCGGTGAATATGAGATACCCAACCATCGCAATTACCTTGGGAGACCCTGGCGGAATCGGTCCCGAGGTGACAGTCAAAGCACTGGCTCGCCTTAAGAAAGAACCTGCTTTCCGAAGAACCCGTTTTATCCTAATTGGTTTGAAGAAGCTTTACGAATCTTTGGCAAGAAAGGGGAAGCTTCGTCTCAAGTTCGAAGAATTATCATCCCTAGCTTCTGATCCAAAATTCCTTTCCCCGGGCGTGCTGTATGTTTTGGATATGGGAGATCAAGAAAAAGCTTCACTAAACGCCTACTCCATGGGAAAAGTATCACGCAGAAACGCCATCCTAGCTTACGCCTCTCTAAATGCTGGAGCTTATTTGGCAACTAGCGGGTTGGTGCAAGGCTTGGTGACCTCGCCCGTTCATAAAGAAGCTATGAGGTTAGTTGATCGAAAATTTGTCGGTCATACGGAGTACCTAGCAGCAGCTGCTAAGGTAAGAAAGTTTGCTATGATGTTTGATGCCGGTAGATTGAAAGTGACGTTGGTTACGATTCATGTTCCGCTAAAGAGGGTAAGTGCTTCTATTACCCAAGAGGACATCATGACAAAGATTAGGCTGACTCATCAGTTTCTTCGCAGATTCTACGGCTTAAAGAAGCCCCGCATCGCAGTTTCAGCCTTAAATCCGCACGGGAAGGAATTCGGCCTGGAAGAGGAAAGAAAAATTGTTCCAGCTGTCCGCGTCATGAGAAAGCGCAACATCAATGTTACCGGCCCTTTGCCAGGCGACACAGTTTTCTATGAAGCTTACCGAGGGCATTACGATGCCGTTATTGCTATGTATCATGACCAGGGGCTTGCGCCTCTCAAAACGGTGGCTTTTGATAGAGCTGTGAATGTGACTCTTGGCCTTCCCTTTGTACGAACCTCTCCCGATCATGGGACAGCCTTTAACCTCGCCGGTAAAAACCTAGCCGATGGGAGTTCAATGCTAGCCGCCATTCAACTGGCTTGCCGATTGTCAACGAGGCTCTGCATCCAAAAGCACAGCGCCTAAGAACGTCCTCTAGGGTAGGTTGCCCCTCTACCGCACCGCTTTTTTCAGGTTTTCTCCCCGAGAAGTTAACCCTACCTCAAGGGGTAAATGTACATACTTAATTTTGTTACTTTATAAAGTACTAGTTTATTAATATATTTAATAATTGTAACTTTATTAATTTAAATAAGTTATGAACATGTATAAATTTAAAATGAGAATTTGACATTAGGGTCAAATT